>Ga0214542_1002801_pt1 | contig 35895 bp, 19 predicted proteins | sample CNSS1metaG_FD_160096 | JGI IMG/M metagenome (GOLD analysis project Ga0214542, IMG submission 160096) | Root nodule microbial communities from cowpea collected in UCLA plant growth center, Los Angeles, California, USA - CNSS1 | ecosystem: Host-associated > Plants > Roots > Nodule | place: USA...
AAAAAAATATAATATATATATATATATATATATATATATATATATATATATATATATATATATATATATATATATATATATATATATTGAACGAAACTATAAAACTGAAATTAGTATAAACCCTAAATTTTAACTCATTAAAATAATATAGTACAAATACAAATAAGGCTTGTTTCTGCTAGTATTGAGAAAGTATATTTAAATGTCCCTTCTAATTTCCAAACATTGTAAAATTTAAATTTAATGAGAAGATAAACTATATTTTATGCAAACCTTTTTATAACAATTTCTTTATAAAATGTTGTTTAAGATTACTTATCGACACTTCAAAATAAAACGCCTCATTTAAAATTTTTAAATCATAAAACACTGGTTAAATAGTTAAATTTTTAACCTATATTCTTAGGACACTAGTCAGTTTCTCCATTTTATAGAAGATAAACCATTTTTTTTCCTTCACCATTGTCTCCACCTAAAATGTATGAAAATAGAGTTGTTTCTTCTCACGCTAATTATACACATGGCTGTGTCACCCTCATCAATTAACATGTAAACTCATTATAATAAACCATATATATACTTTTTAATCGGAAAGATTGTAATCTATCTTATTGATTATATGTAATACTTGTAAGATACAAATAAAAACCATAATTTACTATTTAAACTTCAAAGTCTATTCCAGATTTTTCACTGCATAAAAACTTTGCTGATGAAACAATCATAGGTTAAAAAAAATAAAAAAAAAAAAAAACAAGGACAAGACAACATGTATTGTTCACATTATAATCTCTTAGTTTTCTACAATACAAACAACATTTGCAGCAACAAATTATTGTCCCTTTCACAGAAAGTTGCGTTCACAACATAGATTTTTCAATTTCTGCTACATCCTTTCAAGTCGATCTCTTATTCATGCAAAAAGCTGGTCTTTTCAGATATGATAGATTCCCTTGGCAAACCCTACAAGATGAAACAGAAGTTGCAGCGTGGCCATGGACATGGTTAGCATAAGAAGAGCGAATGTAGCAAGTGCAAAAGAAGGTCTAGTCTTCATTAACACTCTCTGCAACACTCCAACTGCATCACATACATCCGAATCGTAATTCTGAAAATACTTCTTCTCCCATTCGTTCCAATCCGAAGAAGCTTTAGTCTTCATTTCGAGCATCTCAATCTCCCGAATTCGCATTCTGAGAAGGATCATGTTCTCGTCCACCATCTTCCCATCACAGTGGTGCCCAGAGGAGTCACTTTTTGATGCACAGATTAAACTCCTACGAGGGTTGGTGGCATCAAAGAAGACCTTGTGTTCTCGTGAAAGAGGGTGTGATAAGAACACATGGGAAGACAGAGAGGTTGCTTGCATTTTGTAGAACTTGAAAATGCTCGAAAGGGATCAAATGTTTCAATGGATAGTTTTGTGATTGGAGTGTTTTGAAAGGAACAAGGGTGTTGTGTTGTGTGTTTATATAATAGAATAAAGCGGAATGAGTTACAGCGTAAAATGAAGATTCAAAGAATGAGAGATTGGTAATTAAGGCACACACCAAATCAATTACAGATGGAATGGGAGAGTGGCGTGTCCATTTATTTCAGTCTATCTTTGCTTTTAAGAGTAAATTTTGACCAAATTCAGGCACACCAAACAAATTTCTTTCCCACAAAAATAAATTCTTTAAAATCTTAAAGTATTTTTTTTCTTTTCAAATCTAATATATTTTCTTTATCTTTAACTTTTTTTCATAATCTCAATTTTTTTTATTATTTTAAACTAAAATAACTTGAACTAATTAATTTAAGTGTATTCATAAATATTTAGCAGGAGGAACAAGATAGAACGTTTTAAAAAATATATATAAAAGTTGACATTTTAGGTTATGTTAATACAGAAATTTTAGGTTATGTTAATAAAAGTTGACATTTATACGTGTGAATAAGGACGTTTTCGGTATACACAATTACTTTGAGTTGGTACAAATTTGTTTTTCATGCGTTCTCCACATATTACTTTACTTCCAATATTTTCTTATAATATCTATAATTTGTTCGTTCAAATATTAATAATACTTTTGAATAGTGTTGCAACACTTCCAAAAAACAGCTTAAATCCTTCGACTTAAAGAGAAACAAAATAAAATTAAAATCTACATAATACCAGCATAGGTGAAAACTACATGTTTAGTGTAATCTTCACCTGAAATTATTTGAATTCTATCTCCATCCACACCATCTGCTTTGCTACTTATACTTCATCACAGAACAATGTGTGCACAAGTTAATTGTAAATAGCATTCAATGTTAATTTGTTCAAATTTAATTTAATTGTAAATTATTATTGAAGACAATAGTAAGCTTAATTAGCTTTACAACTACAAATTCAATAGAATTAGACACTTTTGGACTTGATATATAAAAAAATCTCAACATATTTATGGACGTTAATATATATATATATATATATATATATATATATATATATATATTAATTCAATTGACTTTCAGTAGTAACAATAGAATCATTTCTTACTCCTTTATCGAAATAATGGTAAATCAATACAAATATGCAAACTCCTACCAAATCAAACATCTCCAGACAACATAAAATAAATATAAAATGGCAAATTACATAACTTAATTGTTGTTCAAGACTTGGTTTTCATAGCATTATGTTTACAGAAATTTTTGCACAAATTGTTTTTTAAAACATTATCAAAAACTCAACCTCAGCAATTATAAAGACTTACTTAAGGCTATGAACTATTAAAGGTAATGAACTTTAAGTAGTTCAACATTCCTAGGATATAATAATATAGAAATAAAGTACCAACAAAGTTTAAAGTCCTAAATTATAATAACTGCAAATCATGATATATTCATATTCAGTTTTATTCAACTTCATATACAACTCAAAATACTTATATCATTACTTCTCCCATCAAAATACATAACACTGCTAAATTGATTACAGTTAGTCGAGTCTCCAAAAGCTAACATGCAGACATTTTCAGTAATCCATTATATGTCAAGAAAAAGGTGACATCCTGCTTCCCCTTCTAGATCATTCTACATTCTTCAAAGGAAAGTTCCCCACTTATGAATCATCTGTTACATCATTAACTAGAACACGCTCGTAGGTAAAACAATGTCCACATATATAACAGTCTGCTACAAAGAACCCCTCAACTCTAAGTGCAAAAGAACAAAAGCCGCCAGAGAAGTCACCTGAAACTATTATGCTCAAAGAAATAAAACACTGTCAACAAACATAGTAGCCTGATCCAAAAAAACCCATAAACTCAAAGTGTAAAGGAACTAACGTCAGAGAAATGACCTAAACCTTCAAAAGGGTTCTTTTCAGCAGTTAAACAAGACTCTCCTTCAGCCGCTGCAGAAGAATTCCTATCAACATAAAATACCGATAACAAGTGAATATACTGTAACAGAAAGTACTCTAACTTACAATAAAACAAAAAGCAACTACAAGATCAAAAAGGTAAAATAACAAGTTCAGCCTATACCTCTCATCGCAACAGTAATCTCAATAAAACTATTTGATAATCTCGAATCGACCATTTGCAACCTTCATGGCAATACCTGGTAAAAAAAAAACAAACAGGAGCCAAACAGATAAAGGAAATGAAGAGGCCCCTTCAGTCCAAGACGTGACAGTGACGGCCGAATGCAGCTCCCGCATCGTTGAATCAGAAGCGCACCACCTTAACTGTTACAACCTTAACTGTTTCATGGGCTGACATTGACCTTAAATGGTGAACTCTTGAACCAACGAGTCAGCAGCTGAGTCACAGCCTTCTACCGCCACGGACTGGACTGAAGTGAGCCCCTTCGTAACCCTTACATAATTTCAATCTCATTTGTTTTCTCATTACAGACAGTATACAACCACATGCATGTTAGTATTTGTAGCACAGAAACTCTATAGCACTGCATTTGTCAAAGAAAAAACCACCCATGGACAAAGCAATGCAAACCTTACTGTGCAGTCTAATAGAAAAAAAAACACAGAATTAACATTTATATTCAAAGATGGCTAGACTTCTAGCAAAACATTAGAAAACGGGTCTCACAGAGACAGAGAGATAGACGAAGGAGGGAGAGAGAGGAGTGACAAACATTAACATGTTTGGACACAGTACGAGGAAAAGAAGAGGGTAAGGGCGTGTTTAAATAGGAGAAGGTAGGGGATATTTTGGGACATACAAATCTAAAAGCAGGGTGAGCGAAGATTCTGGATGATGATGATGGTGTTGAAGTGAGGCCTTTTCATTTCAATCCATGAAGACAACTCTTTAATTTCGTACACTTGCTTGTATCTAATCAAACAGCTGTATGGCTTAACATTATCTATCTCTCTGTGACACAACACAACACAGCTGGCTCCATTGCTCTTCCATTGGCCTAGCTGACACCTCTTCCTCTATCAATTGTCCTTCTGTAATTAACCTAAATCACTTTCTACATTTTCCCATTCTTTTTTCTTTTTTTTCATTTTGTTTACTTATAAAACTTATCATAGCCATTAGTGCAATCTGTGTCGCCTCATTATTACTGTCTTCTTTGTATGCTGTCCAAAGAAAATAAAAAAAAAAACACTAATAATATCTCCTAGGCAATTCTAAAACATTAATTAATGAATTCATTACAGTATTATATAATCTTCTTCAAATAACGAATGTTCCTGTCATGGAGTTCATTCTGATTTCTTTACACACAGTATTTGTGTGGTCAAATTTCAACCAGATTCATCATTATTACTGATAAGAAAATAATCCAGAATGCAAGATTATGTTAATGGATCAAAGATTCGGATCAAGATTTTACTGACCCAGCTATAATGATGTTGATGAATACAATATATTTGTTTGTAACAAGCTCCTGTTTCTTCTCAGTGGCTAATTGACCGAGAAGAAAAGAAAAGAGCTAAATTGATTGGTAGGTACAACAGATATTATGATCATTTCAAATCCATCTTCAATATTTTGTTCGTTATTTTTTTATAGAATATTTAGATAAAATTCTTACAAGTGTTTTCAAAATAAAAGATTACACAATTTTTTTACTGGTTAATATAAATTTATAGAATACTTTATTATACTATTCTTTAAAATCAGTAATCTAACTTTCTATAAACAAATTTTATAAAATATACTTTGTATTTCTAAAAATATGTATAAAAAAAATTAATTTGCTCTCATAAATACTTACTGTCTAGTTCAATTGTCATACATACATTAATGATTATTCACTACTTGACTTAAAAGTTACTTTATTGATTATTAATTCTGAAGATTTATCAAATGTGTATATAAGAGAATTTGTATACACATTTGTATATCATTCTCCATGTATGGAGATGAAGTTCAATCTTATGTAGTCATGAAATATGAGTTTCCAGTAAATTTGTAAAATAAAAAATTATATGTACAAAATATATATATATACATATATATATATATAATGATATTAATGTAAATTATAATACGACGTTTAAAAAAAAATTAATCAGATAACTTATTTTTAAAACTTGTTCATGAATTAAAAGTTTGTACACTTATTATGCCTAAATTATTTTACCAATCTAAAATTATTTTATATCTTTTATTAAATTTGAAATAATATGTATAAATATGAACTAAATATTTATTTTTTCTATTGATATTTTTTTCAAATCTCTCACACAGTTAAATTAATGTATAATTATTATTATATTATTCATTACTATTTCATAATTATGAAATATGTCATGATTATAATAATTTATATAATTTATAAGGTATGATTTGATTATAATATATATATATATATATAACAATTTATTCTGTAAAATTTCTTTTATATTTTTTTTTCTGAGGGTATAACTTCTTTATTCATTACATCTCTTGCATTTCAAACTCTTCTGCATTTCTAACTACTCAAGATGTATTGATTCGAAATCAAAAAAATACTTATTCATTTAAAATTTTTAGGTATTTGTTTATAAAGAAATGGTGGAAGTAGAGAATATATTATTCTATTATTCTCATATTAAAAGAATACTTTGAAAAAGTTTAAGGATGTATTATGCTTCTAAAAGTGTAAACATATTATCTAAAAAAGAAAGTGTAAACATAATTCAACTGCTGAATGAATTTTAAAATTCAAACAAGTTACAGAGTAAATTTATGAAGTTGGCATGGGTAAGAGGAAAAGGTAAGTTCCCATGCAAAGAACCTGGTTCGTTCCCAAAACCAAATAGGTTTTCTCGATCAGATCAATTTCTACCGAAACTAGTTATTTCCGAACCACATCACATGCTTCATTCTCAATTGGTTCATTTCTTCCTTTTCTGATAAACTCACCCCCACAGGTGACATGCACAGATAAATAGCCATTGATGTTTCAGAAGACCTATCAACTAGTCTCGCTCATAAATCAAGTTGGGGGAATCTTTTTCTTATACGAACACGTCTTCTCGTGTGTTGTCTTTTCACTCGGTTTTTTTTTTTTTCTTTTACCAAGAGTTTTAACTTTAATGCAACAAATTTTCACCAACAAAGGAACTCTCATTATAATACCTTGTTTGAATGTTTGAATGGTGTGAAATAAAGTGACGAGTAAAACAAAAATTGTATCCATAGTTCAAAGTTGAAGTTCATAGGTAAGTATAGAAAAAATGTAGATTACATTTAACTGTTATGTTTTCGAAAACTCATTACCTGTGATTTGAATTCATTGAAATGCAAGCAAGGAAGGTGAGAAATGTTGGACCTATTTGTTTGTCACTTCTTTAAGACATGGATAGTTGCAAAATTCAGGTTTCAGGTTTTTCCCTTTTTCTGCCGTTGCCCTCTCTTTTTTTGTCTTCTTTTATGTGTACTATGCATATGTATGAAAATCACGTGCTATTCACATGTGAACTTTAAAACTTTGTTTTAGAATGTTACAATTTTTTTAAGTATCAATATATCCGATTTAGGATGTATTCACGTGGAAATTAATTTAGGAAAAAAAATTAAATTTGAATACATTAAAAGATGAAGTTTGTGTTGTTCATTTTAACAATCAATTTGGATTCATATAAGGATTTGCGAACACCAACCAAAAAACAAAAGAAAAGTGTGAAAAACGAAAAGATAACACGAAAAACAAAGTGTACAGTTCACTTTTTTCTTTTTTCACATGTTTGAACAGATTTGTGTAAAAAAAAAATAGATTTAAATAGATTAGAAAATGAAGTTTGTATTGTTCACTTTAATAATTTGTTTGGATTCATATAAGGATTTGCGAATACCAATAAATAAACGAAAGGAAAGTGTGAAAAACGAAAAGAAAACACGAAAAACAAGGTGTGCAGTTCACTTTTTTCTTTTTTCACATGTTTGAACAGATTTGTGTAAAAATAAATAAATTTGAATGGATTAGAATATGAAGTTTGTGTTGTTCACTTTAATAATCTGTTTGGATTCATATAAAGATTTGCGAACACCAACAAAGAAACGAAAGAAAAGTGTGAAAAACGAAAAGAAAACACGAAAAACAAGGTGTGCAGTTCACTTTTTTCTTTCTTCACATGTTTGAACAAATTTGTGTAAAAATAAATAAATTTGAATGGATTATAATATGAAGTTTGTCTTGTTCACTTTAATAATCTGTTTGGATTCATATAAAGATTTGCGAACACCAACAAAGAAACGAAAGAAAAGTGTGAAAAACGAAAAGAAAACACGAAAAACAAGGTGTGCAGTTCACTTTTTTCTTTCTTCACATGTTTGAACAAATTTGTGTAGAAAATGAGTTAAATGTCTTAAAAGCCTTACTTATAATCTCTTATATTATAAAGTTTTTGTAGTTCATTTTAATAATCTTTTTGGATTCGTATAAGGATTTGCGAACACCAACAAAGAAATGAAAAGATAGTGTGAAAACAAAAAAAAAACACGAAAAACAAGGTGTGCAGTTCACTTTTTTCTTTCTTCACATGTTTGAACAAATTTGTGTAGAAAAGAAGTGAAATGTCTTAAAAGTCTTACTTATAATTTTATATTATAAAGTTTGTGTTGTTCATTTTAATAATCTGTTTAGATTCGTATAAGTATTTGCGAACACCAACTAAGAAATGAAAAAATAGTGTGAAAAATGAGAAGAAAAACACGAAAAACAAGGTGTGTAGTTCACTTTTTTCTTTCTTCACATGTTTGAACATATTTGTATAGAAACAGAGTGAAATGTCTTAAAAGTCTTACTTATAATCTATTATATTATAAAGTTTGTGTTGTTCATTTTAATAATTTGTTTGGATTCGTATAAGGATTTGCGAACACCAAAAAATAAATGAAAAGATAAGAAAAGAAAAACATGAAAAACAAGGTGTGCAGTTCACCTTTTTCTTTCTTCACATGTTTGAACAGATTTGTGTAGAAAAGGAGTGAAATGTCAAAAAGTCTTATAATCTTTCCCTTGATCAAAACAAGGTTTACTTATATGGTGCTCTACTTTCTTAATTCTGGTCAATGTGGGACTTAGACTCACACTTGGATTCCTAACAATCTCCCTCTCAAGGGTGAGTCCCTTCAACCACATTGGTACACTCCCCCGGAAGCTACCCTTTTCTGTACCGCCATTCTTCTTAACGGGACACGCTTTACCTGACCAACACTGTGTATCACTGGGGAGATACAACACCAATGAGACATGAGCCCAACCAAATAAGACACTGACACCACTCTCAACCCAAAACCTTAAGGCGATGGGTTTATGGGTCTTGATCCTTATATGGTGCTCTACTTTCTCAATTCTGATCAATGTGGGACTTACACTCACACTTGGATTTCTAACACAAATTTACTCAAACTCACCCCGTCCCTCAATTTCATCTCTCAATTCAAACATAACATAAGGGATTTTGAAGTGAATTTAGAAATAAAGTGCGTGAATGTTTGTGAGTTATTTAATTGATGTGATAAATTAAAAAGTAAGTTTAATCAAGAAAAAAAACAAGATTACCAAATTGTCCTTGATGTTGAAAGTAATCTAAAATTATATTTAGATGAGTTATATTTATTTTATAAAAAATATTTAATGAATAAGTTGAAAAAAATAATTATTTAAAATTTAAAATTTTAACTCATCATCTCAAATAGTTTTTTTCAAATAACTACGTTATCCCTAATTTTCCAAATGAAAAGGCGTAGGAGTGAGGTACAATCTTTGTCGGGAGAAAAAAAAAATCTTTATTATTTTGTATGTTTATTTTGTTTGATTTTTGGGAACAACAAATATTTTAAAACATCTACTTTTATCTTGCATATACTTAATTAAAGGGAACCGTCTTATGATGGACATTGTGGGGTACTAATACCTTCTTCACACGTAACCGACTCCCGAACCCATATTTGATTTTGAATTCTTTTTTTTTTTTTTGTTTTTTCTATAGTTTTCCATAATAAATTATGGTGACGACTCTTCTGTTTTTTTTTTTAATTACTTTTGCTCCCGCCGCGATCTCAGTTGCGACAGAAAGCAAAATGATTTTTCTCGAGCACATCGATTTTGGGTTTAATGGAAAAACTCCTACAATTTTTTTTAGTCTAAAGTGAGGTCATAGTTTTCATTGATGTAGTCATACATTCTAGTGCCAACATTTAAAAAATTGTGGCTTTTAGTAATTTGAACACCACACTTGCACAAACATTGCCTTTTATGTCTTTAGGCTACATTTTTATATGCATTGTCTAATTTCGTGTTGCCTTTGGTAGTTTTTAAGTAACGTCTACAAAAGTGTTTCTTTAATATAGTAAATGAAACACTTTTGTACTCGCGAACAAATTTAGTATTAAAGCCAAAAATGTTATAGTGTAAATAGTTTGACTTTGACTGCACGTCATGGTTTTGAAGGGGTTATTGTTAAATTTGTTGAGTTTAAGAAAAAAATTTCAATAACGGGATGCCATAGATAGAAATATGAAAGATAGGTGAGCTTACACTTTTAAATTAGTGTATAAGAAACTTCATGATGGTTTTAGAAAGGAAGACCTTGATTTATTTTAATTACTTTGAAAATTAAATGTCCTCGCTTATGCACGACATTTCGCATAGAAAATCTTACTTAATAAAGTAGTAACCCCTGAAAATTTGATTAACAAATGAGTAATCGTAGGGAACACAACGTATGTTATATATTTTTCATTGCTAATAAAAAAATTATTTGTTTATATGTTGTTTGTAAATGAGTTTCTCCATTTTTTTTTCTTTGGATTATTGAATGTAATTCAAGTTGTAAATTGTTGTTTATCTTTGATATGTCAAATTTTATTTGTAGTGCAATTTGAACTAATGATACTGTTATTACATGTATTTACATGATACTCTTATATATTAGAAAATAAATTGTATGAAGTCATGGTTATATTTAGAAGAGAAGTTTGTAAATCATGTAAAGATATTTCATTAAAAATAATATGTTAGTAGTCCAACATAATTGATTATGTATGACTCGTAATAATTATATACTGTTAAAAAGACATTATTTTACGGGTGATATGTCTACACAGCCGATTATGTGGGTTATTTTTCCCAAGATATACATTTTTTAACATTTTTTTTTATCACCAACATAAATAATTTCTTGAATTGCATTTTTAAATTTGTAAAAAATAGTAGGAGGACACTTTGGACTTTGTAATGCCAACAACCTCTTTTTAATTGTATAAAATCAATCTCATACACATATAAATATTTCACTCATTTTTATTTATTTTTCTTCATCCTTCATCCAATTTAAACAAGTTTATTTTCTACTTCAATTATTATTATTTTTTTCATCGTTTGACCATCCCAATGTAAGTGGTTTATAGTGAAAAAATAGGTAGAAATATGTCTTTGTTGAAAAAAAAAAAGTAAATGCAAATTATATGCAAAACATTTGTGACGGGAATAATATATATTTAAAAGACACTTTTAAATGTTTGCTTTCACATATTTAGTAGTAGTGTGTTTGGTTACGCATAATTAATTATGATTTGCAAATGATCCCTTATGTCTTTAGGGCATTCTCTTTTACTTTTCGGAACAGGTAATCTGAAAATTAATCGAATTGAGAAATTCAGATTGGATGTTTCCTCTAAACCACGGTTATTTTTATGTTTAATAATTTTGTTAAACATTTAATGTTGTCTAAGGACACGTGAGCACCAAAAGGGAAAAATTAAGAAATTAAAAATGAAAACAATGAGCATAACTAAATAAAAATAATATAAAGGTTAAAGTTGTTTGATAAACAAAATGTTATAGTAATAAAAAGTAAAGTAGATAAAATATTCTGGTTTAGTAATAAAAATATAAAATATACAATACCAAAATCAATTCGTCAAAATATTAATATATGTTTTTATTATAAGTCCAATTTTACTCTAAATCTATAATGGGACTTGTTTATGCACTTCCAAACATTTTTCATGTAATTCCAAAAATAATTTAAATTTTCACTTTGCCTCCTTACGTAAAAGTAACAACATTTTTATCTATTTTTATCATTTGTAACTAACTCACTCTCAAGAAACTTTTTCACATAAATGTTGATATCTAATGCCTTTTTCTTTCTCTTTTACGGATGTTAATATCCGGTACATTATCTTTTAAATCTTTATCTGTTACAGATGTCAACATTTATTATTATGTCTATTTTATTTTTTTTATTTACGATCGTCGATATCTGGTGTTTGATTTTGTTTTCCTAATATTAATATCTAATACATTATTTTTTTAAAGAAAAATGTTATTATGAATGTCGATATTCCATTAAATATATATATATATATATATATATATATTATTTATATTTTGTATTTTTAGTTTTTAATTTATTTATTTTTATTTTTTTACTCTTACTTTTTCAATTTAATTATAGTTTAATTTTTTAATTTGTTTAATATAATTTTTTAAAATTAATATATTAAAAATATAAAATATTTTAAGATAAATTAAATTAAAATAATTTAACAAATGTTTAACAGATATGAAAATCGGTTAAATTTTTTTGAAAAATGTTTCTTTTAAATTAAAAATAATAAATATTAATATAATATTTTTGAAAATATTTATATAAATTAATATAAAGTAAATTATATTTTATTTGTTTAATTTTTGATTTAATGAAAATTAAAAATATTTAAATTAACATAAATTACAAAAATAGCATCATTTTACATATCTTAACCTGAAAATCTGGTTAACAAATTTAAAAAAAAAAATTTAAGATAAAATTTTGAAATAAATTATATATATATATATATATATATATTTCATTTACTTTTTATTCTTTAATTTATATTTACTTTCAATTTTTTATTGTTAATTTTTTTATATTTTAATATGTTAATATTTATTACATTAAAATTATAATTTTTTTAAAAGTGTTAAATGAATTTCCACATCTAGTTAATGTATCAAAACTTATGTTAATTTTTTAATTTATGTTAATTTAAATATTTATAAATTAAACATATACATTAAATAAATTAAAAAGTTAAAATAAAAATAAATTTTAAGAAGATTAACAGTAAGAAAAGTAAATAAAGTTAAATAAAAAAAAATTATATATATATATATATATATATATATATATATATAATATGTCGACATTAAAAAAATATTAAAATTTCAGATGTTGGCATGTGTAAAATAAAATTAAACATCGGAGGTTAACTTTGAAAAAAAAAAGAAAACATAATACTGAACGTCAACATCTGATATATAGTAAAAATATTTTAATATCGACTTTCATATAAAAAAATATCAGATATTGAAATTCATTCGAAAAAAACCTTGGGAGTAAGTAAGTTAGAAAAAGAAAAAAAAGTAGTTATTTTAACTTAAAGACAAAATGGGAATTTAAAATCTTTGAGGATACAGAATAAATGTTTGGAGGTGCAGTGAGAAACTCCATTTATAATACATGTCGAGAAAAAGTTGAGACACAGGACATGGATAAGAAAAAAAAAAAAAAAAGGTCGCTTTAGTAGGACAAAAATAAGGGTATTTCTTCTCCTCGTGTTTTCTTACTGCACCCCGTTTATTTAAAAATGACTTCAAATCTTAATTTCAGATTTCCTAAGCCGCACCTCTCCTTCACCCTTTGCCTCGGTGCACCTCCATTTTGGTTCATAGTTCCTCACACCTAATAATCATTCAAAACGAATTATTGTCTTAAGATAGTGCCTTGCCAAATTAAGTCATCATTGCAAATTCAAATATGTCAAAGGCAAAACTCTCGAATATTTGTATTACGTATTGTATAATTTATAATAAAATTTATATTATGAATTCTCTTTGAAATTTGTGTTATGAATTACATAATTCAGAAATAAAATTTGTATTACGAATTCGATATACAAATTTATATTTTGAATTTGTATAATTTAAATTTCGTAAAGTTGTTATTTTTGAATTATAGTCTAATCAAAATATTTATTAATCACGTAATCTAGACCTATAATTTCATCATAAGCATAATTATAATTTCAAAAGATGCAGGGCGCAGGAAGAAAATACGAGTTTGCATAAAGAAATTTCCTGAAAATAAGAAATGTACATTTGTGTTTCTATAAACGTTTTCCGAAAAATTATATTATTTTAACGGAGAATGCTTACTGGTGTGTCCGGTTAAAGAACAATAAATATGCTTTGATATCATCATTTTTACATTAAAAGTTGAAATAATTAAATACAATAATTAAAATAGTATAAATGCACACAATAAATTTTATAAAGACAAAAATACCCTTTTAAATGTGTAGACAATAATTTACTGTTACAAAACAAGTTTTTGGAATTTTTAAAGTCTCTACTAAAAAGAAAAAAAAAATCAATTAAGTCTTAAATTGACACTTCAATTATTCTTTTTTTTTTGTAACATTTTTAGATATTTAACAGTATTTTTTTGTTGGTTTTTCTATTAATTTATACTTTTTTATGTTATTTTTTTTAAGTTTTAGATGTTTAACATTATTTTTTTGTTGGTTTTTTGTTAATTTAAATTTTCTTATATTTAATTTTTAACAGCATTAAAATATAGTTATTTTATTATTTAATTAGTTTTTAAATTTTAATTATGAACATTAAATAAAATATTAAATATACATGTATAATATTTATGAATATTTTTGTCTTTTAGAAAAAATAAAGTTACATTAATAGTTATTAGGTCAGGTTTTATTTAATATTACACTTATCTATATATTCTTGTAAAATCCAATGTATTTTAATTATTCTTAATCAGTAGCTTAGGACACTGATTAGCGAGACCTTATTTTAATTTACCTAAAGTTTAAGTATAGATGTTAGTCCTTATTAAATAAAAACTAACGTCTTGTTTGAAGAAGTTGAAAAAGATTATTAAATAGAGTAATTTTTTATTTCTTTTATTAAATGAAAAAAACTTTACTTAAAAAATATCTTTTGGATGACAAGTAACGGAGCCGTTAGAAGTCCCACCACAAGTAACATGTAACATTGCCCTTATCAGTGCCGCCGCAAGGTCTGTGGGCTTCTTCCCCGGTGGGAGAGACTGTATCGCGACATTTTCAGGCGACTCGAGATCCATCCCAGAAGGAGAAGAAGGGTTGAAACGCGATTTTGAATACCTAATTTGAATTCTGAACTCTATGGCAAGCTCATATTTTTATTTCTTATAATTTTTATTGTTGTTTCAGCAAAAGGGAAGAAGTGGAAGAATCTCTCCCTTAACTGAACAGAATGAATGCAGTTTACCTTTCTCCAAACCATTCAATTTCCCAATCATGTTACAAACCCAGAGAGGGCACTTTGATCGGAAGAAGTCGTGGTATTCGGATTAGAGGTCGGAGTGTTGTGAGTGCGTGTCTTAATGCGGATGTCGCTGCACCAAACACTGGGAAGACAAAATTGGAGAAAATTAAGGAAGTGATCGAGATGGAAGGGAAGTATTTGGTGGGAACATATGTAAGATCACCAGTGGTGGTTGAGAGAGGTGAAGGTTGCAAGTTGTATGATGTTGAAGGAAAAGAATATTTAGATTTGAGTGGTGGGATTGCTGTGAATGCTCTGGGACATGGTGATGTAGATTGGTTAAAAGCTGTTGTTGAACAAGCTGCCACCCTTACTCATACCAGCAATATATTCTACACAATACCTCAGGTTTGTGCATGTTACTATATGTCTGAGTTATATCAATTTCTTCATATCTATGTGTTAGTATGCACACTGTAGTTAACCTGTATAGTTTACAAATCCTCTTAAAAGTGTTATTTGAGTACTGAAATAGAAAGTCACTAGGACTACATACAAAGCAACAGAAAATTAGTGATCTCAGAGAGAAGAGCCCATAGAAGAGAGAGAAGAATATGACCTCATTCCTGTAAATACTATCCTCAGTTCTTCAATCGTGCGGGATGAGTCACCAACTGCACCTAACAAACTATGGTGCCACATGCTCTTCATCATTGTGGACTGCCAGCTGTCCCTTGTTTCCACTACGTGCCTCTCTTATGGTTATTACATTCTCTTAATGGTGATCTACCTTAGCTTGTGAGAGAGTTAATTTCCAGGATTGGTTACTTGTTTCATACTGTACCATTTGCTAATTGAAGGGAAACCCAGTTGTTGTTATCAGACATTAAACCTTAGAGTATAGTGCTTACTTGGTTGGTAATTCTATAAATTAGAACTATTTAGAACTCTAGCAGGGAAAGGGAAACCAAACCAATATATAAAAATGATAAATAAGTCCCCAATGAAACATAAGTGTACATAATGTTGTCAACACTTGAGGCTTCTATTTATATTTTTTAGTTTACAATATGAAGGACTTTATGATTAATCCTAGTTATTAGTCTTCATAGGGTGTTAAAAGATTAATTTACATCTCTCTAATTTTATACTCTACTGTTCATAGCATCCAGAGTATTGTAGTTTCCCATTATCAAATTTCTTCCATCCCTGATATGTTTGCATAAATGCCGGTTAATCTGGCATTATATGAGTCCTTGATCCTATACTTGTTAGAGAAATGGAAAAAGATTTGCCATTGATCATTTGGTTTGTGGATTTCATTCTTTATTGTGCTTTGGAGATTTTGGAGTAAGAGATGGTCATTGATCATATGATTTTATTATGTCATTCTGTTATTGCATCTACATTATCTAATAAGTATATGGTTGTAATGTTATTGGGTATGTCTTTATTATAACTTTATTTTCTATCTTCCTATTTGTAATTGTTTAATAGTGGTTCCATTATGCTTTACTTTGGTTCATTTCTTGTAGAAGCAGGTTATGTGTCTCTGCACAGTGTTGCATTCTATAATTATATTTGAATTGTTGCAGGTAGAATATGCAAAGCGTCTTGTGGATTCCTCTTTTGCTGATCGTGTGTTCTTTTCAAATTCTGGAACCGAATCAAATGAAGCAGCTATAAAATTTGCAAGAAAACATCAGAGACAAACAACTACTAATGGGAGGGAGCCTGCAACAGAGTTCATTGCTTTTAGTAACTGCTTCCATGGGAGAACCTTGGGTGCTCTTGCTTTGACAAGTAAAGTACAATATAGAACACCTTTTGAACCCATAATGCCTGGAGTGACCTTTTTAGAGTATGGAAATGCTCAGGCTGCAACAGAATTAATTAAGCAGGGCAAGATTGCTGCAGTTTTTGTGGAACCCATCCAAGGAGAAGGTGGAATTTACAGTGCCACAAAAGAATTTCTACAGTCCCTGCGCAATGCTTGTGATGAAACTGGGGCACTTCTTGTGTTTGATGAGGTATCGTGCATCTAATATTGATATATTACTGTTAATGGTAATGCCTAGTGTTCCTGAAAAACTTTAAACTTAAATTTGCGTATGTAACAAGCCAAGACTCCATTGATTTTCACTTTTAAGTGTTTTTTTTTTCAGTTTATTTCTAAGTTCCTTTAGAAAAGATTGTTTAGTATGTTGATGACATTGTGACCCAAAAAATGGTCTGTTTGTGTATCTTTGCCATGTTGATTGAATGATGAGAAGATTGACATTGTCACATGAATTATGTTGTTCATAGAGTGACAAAATATAGGTGTCATATGTTGAGGTATAATTATAGCTAATTTAAGTATTGCATTTGGTTTTATATACTATTCTATTAACTATCATATGCTTCTTGTGATTTTTTAGGTTCAATGTGGTTTAGGTAGAACAGGGTTTTTATGGGCCCATGAAGCATATGGGGTCTTCCCTGATATGATGACCCTTGCAAAGCCTCTTGCTGGAGGCCTACCTATCGGAGCAGTTTTGGTGACAGAGAGAATTGCTTCTTCTATAAATTATGGTGATCATGGAAGCACTTTTGCAGGAAGCCCTCTTGTTTGCAGTGCTGCTCTTGCTGTTTTTGATAAGATATCAAAACCTGATTTCCTGTCATCTGTATCTAAGAAAGGCCTCTACTTCAAAGAACTACTCAATCAGAAGTTGGGAGGAAACCGACATGTGAAAGAAATTCGTGGTGTTGGACTAATCATAGGAATAGATTTAGATGTACCTGCCACGCCCTTTGTCGCTGCTTGTCAAAATTCTGGCCTGTTAGTGTTAACTGCTGGAAAAGGAAATGTAGTGAGGATTGTCCCACCATTGATCATAACAGAGAAGGAGATCGAGCAAGCTGTTGACATTTTGTTCCAAACTATAGAAGTTCTTGATAAGTAGGAGGGAGAAGAAAGAGGACTGGCATTGCAAGCAAAAATTAACTTATTTGGTTGGGTATTGTTGAGTAGTTGAAGTTTCAGATGCCAACCTCACTACTTCCCTTTCATTGAAGATGTTTTCATGGTAAGAATAATTCAACATTGTTATTGCATTTCTTAGTAATGCATGGCAGATGAGATGGTTTATATGGTCCATTCTCCTTTGCCACACTTTTATTTGTTGCCTTTTGTTCGTATGAAGTGCAATAATGACTATAAGATCTTCTCGGTTTCTATACACATAAACTCTCCTTTGGTAGAAGATGTTAGTTATCTAGGGTGTTTCTTTGGGTTTGTCTAGAAGTTATAAGAGTTTTTACATATTTTCTAATTTATAAGTTTATTTTTGTTTATGAATATAATTTTATCTTGTCCAACAGGTCTTTCCTCCTTTATAAAAGCTTCTAAGACGCATTGACTTGTTTTGCCGAAGTTTTTCTATGATTTTTTCTTCTGAAAATCTTATAGGTCATATTAAAATTGAATAACTAGTTTTCTTTACCTGTTCTGTTCTTATTCTTTTTCTTCTGAAAATCAATTGAGTTATGTTTTCTTTGAATGAAGCAAAGAATTGTCTGCCATTGGATCAGTGGGTCACTGACATAATACAAAATTGAATTGAATGAGACATACCTTAATTTGTTCATTTCAAAGACATAGTTATTATTACTTCATTTTTCATCATCAATGAAGTTGTATAACTTGTAAAGAATAAGGATTTTATATAGCATTTCTATTGATCTGACTACACAACAGTCTATTCTCAAATTCATTTATAATTTTTATTGACAAAATCATTTTTATTTTTCTTAAAAATTAATGTGATATTCATCAATTTAAGTGTATATTTTTTATTTTTTATTAGAAAAATATAATGTATTTATTATATAATTTTATTTTTAATATATGATTGTAATATATTTATTATATACAATTTTAATATATCATTAAATATGATGTTGATTAAAATTTATATTTGTAAAATAAAATATTGAATAATTTGTAATCAATAATGAGGAATATATAATTATTTGTATAAAATGATTCAGACATTAATTTTTAAAAATTAAATTTGACTAAAGTATTTTGTAAGTAATTAAAATATATTAGTTACATAAAAATTATTTTAACTTTTATACACAAAAGTTATTTAGTAAAATAAAATTTAGATGTTCTTTATAAAATAATTTTGATATTTTTGCATAGTGTTTTTTATCTTATAAAATAAATTTAAATTTTACTTTTTAGTTTTAGAAAATCTCTTATCCATTTTAAGATAAATTAACAAGTTATATAAAGTTAGTTAATATAAATTAAAAAATATTCAATAATAATAAAAAAAGATAAATATCAATGTAGTTTTAAATTAACTAGTCATTTTATTAATTAGATAGAAAATATTATATTATTTATTCATATGTTTTATTTCCTATTTAATTTTATAAAAAATGAATAACTTCCATTATATAATAATTTACAATCAAATCTTTTTATATTTATTTAAATTTAGTTTTTAATATGTATAGAATGGGAAAAGGAATTCATTTGTGCATTATATTATCATAAAGTTATAAAAAATTAAATCAAAATAATTATATAATAACATTTTAAATATAATAACTCAAGTTAAATATTTAAAATTAAATGAGAAATTTATATATAAAAGTATTTTTTATAGATTTCATTTTATATGACAGTGAAACGAAATAATATATAAAATTAAAATAATAAAAAGTGAAACAAAAATATATAATTTGTATTTTAACTTCACAGTACTAGTAATATTTTAACTTGGAATAATATTATTTAATTTAATTTTTAAAAGACAATATATTATTTTAATTTTTTGACTTAATATTGGTGACATTTGCATAGACTCCTTTTTCACAGCCTTCGTGATGAATGCATGTTAGATTGAAAATCAGATGATGTTTTGAGTGTTTATGATTTGAAATTGTTTTGGTTGATAAAATCTTCTGCACTCCCAATTTTCCTTCCTGTTGATCATGAAGATTATTATATCTTTCAAAAAAAATATAAATAAATTATACCGAATTCTGATAATCGGTAACATCAGATTTTGAAAGCCGGTAATACCGAATTCTGAAAGCTGGTAATACCGAATTTTGAAAGTCGGTAAATTTATGATTTATGTATCTTAAATTTATGATTCTCCTATGTTATTTCTTCCAAATTAAGTTTGACTCAAATTAATATGAACCCTAATTATGATTTTAGGAATTCTTTTATCAAAATGGCATAAACCTTAATTATATTTTTATCCAAATTAGTACAACCTTACATTATGAAATTTAAAGGTTATTGTGTTTTCTGCTGAAATGTTCAAATTTATGGATATATCTTAGGTTGGTTGGATAACCTTGATTTGGAATAAAAATTAGAATACCTTTGTTGCGTGAATTCAATGATTTAGAAATATTAGAAATTGAAAAGTGCATATATAAATCACTCTATGAAAATTCTTTAAGTAAAGAAAATAAAGAATTTTTTATTTAACTAGAAAATTAATTTATATATAAAAAAAATTAAATTTGACACCCCTCAAATTTTTATTCATGTTTTGTCACTGTTCCTATCTTGAAAATCGATAAAATTGAATTTTGAAAGCCGGTAACACCGGTTTCTGAAAGTCAGTGACACCGAATTCTGAATTCCGATAACACCGGACTCTGAAATCTGAAATTATTAAAAAGTTGGGGTGTAGGAAGAAAAATTGGGGGTGCTGGAAGAAAAACCCTTTATTGTGGTATTTTGTTTGAAGCTGAGTTGGCTTGGCTTGTTTCACAGATCTTCAATTTGTTTCCTCAACCAAAGCCCGTGTTTTATATTTGAACTGGGCTTCAATTCAAAATCGAGGCCCAACATAAAAGTGACTGTGCCTTGATATAATAGAGAATTTTACCCCTCATCTCACAAGTGTTTAATTAGGATATTCAAAAAGTTATTCACAACTTTTGCATGTGACTTATTTTTTCTGAAATATATTTTTCATCAAACAATTTTATCTACAAATATTTTTTTTATTTATTCTTTTAATATTACAAACTTTCATTTAAATCCTCCCACATGACACCGTGTATGAAAACCCTTGTCACCACTGATTTAAAGTTTAATAAATTAATGTCCAAAAAGTCACTTATTAAGTTCTATTTAATTTTTTATTTTCAATTGATTTTCTTTGGATTCATTTTTTTCTTCTCACCTTCATCAAATATTAAAACTTTGAATATTACCGTAGAAAATACGCAGATAAATCTTTTGTTTGCTTGTTTTTGGTAAAATACAAATTGCAGAAAAATCAACATTTCGGATTGTCTTATCCCACCAGTGGAGTGGAGAAGATGAGATCAAAGGTGCGGACCAAAATCATTGACCAATCCGAAGAAGATGCCCTGCAAAATAAAAGAAAGAAAAAAACATTATTAAAACATGTAACTTTTTAAACACAAACCAAATTGCACACTTCAAGTTGTTATCAACCAAACATAGTGCTTTTGGTCCTCTCATAGCCACCATAGCCTAAGAATACAAAGAATCTATTCCAACCAAAAGAGAAACAGAATAATAAACCTTTTACTATGATACAATTATAACACTAACACGTCAAAACAAAATAACTCTATGCTGAAAATTTGTTAAGATTTAATTATTTTTTAGTTATTATTTTTGTTAAAAATAATTAAATTGGTCTTCTAATTTTTTTAAGTTATAATTTGATCTTGATTTTTATAAAATTGATATAATTTGATCATTTTTATTAAATTTTTTAAAACAGATCAAAATTTTTAATAATTATAATTTGCTTTATCGATATAATTAGTATAAATATAGTGTCAATTTTGATAAAAAAATCATTAATTCGTTTTACAAAATTTAACAAAAAAATTAAATTGTGTCAATTTTTTTAAAATCAGAACAATATTATAATTTAAAAAAACTAAAACTAATTTAATATTTATAAACACAAACCAAAAGTAAAAGAATAATTTAATATTTTTTAAAATATTTATTTTAGAAGAATAGAAACAAACTACTTAGGGCGTGCATTAATAACATTGTTTGACTGGGATATGCGAAGATTCGTAAGAAAAACAATATTCACGCCTTGTTCATCACTACAAAAAGTGTAGTTTTTGGTTTCACATTGTTAAACACGGATAAGGTCAAAATTAAAATTAAATAGCTTTATACGATCCCATTTAGCCAAATCTTTTTCGTGTCGCCTCAGTTTTTATTCCCAAGTTGTGGGCCATTGAAGTGCAGAAAATAGGAGAATTTAAAATTTAAGACTTGGAACATTGAACATTGAACATTGAAAATAATGGATTCCAAATAAATGACACCCTCTCACCTCTTACCCATTTTCTGTGATTGCACAGATTACAAGTCCTATTTTTTCTGTGTTTAATTACTGCTTTTAAAACACACAGTAGGTAGAAGAGAACAATTGTTTATTTATTTGTTTTCTTCAGACAAACATATTTCCTATCATATGTTTGAATTTCTTAATTTCTTTTATAACTTTCGATCTTTTACTTGTTTTTTTTTTAAGTTTCATTTTAAATATTCAAAATTCTCGTCAATCACATTAATTTTATGTGGACTCTTTTGCTACACAACTATTGATATTAATTATATTATTATAAAAGAAACTAATTATGCATATTTTTATACTGAATAAACAAATTAAATAAAAATATTGAGTTAGTAAGTACTGATTTCATTAAGGAGCTTTGAGTTTCACCTAATATTAAAATTATAAGAGAGGTTTTGGGTTAAATCTCATTCGATTATCATGTTTAAAATATAAGGTGATTCGGATGGTGGTGGTAGGAGAAGTTGCAAAATAAATGTGTAAGATTTTGTAAGATCTGTTTTTAATTCTGTTTTCACAACTTTTTTTATCATTTCAATAATAAAATTATTAGAAACAATCAATTATTACTAGATTATTTGCTTGTCGCTCTGTCACAATTTTTTTTATGGATAAAATTATTCAAAATTGAAGAAAAATAAAGAAATGTTTTTATTATAAGTTAACATTTATTCACACAACCCCACGTTACTTACTCTTATTTGAAATATGTGAATATATTACAGTTTCTTTTATTATTAATATGGGTGACTTAACGTTGGTAAATCATATGATTCTCCTTTAATCTGAGAATTATGTGAATCTAATTAAATTAAAAATATATTTTATGTTCAAATGCAAAATAAGTTTTACAGTGTTATTACCTTATATTTTAAAATACCTAGTTTACTCATTATATTTTCAGGCCTTTAAAATATCTGTCCTAAATACTCTGAAGTATATTTCGGGTTAAAATATATACTTATGATTTATGAATAATTGAAACAGTTACACGTCTAATTAAAATACATACATTCAAACAGTTACACGTCTGATTAAAAATTATAACAAACAACTCTTGAGTGTGTCCGAAAGACTCACAAATATTTTTAATTTGTATATTTATACATATAAATATAAATAAATATAGAATTTAAAGTAATAGAAAAGAATATAGAAAATAGATAAAAGAAAAAAAAGTTTTGATTAGGTTGGTGTTGAGAAGGAAATTGAATTAGTTGTTTGGTTGGGAAGGTAAGTTGTAAATAGAGAGATGTAATAGTTAAAATTTAGGTTTTAGGTTTGTCTGATGAAAAAACCTCGGAAGCTGCATGCCTGCGTTCCTTGGTCGAATCTCTTTCTTTCTGTGTCTCTTTCCCCTAACCGCGCGAAACACGTCAATTTCTCTTCAAACCACAAAAACGCAGTGTTTGAACAAAACTGCTTTCTCTATATATACCCAAACAATCTCAACCCTCTCTAACCCTCTAACCCTATCTCTTTCTCTCTCTCTATATATATCTCATTTCTCTTCCCACCACACGTTTAAACCTCTGGGCTTGGCAAAGTTTAGGCCTTTTCACCCATTCAGATGGCCATTCCCTACCCCCATTTCATCGCCACCGAGAAGGCCGCCATGGACGCCGGCCTTCTCCTCCCCTCCTCCTCCTCCTCCCGCTCCCCCTCCGTCATATTCACCCAAGATGACCTCAAGAAGATCGCCGCCTACAAGGCCGTCGAGTACGTCGAATCCGGCATGGTTCTCGGCCTTGGCACTGGCTCCACGGCCAAGCACGCCGTCGACCGAATCGGCGAGCTTCTCCGCCAGGGCAAGCTCAAAGACATCGTCGGAATACCCACCTCCAAGATAACCCACGAACAGGCACTCTCCCTCGGGATCCCCCTGTCCGATCTCGATTCCCACCCTGTTGTCGATCTGGCCATCGACGGCGCCGACGAGGTTGACCCATTTCTCAACCTCGTTAAGGGTCGCGGTGGCTCCCTCCTGAGGGAGAAGATGGTGGAGAGCGCGTGCAAGAAGTTTATTGTCATTGTTGATGAGTCCAAGCTTGTGAACTATGTTGGGGGGAGTGGATTGGCCATGCCCGTTGAGGTTATTCGGTTTTGTTGGAAGTTCACTGCGGAGAGGTTGCGCAAGCTGTTTGAGGAGGCTGGGTGTGTTGCCAAGCTTAGGACTTTTGGGGAGAACGAGGAGCCCTATGTCACCGACAATGGGAACTTCATTGTGGATTTGTATTTCGAGAGGAGTATTGGGGATTTGAAGGCTGCCAGTGAGGCAATTCTGCAGCTTGCTGGGGTGGTGGAGCATGGCATGTTTCTAGATATGGCTACCACGGTTATTGTGGCAGGGGAGCTGGGCTTGACGGTGAAGAATAAATAGTTTTTGAGGCTTTGGAAAAGAGGTGGTTAGGAGAATGAAGGTAGGTTAATTGGTCAAGGTTGAGCTTTGACATGGGGTTCTAACTAATTGTATGGTGTAGTAGTGGAGTTTTCTATTCAGGGTAATGGGGGGTTTAATGAAATCCTTTTGTTATTGAATACAAATGTTAGAGAAAGTTTCTTAATACTCGGTAGTTTTGTTTGTTTTTTTTTTAGGGTGGGATTAGTTTGAACAAGCAGAGAGACTATGGAGACTTGTTGGAGAGCTGATCATTAGGATATTAATCTCATGCAATGGCTGTTGTGTGGTATTGAATCAATTGTCCACACAATTTGTTATTGAATTGACATGTTTAACAAATTGAATCTATCTAATTTAATTTTTCTATTTTTTTCCCTTTGCCTAGATATTATTGAATTGTACAATTATAGTGTGGTGCCTATTTGTGATGTACCATGTTTGTGTTCATTAGTATGCAGTGCCTATTTGTTTTATGGCATGCTTAGGTCGATGTGTGTTTGGTTTCATGATTCAGATGAAATTTTCAGAGGCTTATAGTTCGGGCCTCCACATTTTGAACATAATTCAATTCTTAATGGATTTTCAATTCAAGCACACCAGTCATTTGGATTTGTGTCAACCTGTAATCAAATATTGGTTGCTTCAGTGTGTATTTTGGGGAATTGTGTCGCACACTGAACCAAACACAGGGTTATAATTGCGTAGAATTAACTTTCAACTAATCTACCTTGGATGTGTGTGCAAATTAATATTAACTGCAGATTTTTATTGAAAGTAATTGCTAGCTGAAAGCCGAGGGGAGTTTTGAAGGCCATTATACTCTGTTCAAGGGAATTTTTACACCTGAGACTGTCATGTAAAAGGAGAAGTGGATATGTGTTGGAACCCAGCAATAGACCTTTTACGCTTAGAAAGAGGATATGTGTTGGATTAGTGTTATGTTGGGCGGCTCGGAAACTTGACAAAAGTACAAACACACTTAATTATTGTATTGTTGCACAATTACTTTCTCTTCTATTGTTATTGTGTATCTCAAATTCTCATTTTAGAAATTGTTTTTAGCTAGTTGCATCCATTCATTTAATAACTCATTGGACTTGAATAACCTGATTTGTAATTGACGTCTGTATCTGCAATCTGACTGGAGGTACTCTTATTAACAGGGATTCATGTTATATTTGTAGCTTTTTACTTGTGTAGCAATCAATTGTAGGGGTTAAAGTGTTGAAGAGAAATGTAGTTATCTATTCGTCTACGTTCAAAAGGATTAGTTGTTCTTTCTATATTTTGGTTCTCTACTTGTGATGATTTCACCCTCCCCACATGAACAAAGAGTTGAACTGTATTCGTAACTTCTTTTGTGTAAATAACTAGCAATACTTCTACTTACAGAACCTAATTCTTCAATGATTGATTTTAATCATCAGAGAAACATCATTAGATGGAAGCTAGTTGTTTTTTTCATAGAGTGATATTTTCCTAATTGGAATCAATGTCGCTTAATTGCTTTTTCCTTCTTTTGCCTTAGGTAGATGAAGTAAAACTTATGTTATTTTTCAGAAACACATTATTGGAAGAGGCTGGTACGCCAGCCATAAAGTAATGCAATGATGTCCAACGAAAATGGAATTTAGTTAGTGCTTTGGCTTTTGGTTGCTGACATACTGAGATAAACCAGGTATTGTTTGGAAGCATTGAAAGATCCAAGCAAGCTGCAAATACTTCTATCTAAGCTGCCGTGTGGTCCTTCGTTCTGTGATTTCTTGAATTTATACACATTCTGCACCCGAAGAGAAGTTATTTTTGTGCTTATACTGCATCTTATTGATTCATGTTTATTCAATTACTAGACTGATTGAATTTAATTTTGACCTAATGGTGTTAGACAAGATACTGGCAGTTGCCACAGTTAATGTTGTGACGATTTTCCTTGCACATTGCAATTGACGCTTGAAAGTGTTGTATGCTTGCCCTTGAGAGTTAACATTACAAATATTGGTTATCATGTTACTCTACTAAGTGTTACTTGAAGCTACAAGTGAAGTGCAAATAGATACACCAGTACGATGATAATTTATTGTATCCAAACTATGTTCATCTTGTTTTCTTTAGATATTGGATATCAATAGGAAATAATTATCACCTTTGTGTCATCTCTCATCTGTTTAGTTGAATCATGTTCCTCAGGGTATCCTATTTTTGGCAGGGAAAAGAACTATACAGAAGAATGTTATTATGTTGTTAATACAAGAATGATTAACCCTCTAATGTTGTTTTTCATATGCTGCTGCCGGTAATTATGTTCAGTTTTATATCCTAAATATTCTTATTTGGATGTTAGAGGTAATTATATCTTTGTTTCAGCTCTGCTTTTAATTGGTACATTGAGAAACTAGTTAAAATACCCCCATAATCAGATATTTGTGTGTTCCTGTCTATTTAATTACATCTAAACTTATGTTCTATGAAAATTATAAATTTATAATATAATAGTATGTTTTCAAGGTTAGTTGAATTATATATCTTCATATGTTTCATTGTGGTTCAAGATTGTTCTCAATTCCTTTCAAGGTTCCTTCCCCACTGAGGAGCAAGGCAATGAGTTTTTGCTTTAAAGCTGATGTTAAAGTTGAATACTAAATTGATTTGGCAGTATTCTGGGTTATGTGGAAATTTATCAGCTTCCTGATTCCCTATGTGAACCTTGTTATATGGACCCTTAATAATTACATAGCCATGTATATGGTGATCTAGTATACTTTGATCCTTAATCTCATTATATTTATATCATAAAAATTGAATTGTTTTATACTTGTTTTTGTTAATGTAAAAACTATGAATTAACGAATGCGGTTGTTGTAAAATATTTAATATTTTTAAGGAAGATCATCCTTGTTAAAAGATAAATAAAATGATTTCAACGAGTTCTTGAATAACATCTGCCTGAGATCAAAATTTCTAGAAGAGAAACAGACAAGTTATACCTTATTAGGTAGAAGATAACTTTTATTGATTGAAGAGTGTTTTTGGGAGTTATTTAAGCTAGTTCATGACTTTTTTCTATGGAAGAATAGGGTATCTCTGAGAACTTGGTTCCATTGTTAGTATCTATGGTAAAATAATTCAGTTTTTTCCCTAAATAATAGATTAAACCACGTGTTTCTTCTACTTCGCCCCTAAAATAAATTTTCATATTTTATAGATTTTTTTTTGTAAATTTGTAACAAAATTTTGCAGAAAAGCTTTTCTTTTACTGTTTTCCCTATAAATTTTTATTGATAGTTAATTTTTGAGTGAATAATTATTTTTTATAAAATTTACTGTAAAAAGTGTTGTGTGGGAAATATTTTAGGTGATGGTAAAAAAATAACATATTTTAAATTTAGGAAAAGCTAATTTTGCAAGAATTGAGTTCAAAGATTTATTTGTTCTTAAAAAAGGCAGGTAAATGTTTAGAAGAATTTGTTTTCTTTGGACAAAATATGCTACTTGAGTTAAACATATCACTCCTTCAGCCTCTAAAGTTGAACACAAATGCCAAGCCAATTGACTCAATTTCAGTTAAAGCCCAGAGAAGTTTTCTGAGGACAATGGCAATTTTCTGAGGAAGAAGAAGTTTATAACAACACTCACCGATGACTGAATGGTGTGAAAGGAAAATGAAGTTTTCTCATTTCTGTGAAGAACCGAAGAACAAGGCAATGAATTTTGGGGGAGGAAGGAAGAACAATGAAGTCATGATGAAGGCTGGTAGAAATCATAATCTCCCGGTTGAGACAAGCTCGTGTCCAAGACACAGTTCCTTCAGAAGCACATAAAAAAAAAAAAAAAAAAAAAACACGACAGGATTCAGTTAATGTGTTACAAGTGTTTGTGGGACAATTTAGTCGCACATGGTCATCATGATTTCCCATGCAAACAGTGTTGTAGGATTATTTTATGGTATTCTAAGTAAAGATCTAAAAGCAGCATGTGACTGGGTTTTGGCTGGGACAGAGATAAGCCAGTTATGTGGCTGAGGATGAACAGCGAAAGTGTGGTTACTGTGATTTTTGTTCTGAGTGTGAAGAATACAATATGAGTACAGAATCTCTTGCGAGTGACTACTCAATAAGATTATGTTGTAGCAGAAAAAACGAAGAAAAAGACAAATGCATGTGGACCAGTCTAAAGTGAATAGTGCACTTATTTTACCTTCTTGTATAATTAAGAGTGGTTACGTTGTGGTATATATGTATATCTTCTGTTAATAAAAAATTTCTGCAGTGATTTCATACAAATTCCTCATCAATCTCATCTTTTGTTTTTATCAGTAAATTTAACAATAAGATCTTAATATAATGTATGAGTTTCTATGATTTGCGAACCTTTTTTAACTCGTATCGTTCATTAAGTGTTGTCATTAACTATCTGACAAAACATCAAATGTACTTGAATATTACATCAGTTCTTGTATTAACATGGTAGAAGCCACTTACTTTAATAGATTTTATTTCTCTGAAACAACAAATATACCTTAATAAAAAATAAGACTTATAAAGATTATTAATTTATGAAGACGACTCTAGTGATTCGTCATATGCAGGCAAAAGCACATATATTTTGACTTTGCTAATATTAAACAAACATATAAAAATATATTTAGTAGTAAGAGTTATGGAGGTTTCTAAATCTGTAGTTTTGGTATGAAAAAATATCAACTCTTGTAAATGCAAGGTACTTACCTTAAAGATGCTGGAGGTGGACATATAAATCTATAGTTATAGTTTTCGAAAGGTGACACTGAATCATGATAGATATAGATGTATAGTTTATAAGTGTACTTAGTAAACAAGTTTGTTTTTCAGAAATAGAATCAAATACTTATATGATGTGAGTGAGTCATGAGGAGTGAACTGAAATAGTTATGTTGTGTTATATATATATTTCATTATTGATAAGAACTGGATTGTGATAATGGTGATGGTATTATGTATAGTATGTTTCGATTTTCATTGGTTTATCCTTTGTTCATAAAATTTAATTTTCAAAACATTTTTTTGAAATATATTTAAAAGTAATTTCAATTTATTTTATTTTAAAATTAATACCGTGATTTAAAAATTTCATGATAAAAAAATCTGAATATAATTTTTTTAAAGTACAGTCCGAGACAAAAATTATTAGAAGTTATGATTTCAATCAAGACTATTGTAGTCTTTTAAAGTAAAATTCTTCATTTCAATCAATACTTTCATTGTAAATTGTTTTTGAAAAAGTAGAAGTCATGATTTCAAGCGAGATATTTTTTTCAAAAAGTATATGTAATAACAAAAAATTCAATGTTTAATCTCTCCAAATCTTAAATCTCTGAAAAGCAAGGATTGTTTCTTTTAGAAAACGATTACGCTTTTAACAATTAAAAATCTAATTACTTGTCACATGAGACGACTCTTTTGTGTCTTTAATAAGTCCAATCTATTTTTAGAGGCCGAAAATAGACACTAAAAATAATAAGAGATTAAAACTATCGATTTCTAACAAGAAATATATATATATATATATATATATATATATATATATATATATATATATAAAACAATTGAGGGATGAAAATTTATTTAATCCTTATTTAAATTATATTATCTTATTAATATTAAAAAAATATACATCAGTCTGGTAAAAGAAACTGATATCGAAGTTGTACCATTCATGAAGCATGCATTGTGAGAAGAAAGATTATTTATATTGGATATGGTTATGATCCCTTTCTTCTTGTTGCAAAAGTCTTAAATTAAAGCCCAATTAGTGTGGCAGGGTATGGGCCCACCGAATCCCATGTGACAAAGCATAACGGTCCCACATGCCCTTTGCCTTTGGTCACGTGCTTCCACTCACTCACTCGCACGCAAACCCAAGCCGAAAGCAACTGGGACCCACCCTTCAACTAATCTCTCACCAAATCTAACCCTAATTTCACATAATCATGCTAATCTATACATAATGTGAACTAATCATATTAACATTTTCCTGTTTAATTAATAATTAATTCTCACCCTTTAGCGTGCTACAATCTCAATCATGGAATTAGGCAGTGTTTTATTAAGTTGGTCATCGTAAAAATTATTATAACCTTTTATTAAGTTTGATTAAATAATAATAATAATAACAATTAATACAAATAATATAGCTAAAAATAACAATGATTTCATAATGGTGAATGAGAAACAATTGGTTTGATCTGCAACCACTGGTTGGATCATTTGGTGCCAGATTGACAGCAACATTGTGGCACATGTCACTCTTTTGTTATTTCCACTTCAATACCTAAATTAAACCAAACCTAAATCAACTAACTATGTTTATTACCTCTAAGAAAAACTAACAGCTTTTTATTTAATGAGATTACGAAAGGGACAGAAATTAAAAAGAAAAGTGTGTCCGCGTCAAACAGACCAATCAGTGTCTAGTGCGCGCCACCAGCACCGAAACAAGTGACTTTAGTTAGTGTCGGTTAAGGAGATTCACTCCTTTTTATTTTAGGAAAACTGGATTAATTGCTTTTTTTATATGCCAGTGAAAAAAAAAGGGACTGGATCCACGAATAAATATTATTATTAAAAATTTGCGATTGAATTATACTGGCAACAATAGTTTTTAAAATTTAGATTATTTTGGGAAAATTAAAAAAAGTTAGGATAAAGTGCTTTTACGCGGATTACATGGAAGTAAGCATAATTTACGGTAAATAAAAGGATAAAAAGCGAACCCGCGTTTTTTGTTTTTCTTACTCACGTCAGTAGTAGAATTCATTCACACCATTCCCATGTGACTCTCTGCCCCTTCTCTCATCATCACACTGTCCCTTCTCTTCTCTTCACTTCCTTTTCTCTCCAATCCAAGCACCGTTCTTTGATTCGATGTAACCTCAGCGCCAGGGTTAACAGATTCTGACCTTCCCCATGAAGGTTGTGGTTTGTGTTCACTACTTGTTTCGATTCCACGCCGAAACTTTTCTGCTTGGTTCCTGTCGGAATCAAAAATGGCGGCGTGAGTTGTGAAGTGTGAATTCTGAAGTTATTTTAGAAAACGAAATGAAGGTCTTTCCCTTCATTGGGTTCCTGTTCCTCGTGGCACTGTTTCTCAGCTCGGTTTCAGCTTTTTCTCCAACTGGGTCGATTCGGCATCGCGTCAAGTTTATCATAGGTTCGGTTTTTTTTCTCTTTCGTTTTCGCTTTTGAATACGGTAATGGGTTGGGTGTGGATCGTGGAAAGATCGGGACTTGGAATGAAAGATAAAAATTGGTGTCAGCTTTTGCTTCGTGCTGGGTTTCCTAATTTTTGTCTGTGAGGATTGGGGAAATGGAAATTTGGGATGCCTTGGAATGTTTTCATTTTGGATTATTGGGGGTTTTGGTTTAATTTCATCTGTTTTTGCTTTGCTTGCACGTGTGATTTGGCTAATTTTTATATTTTTTTTGTCTGTTTCAATTTTTCAGGGGAGGGAGAAGAGAATTTGGGTGAATGGAAGAGTGAATTCACTCGGGTAGCTCCAGCACCGGGGCCTAAAGGTGTGGATGTTCTTATTCTGGCGGCAAACAGGACCAATAGACCTGACATTCTGCGAGGATTCCAACGCTATCGAGGTGGTTGGGATATTGCAGATCAGCATTATTGGGCTGTAAGTGCCGTTTTTTCTTCCTTGATCATTGTGTTTTAAAATGGATGGATGATTTGTTCTATGATCAGTGCCAATTCCGTGTTGAGAAGTGGAGTTCTTGCATGTTGCCTAACAGTTCTCATCGAACATCCTAGAATGCTATTGTTCTCCACTTTCCATCTGTTTGGTTGTTTACATGTCTTTCTATGTTGAATGTCATTGTCATTTGAAAATGAGGAGATGCAAAACTTAATTTTTCTTTAACAAAAGTCCTAGAGAGCATTTTGTAGAGTTTTTATGAAGCTTATTTGGATTTATGACTCCTATAAACTTTTTTAGCTTAATCCAAACAAGTTTTGTGGTTAAACTTGTGAAATTTATGGCAATCTCACTTAATAGGTTGTTTGTTCAAATACACTCTTACTGTTTTTAGAACACGCTCAAAAACAGTAGGAAAAAGAGAAAAGAGAAAGAACAAGAGATTCTGAACAGAAAATTTTATTTCTCACTTCTGTATATCACGTGTACAGCGTTGCAATGTATAGTATACAATTAAAATAGTTAGTTAACAGCTCACTGTCTAACTAACATATAACCACTGACTGATTGAACTAACTGAATTATCTACTACAACTACACCCCTACATACCACTGTATAATTAACAGCTGAAGATGTGCATCTATTCCTTAACTAGTTTATATCTAGAGCTTTAATTTTGACTTTGTTTCTTTTGTTTTGTTTTTTGTCAAATTTGATGTCTGGAGCCTATTGTTCAGTTACACGGTTTGTTCTACCTTTTAATAGATTCTATTCTCCTCACTTCACTGCAGTCTGTTGGATTCACTGGTGCAGCTGGTTTTATTCTTGCTGCCCTATGGTTTATCTTGTTTGGCCTGGCGCTTATGATTCATCTATGTTGTGGATGGCCAATTACCATAAAGGGCAAAGGATCAAATCATTCACAAAGGATTTGTCTTATACTGCTCATATCATTCACTTTTGCTGCTGCGTAAGTCTCTATTTCCATGCTCCCTTTGTTAATTTCTTCATGGGATGCTGTATTTCCTCAAATTCAACTTGTTCTTTCCCCCTTTATCAATAGATATGGAAAAAGATTCTTTAGTAAGCTATTTGCATAATTGATAATCAATAATTCAAAATTACATGCTATGGATGTTTTATTTTGGTTTTCACTTTTCAATGAACAAATACCAAATGGTGATGGTTATTGAGTGATACTGTCATTTTGCTCAATACATGTGAAATTTCTATATACTGCCAGCTCTAGGTTTTATTCATCACAAATTCAAATGTGGATACTAACATACATACCCTGTTCTTTTAATTACACAGGACTGGATGTATCCTCCTCTCTGTTGGGCAGGATAAATTTCATGGTCAAGCCTTGGACACCCTTCATTATTTTGTCAATCAGTCAGATTATACAGTGCAGACTCTGAGAAATGTCACAGAGTATCTCTCCCTTGCAAAAACTATCAATGTCACTAGGATTGTTCTTCCATCTGATGTCATGGATGCTATTGACAAGTTGAATGTGGATCTAAATACTGCCGCAGACACACTTTCAGAGAAGACAAATGAAAATTCAGTAAAAATTCGAAGAGTTTTCAATGATGTGTATGTATTCATAAAACTGATTCTAGAGAGTTATACCTCATCCATGTATGATGCTAAACCACGTACGTTTTGCAGGCGTCTAGCTTTGTATGTTGTAGCAGCTGTGATGCTCCTGTTGGCTCTTGTTGGGCTAGGTATTGGCATAAAATCATGAATAAATTTAGCTAACTTTATATTTATGTTCCCGAGCTCTTGGTTATAGCTGACTCTTGTTTTTTTTTTGCAGTCCTTTCTGTCCTTGGATATCAGCACGCAATCCTCATGTAAGTTATGTTTGTCTATGTCTATTGGTGTTACGTTTGTTTATCATGCTGCCTCATATACCTTAGTCCTTGTTATGTTCTTCTGTCTGAATTCTTAATATTTTGCAGATTTGTTATCACTGGATGGTTACTTGTTGCTACCACATTCATTCTTTGTGGAGTATTCATGATCCTTAATAAGTAAGTCATTATATCCAATAGATCTCAGTTTAATTTATTAACAATTATCTGTATGTTCAAAAGCTAACATTAACAACCAAACCTGATATGAGTAAGCTTTTCTTTTACAGTGCAATTTCTGATACCTGCATGGCTATGGGAGAATGGGTGGCAAATCCACACACCGAATCTGCTCTTAGTAATGTCCTTCCGTGTGTTGATCAGAGTACCACAAACCAAACACTCTTCCAGAGTAAGCAAGTTGTCACCAACATTGCAAATGTTGTGAATGAGTTCATCTATAATTCTGCAAACCTGAATATAACACAAGGAAGTCCTGGCTACTACAATCAGTCTGGGCCTACAATGCCAACTTTATGCTACCCTTTTGACTCTCAGCTTCAAGAGCGTCAATGTACAGATCAGGAAGTTTCTTCCGCCAATGCCTCAATGGTAATTTTCTTCAACACTTAGTGGCTTTTGCATGAAAAGTTGTATCGTCTTCTATTATCGATTTCTGGTGATGATATACATGGAATCTCAATTAGTTCGTTGATTAAAATTTTTCAGGTTTGGAAGAACTTTGAATGTGAGGTATCTGAATCTGGCATTTGCACTACAGTTGGCAGGGTTACCCCAGAGATTTACTTGCAGATAGTGGCTGCAGTGAATGAAAGCTATGCGTTAGAACATTACACCCCACCTTTACTTAGCCTTCAGAATTGCAATTTTGTGAGAGAGACATTCACAAAAATTACTTCAAGCTACTGTCCTCCATTAAACCACTACCTGAAGATTATCAATGTAGGACTTGGCCTGGTTTCAGTTGGTGTTCTGCTCTGCCTTGTTCTTTGGATACTCTATGCAAACCGCCCCCGAAGAGGGGAAGTGTTTGAGAAGTCATCCTTGGCGGAAACCGCCACAAATTTACCCTTGACAAATGCAAATAGTGAAGTATAGATTGTAAAATAAAAGTCAGTTGATAAAGTAGAGTTTATTGTTTTACAGTTCCCTACTATGTATATCCATCGGGATGACATGAAGGTGCTGCGAAGCTGCATCTGAGCTTGAAGAGCAACATTTTGTCTATATAAAGAAAGCAATTTTATTTTGTTTTTAGCTTTAGATTCTTAAAGTATTATCGATCAAACTTTTTTCTAAAGAAAGAATCAATTTGTTGTTGTACAATTGAAGCTCTCGAAAGATTCTAGATGGGGATTTTTATAATATTTCAAAAATATATAGATATATATTAATTCTAATTAGCTGTTGAAAAAATTCTTCTAAATTTCTCTATAATAATTTTAGTACTATTTCATTTTTTCCTATATTTTGGTATCATCTCACTTTCATGGTGTACTCCTTTGTATATATTGGAAATATTTAAAAAGAAAAAGGATAAAATTTTGACTAACCATTATTAGAAGTAAATGAACAAAAAGTAAATAGAAAAGAATAATATAAAAAGCATTTTATTTTCTTAAGTTAATAATTAACTTACATATAAAGTACTGGTAGGTGTGTTTCTGTATAAGGATCTCTGTAACTACTTGTTCGTAGGGTTGAATAGTAGAAAGTTCCAAAATCCCGCCAAATCTCGAGGTTCATCAATGGCGTCCTCGCTCGCGCTCCTCTTCTTCATCCCCTCC
>Ga0214542_1002803_pt1 | contig 35882 bp, 21 predicted proteins | sample CNSS1metaG_FD_160096 | JGI IMG/M metagenome (GOLD analysis project Ga0214542, IMG submission 160096) | Root nodule microbial communities from cowpea collected in UCLA plant growth center, Los Angeles, California, USA - CNSS1 | ecosystem: Host-associated > Plants > Roots > Nodule | place: USA...
TATGGCGGGGACGGGTATTATGGCGGGTATATGTACATCCCCATACCCATCCCCATACCCAACTGAAAAAGTCGGGGATTCCCCATACCCATACCCATACCCATACCCAGTCAATGCGGGGATTCCCGTCAAAACGGGGACGGGTTCGGACAATACCCACGGGACGAGTTTATTTGCCATCTCTAAACATAAGAAACCGAAAATAGATATAGATATAGATAAAGATAAACAAAAGCAAACTAACCATTCCTTCTATAAATACATAATAGAAGTTGCGTTCAAATTACCTTCACACTGTTTTACGTCTACTCAAGTCACTAATGGCTACTTCAAAGTTATTTTCTCTGTCACTCTGTTTATTTGTTTTGTTGTTGGCCACTAATGCATTTGAAGTTTCTAACGATGGAAGAGCCATCAAGATTGATGGTAAGCGAAGAATACTTATATCTGGATCAATCCATTATCCTAGAAGCACACCTCAGGTAATCACTGTTCTTATTTTGCTTTCTTGTTAATTTAATATGGTGTTTAGATTAATTTAATCTCAGTAATTTAATCATATATGTAGATGTGGCCCGATTTAATCAAGAAAGCAAAAGAAGGAGGTTTAGATGCAATAGAAACATATGTTTTCTGGAATGCACATGAACCTTCTCGTCGTGTCTATGATTTTTCTGCCAACAATGATCTCATTACATTTCTCAAGACCATTCAAGATTCTGGCCTCTATGCCATTCTTCGCATTGGTCCATATGTTTGTGCCGAATGGAACTATGGGTACATTATTTCATCACCCATTTCTTTTCAATCTCTGTTATTATCATATTTACGTGAATTCAAAGTTTGTAAAATTTTTCATGTTTCAGAGGGATTCCTGTGTGGGTTTACAATCTACCCGGTGTTGAGATCAGGACCGTCAATAATGAGTTTATGGTAATGTTTAATTTTTCTTATTTTATTTAGTTTTTTTTTTATATAAAAACATATTTGTGTTGACTTCCTTTTATTTTATTTTGGAACTAAGAATGAGATGCAAAATTTCACTACTTTGATCGTGGATATGGTAAAAAAAGAGAAACTTTTTGCTTCTCAAGGGGGTCCCATTATTCTCACTCAGGTACTTTTCTCTTTTCTTTTCGATCTTTTGAGAATGGTTCCATTAAAGTGTTTAGCATAACACACTGAATGATATTTTAGATCGAAAATGAATACGGTAACGTGATTTCACATTATGGAGAAGCGGGAAAAGCTTACATAAATTGGTGTGCAAATATGGCCGAGTCATTGAACGTTGGAGTTCCATGGATCATGTGTCAAGAATCCGATGCTCCTCAGCCTATGGTATTTGTTTATACATTTTACGTTTCATCAATCTGTGAAGTGAAGTTAATAGTTCTTAAATTTCATGTGTAGATCAATACTTGCAATGGATGGTACTGCGACAACTTTCAACCCAATAATCCCAACAGTCCTAAAATGTGGACCGAAAATTGGGTTGGTTGGTAAGTCTAATATTCTTCACTGTTTTCCAAATTCTTAACTAACATTTTCATTAATAGATCTTATATTTGTGCTTTTATTTTTTGATGAATTTAAGGTTCAAGAATTGGGGTGGCAGAGATCCACACAGAACTGCCGAAGATGTTGCCTACTCTGTGGCTAGATTTTTCCAAACTGGAGGCACATTCCAAAATTATTACATGGTAATTCATAGTTGAAAACATTAATCATGCATGGTGTCTCTGATCTTAGTTCATTTATACTAATTTATTGTTTTGTTTATGTTCAGTACCATGGAGGGACTAATTTCGGTAGAACAGCCGGTGGTCCATATATCACCACTACATACGATTACGATGCTCCTCTTGATGAATACGGTAATTGAATTTATTATATACTTTTCATGGATTAACACTTCCACCTCTAATCCATTTTTATTAATATTTGCAGGCAACATTGCTCAACCAAAATGGGGTCACCTCAAAGAGCTTCATAGTGTTTTGAAGTCCATGGAGGAAACTCTTACAAATGGAAAAGTATCTGAGACTGATTTTGGAAACTCTGTTAAGGCCACCGTTTATGCCACCAATGGATCATCAAGCTGCTTCTTGAGCAACACCAACACCACCACTGATGCCACCCTAACATTTAGAGGAAACAAGTACACAATTCCAGCATGGTCTGTTAGTCTTCTTCCTGATTGTCACCATGAAGAGTATAACACTGCCAAGGTTAGACAAAACATTTATGTTTTTTTCGCTATAATCAACTATTATGTTATTGATTCCTAAGTTTATATGTACTGAAATAGGTGAATGTTCAAACCTCTGTGATGGTCAAAGAAACCAAACAAGAAGAAAAAGAGCCAATAGCTTTGAAATGGACGTGGAGGTCAGAGAATATTGATAATGCTCTTCATGCTAAAAGCAACATCTCTGCACCTGGACTCATTGATCAAAAACTTATGACTAGTGATACCAGTGACTATCTCTGGTACATGACGAAGTAACCACCTCAACTTAACCTTTTATGTTCTTTTGTTTCACTTTATAGTTGTTCATCATACCATGGTTTTTCTGTGACAGACTTCATCTCAAGCACGATGATCCAGTTTGGAGCGAAAATATGAGTCTTAGGATCAACGGCAGCGGCCATGTGATTCACGCATTCGTTAATGGAGAACATATTGGTATTATTTGAGATTCATGTGTTCATTAACGTCGTATTATTTGTGTCAAAATTTCATTCATAACAAGAACTCACCACTCTACTTTAATAGGCTCTCATTGGGCCACATATGGAATTCACAACGATAAATTTGAGTCAAAGATTAGGTTGAAGCGAGGAACAAATACCATAAGCTTGCTTAGTGTCACCGTTGGACTTCAGGTTCGGTTTAAATTTACATAATAATGATAATGTTTTATTTGGTTCTATTTTGCTGATTAATGTTTTGAAAAAAAATAGAACTATGGATCACACTTTGATACATGGCATTCCGGTCTTGTTGGGCCAATTGAGCTGGTGAGTGAGAAAGGTGATGAAACCATCACTAAGGATTTATCATCACACAAATGGCTATACAAAGTTGGATTGAATGGTTGGAACCACAAATTCTTCAGTGAAGACTCACCTACCAACTGGGAATCTCAACAATTACCCACAAATAGAATGCTCACTTGGTACAAGGTAATTCATCTTAATTTTTTTAAATAACATTTTGAATTATAACTGAAAACTAATGTGTGTATAATATGAAGACTACCTTCAAAGCTCCTATGGGTTCAGACCCTGTTGTGGTAGATCTGAAGGGAATGGGCAAAGGGTATGCATGGGTGAATGGTGAAAATCTTGGACGCATATGGCCCAGTTATTTGGCCGAGGAAGAAGGTTGCAGTGATGAGCCATGTGATTACCGTGGAGAGTACACCGACACAAAATGTGTTACCAATTGTGGAAACCCGACACAGAGATGGTTGGTTATGTTTTACGACTAGGATGTTCCATCTTCCACTCCTTTATTATTTTACAAGATATTTATTTAGTCATGTTTTGAATCGTTCAGGTACCATGTTCCTCGCTCCTTTCTGCGTGATGATGGTGAAAATAGTTTGGTTTTGTTTGCGGAGTTGGGTGGTAACCCTTCATTGGTGAAGTTCGAAACTGTTGTTGTTGGAAGTGCATGTGGAAATGCATATGAGAACAAGATCTTGGAGTTGTCTTGCCAAGATCGTCCAATTTCTGCAATTAAATTTGCGAGTTTTGGTGATCCCAAAGGAGTGTGTGGATCATTCACCAAGGGTAGTTGTGAAAGCAAAAAGAATGCATTGTCCATCATGGAAAAGGTATAATTCTCTTCAAGTGTTTGCATTATTTTCGTTATTAGATTTATTTTTAGGTGATTTTAATAACTTACTTAAAACATTTGGGTGTGTAGGAATGCGTTGGTAAGAAAGCATGTTCCATTGATGTTTCGGAGAAAATATTTGGTCCAACAACTTGTGGAAGTATTACCAAGAGACTTGCAGTGGAGATAGTTTGTTAGGATTTAACTTAGATGTCTTTATACTTTTATCATTAATAATTTGTTTTTATCTTTTTGTGAGAAAGACGTTAATTATTATGTTAATATACAATTTTATTTTTGTTATATCCGCTTCATATATATCAGTTGATAATATTTGAGTATTCTTGATATAAAAATTAAATCCGATGGCTTTATCTTGAAAATTTAAATAAATCAAAAGAATTGAATGATAAAAAAAAAGCGTTTTAAGTGCCATAATTTGTTTTTGTTTATATATAAATATGGCATGGATAATGTATCATATAAAAACAAACGTATGATTTTAATTTTGTACGAACGACGGAATTCTTTATTATGAAACAATTGACAAGAGATAAATAAAAGTAAAATACTATGTAACAGCAAGTCATTTTGTGGGTATTATTTAATTTGTTTTGATTTTGACTTAAAAAACTTTAAATTAATTGATATGAATATTTTTTTAAATTCGGATACGAAAGAAAGAATAAGTATGTATATATTTGTTTCTTCATCTATGTACATTAGTAACTACTCCCATCTCTTTTTATTTGAAATTCATAGTATTATAATTTCTTTTTAAAATATTTTACACAAAAGATCTGAGAATATAAATATTATTTTATAATATCATGTTTTTTACGTGATTTTTATTTATTCATTAAAATTAATTAATTGATATTAAAATAATAATAAAAACAGATATAAGCATAAGTATTGGAGTATATTTATTATTCGATAGGACGAGAATAAGAAAAAGATCTTATACTCATCACGCATGAAATAAAAATAAAGATAAATTTTTAACTTAAAAGATAAATATGACATAATTAAATATGTATTTTCTCGTCTCTGTCCAAATTTCATATCGATCAAATTGTATTTATAAAAACTTTAACAACTAATTTTTTTTCTTTCTTTTGATCAGTGAAAATAAAAACTCTTTGTAAAACAAATAAATATTTTTATACTGATTCATCTTAATAGCTAAAATTACATATAATTATTGGAAAATGTTATAGTTTCACTAATTATTAAGGATTACAAGTTTTATTCCCCCAACACTAATATCAGTTTCTCTGCACAATTGTTTTTTCAAGTTTTGTTCCCACCCCTAGATAAGGATATAAAATACGGTGCTCACTCTGGTCTAGTTAAAGATACACTTTTAGAATTTTATAATTAAGTACAAAAGACTTTAAAAGATTTTGTAACCATTTAAAACTCTTTGTTTTCGTGACATATAGTACTTGTTAGAATTCTTGTCTTTGTTCTTCAATCTTTGTACTCTCTTATATATTACAAGTTCAAAAACTATTTATTAAGAGACGTTAAGACTTACTTAGATCAATGTTTCTTCTTAAGTCTCGTTTAAAATTAGAAGAATAATCATCTAGCACTAAATGTTTCTTACTAACTAGCTTTAAAACTAACATTTAACTTAATATTTGGTCCATAAAAAATTATTACGCAGATCCATATAACATGCAAATTTTATCTAGTTAGGATCCATTTTATCGTTAACTAATTTCGTTCATAAGTATGTATATGTAACTGGTCTTATTAATAGTTCAATTTAATTTAATATAACATTTTCTCATAATTACTACCTTTTTGTATTTATTTTACATTCCTTTTTTGCAATTAGTTCAACCTAAACCATTGTATTATTTATTAAATCTCATTTAATCATGATTGAATAACAATTGAGATATTAAACTCTATTGCAAGTAAAATAAGTGAAAATTGTATAAAAGTTTTAACACTTGCCCCGTCCCCATGAACCATGTGAAGCATTTTATAAGCAGATATGTTTAGCGAATAAAGTTTACTCTGTTGTTTAAAGATATCACAAAGTTTTATTGTATCTATTGCGTATATATAAATTATATTAATTATGTTAAGTATTATACTATTTCTCGTGACAGAACTGAAAAAAATAAAGACATTTATTTTAAAAATGATTAGTCAACAAGGGTGTTTAAAGAGATTTTATTAACATAACCATCTTTAGGAGTTTTATTTTAATATTTTATATATTTCTTTAAGTCTATCACCTTTTTAAGTTGAATTTAAATATTTTATAAATCTAAAATATAATCTATATATTCAAAAAATTTATTTATTTATTTTAATTTAATGCATATATATTAAACATTCATCATCTACAATACACAATAAAATACTAATTAAAACAAAGTGGATAAGTTTTTCACTTGAAATGTGTTGCGATTTGTGATCCTTAAAAATGAATAAAATAGTAAAGTAGGATCATATCAAAGAAAGGGAAATATGTAAGTATGTCTCTATTGTTATGGATCTGATTAGATTTGTTTTGGTTTTAAAATTCAGCATTTGCAGATACTTTAATGCGAAAAAGAAATGCAAAAATGATAAATTATAGTGTGAATGGTATGAATGAATGGAGCACTTGGTTGAAAATGGGCATGAACTAAAATGTTATTACATAGAATCTTATAAAAGCAAATATAGTTCCTATCAAGTGGGATTCCCAGATAATTAATTAGGTTATGATACCAATTGCTTTACTCTTTCAAACAAGTTACTATCACAAAATGGATGCTCACGTATACTCTTCCAAACAACTTCAAATAATACCAAACATTTGTGGAGCTTCAAAATTTGCTGCTTTTGATAATTCTTTTTAATTTTTCTATACCTTTCAAGCCATTTGAATATGTACAATTTATTTTCCATTGCATTCAAGAATTATGCTAAATGGTTTAGGTTGAATTAATTGCAAAAAAAAAAAGAATGTAAAATAAATACAAAAAGGTAGTAATTATGAGAAAATGTTATATTAAATTAAATTGAACTATTAATAATATTCAATAATATATATATATAAGACCAGTTACATATACATACTTATGAACGAAATTAGATAAAATGGATATTACTCTTAGCGATGACATCATCATTAAGAAAATAATGTTCTTTATTATCAGCATAATAATAATAATAATAATAATAATATTATTATTATTATTATTATTATCTATGTAGTGTATCCATAAATATATTTTATTATAATTATAATATATAGTATGTAACATACAATCATGACCAATAGTATAATGTATCCCATTTCAAACCCAAGAGTAACACTAAACAAATTAAAAACAAAAGTAACTGTTTCAAAAATAATTGTCGTTTTTATTTTAAAAACACATGCATTGTATGTGTGTTTGTTAACAAAATTAATAAAAGTATTATTACTATAATTATAAAAGTGAATATAAATAATTTATTTATAAATTGTTTTACAGCATCGTTAATCACTCCTCGTCTAAGGTATTGTTTGTTTTGGAGTCTTTTCTACCACAATTTTGTTTTTAAAAAATATTTTGAAGAATAAAAAGAAAAAAAATATTTAAATCATCTTAGATCTCAATTCCAAAACAATGTATGACGATTAATTTGGTAGAAACATAAATAATTTTCATTTATTTTATAAATACTTTTTATTACAAGTATTTTTTTAATTAAGAAAATAGTTTAATTTAAAAAATATTAAATCAAAAAATTATTAAATTTAAATAAAGATCAGTTCGAGAACTTGAAAAGATTAATTCAAGAATCTTGAGAGACATTTAGTGTTTGATAAAAATACAAATAAAAGAAGCTTAAGTTTAAGAGAAATAATTTATTGTAAAAATGAAAACAAGTTCATTTACATATGTAAAATAATAAGTAAAATGTGTTTGTATATAAAAAGAAAATACAAACAACAGAAAATAATAATATAATAATAAATTATAATAGAAAATTATAATATAAAATCATAATACTGAGCTGAAAGATATCAAAGATAACAACTCTAACTCTTCATATATAATGATTTAGAGTCCTTTCAAAGGTTTTATACTTCTATCATCTTTAATTTAAATTAAACAGGGTCATAGAAACAAGAAATCTATTCCAACATCATAACTAATATTCTAGTTATTAATTATACACCAATTAGAGGATACATTCGCCAGACAAGTTAGCACCTATTGAAGGAGAAGGAAAACTTTAAATTTTATAGAAAACTCTAGGCAATACAAGACATAATTCACACTTAATTACTCTAATGGCTTGAATCTATAATTAATTATTCAATATATAATTACTAACAATTCACGCTTACCATCTAAATAAACTTTAAATCATTATAATATTTTTTTTAATGACAACATAATAACTTACTTCTACATCAAAAGATTTACCTGTTACGTAAACAATTTTTATTTTTGGTGAATAACAATATAGATGTGAGCTTTTCATTTCATGAAATGAAATAAAGGGGATGTGAGAAAGTGATTTGACCTTAATATCACTGAACGCGTTGCCACTATTTTTCCAAGGATGCATCACAATCATTCGTAACATTTAAAACCGTGTTTTGAGTTTTGTTTATTATTATATTAAATATTTAAAGGAAATTTTTAATAGGTTATTATTGTGGACTATCTGCAATAGAAAAAAGAGATCTGATTAGTGATTATCTTATAAACAATGGTTAGTGGTTGTATTCACTCGACGTTTGGAAAATATTTGTTTAAAATTGAGATATTTAATTATCAACGTCATGTCACTAACTTCTCAGCTTGCTCCTCAAATTCGGGGTACCTGGCAAAGTGCTATGAATAAAGTAATTATTTTATTTTTAGTACTCCATTATATATTATTTTGTTAAAAAATTCACTACTTTTTTAGTTGGGATTATAAATTCATACTATTTTTTTTTCAATTTAGATACCTACAACAATATTTAAGATATTATTTTCGTTTTTTCTTCAAAAGATAGTTTATAATATTTATATTGAAATTAAAACTATAAAACGACAATAAATATAATTTTTCATTGTTATAAAGTTAAATGTTTAAAATTTGAAAATACTAAATGTATTGATAATTATAAATATTTGTTCTTCCAATATTAGATAGATGAAAAGGAACCCACTATGAACAGAGTAGTTTGTATATAACAGCAGTAATTACAATAGTCAGGACACATTAGTAGAAGAAAGTGTAATAATTATATACAATTTTATCTTTAGATGACTTTTTCACTCAAATTTAATCCTTTGGGATTTTTATACTATAATGAAGACCATAAACTTTTTAATGGCTACGATCACATTTTCCTATTCCTTTTTGTTTATTCTTCAACGTCTCACCCGTTGATTTTCGTTCCATGGAATACATTGTTAAATTGCAAACCCCTTTTATTTGAAAGTTCATTAAAAAAAAAAATAGGATGAATATTAAATGAATCATTTTAATATATATATATATATATAGATAGATACACAAATAGCATAAACAAAAGGAATTTAGATAATGATATTTTAGGATTCATAGGAAGGTCATTTTAACAAGCTCTCAACTTATGTTTGATAAATTTTTTCAATTGAGTAAGTTAATTTTTTATTCATTTTTCTTGGTCAGTTGTCCTTATTCGTGCAAGTGAGCAATTATAGCTCGCATGTGGTTTTTAAGTTTTGTGAGTTTCTGCTTATCAGTAATTCTAATGATGTGTCCTGATCATATATGTATTGTTCATAGGTTGAGTTATACGTTCTAATAGCTGGAAGAGAGATTTGGTTTTCCTTGAGTTGTTTGTGTTGAGTGAGGGACGCTAATTGCAATGTTTTTAAGTTATATAAATATTGAATTGGTAAATTGTATGATGGTAATGTGAATTGTTTGTGTGTTTGATTTGTATAATGATACATGATTATGTGAATTTGAGGTTGTTTACATGTAAATATTGGTTAATTGGTTTTGCATTTAAGATCAATTGACACTAATGTTTGTGGTTCATTTGAGCTTGGTATGTGTTTGTCATCTATCAAGGCTATTGACCTACTTACACTTAATTGGAAAGACATGATTATGCATAATTAGAGCAAAATTATGCAAATTCGATGGTCGATGGTGAGTTCGTTAAGTGAATCCAAAGTTAGAGACTCACTAACTTGGGAGTTGTTGAGCGAAAATCCATTCAAACGTGAGGGGCTTACTGACTTGGGAGTCGCTTGTCGAGTACCTACTCACTCAGCGAATCTAAAGTCCAGGAACTTACTGGCTCTATAGTTGCTGAACAAAATTTGGAAGAATTTTTCTCTTTGAGTTATTCACTCGCTAGACGAGCCATATAGTCGTTGGACGAGTGGACATTTATGTACTCTATGCTTATGATTATCCTAATGAAATTTTTGTTTAATAGTTATATTATTAAATGGAATGTTACAAGAACAAAAAATTTAATTACACAATTGTTTTAAAAACTAATATAACTACCATGTAGGGATACCTCTATATTTGATTGTTATTTTATTAATCGAATGTTTATTTTAAAATAATAAAAAATTTAGAGTCTTAATAACATAAATTTAAAATACATAAGTATAATATGTGTATACAAAAAGATTAAATTACATTGATGCAATTTTGACCTAATATATAAATAATAACAAAAAAAATTATTTGTTATCATACTAATAGTTCAATCTGGATCATTTTTGTATCTAATATTTTAAGATATTTTATTAATACTTATTAATGAAGTATCTAACTTATAAATCAGTAATAACTTTATGATGACAATGATTTATAATTTTTATGTTGACAACATTTAGCACATGATTTTAATTTAGATTCACATAATATCAATCATATATTTATCATGTTTTTAAGAATTAATATACATTTGTTCATATATTTTATATATTATAGTTTATTATTTTCAAAATAAAAATATCACGTGTCGAATACATATATATCTTATATATGTATCATAGGTTATTTGTATTTAGTATTTTTTGAAAAAAATATAAATTTCGTCAAAATATTAAACTAATTTATATTATTATAAAATTTTGTATGTTTTTTATGCATGTGAAAAACGCTTTAACAAAATATTTGGTATGAAACAGTGTATAATTTTGTAAAAAATATACCTTAAATATTTAAAACTCGTATGTTATATATTTATATAAATGTTGATCTATCCTACTTATTATATAGAAAATGATAGTTTGAAAAAAAAAAACTTTTGATAAACTTTAATAAACTTCCTAATGGTAAAAGAAATACTATTTTATTATTTATTTTGATTAAAAATAAAACATTAATCAATTTAATTCTATTAACGGTAACTTTCTCAAATTTGTCAAAAGAAAACTTTTTCAAAAAAATTATTTTCCTTATTATATTTGTAAAACCAAAAGCATGACTTTGAATTGATTTTATATAAAAAAAAAAAATGGTCTGACCTTTAAATTAATCAGGTAGAGTTAATGATGTGAAACAACGTATTATTTTACTTATACGCAGGTATTATATAAGTATTACATAAATAATGATTTTTTTTTTTATAATCATCTTATACTTCTTCCAACTACAAAGTTTGAATACGAGAGTTTATTTAATGGGAATAAATTGAATGTTACTAAGACCGATAACTTATCGTTAACAATAAATAAAATTATAAAATTAATATTTATCACATTTTCATCACGTGTATTCTTGGGGGTTATAAAGAAAAAGAAGGAAAATTTATTTTATTATTTTTCTTATTGTACTTACATTTTCATATGATAAATTTTTAACAAAAAAAATTTAAATTTTTGCATGATTTCCATCTTACTAAACTGTAAATATATTTTTAGTTTCTTTTGAAATTTAAACGTATATTTTAAATTAATTTATAATAATTATGAGTATAAATTTCCTTAACTGATAATTTTAACACAATACATTGTTATACATATAAAAATACTTTTAATGATAAATTTTACTTATTAAAATAATTATACACATAAATTATTTATTATTATTACTTTTAAGATTTAGAAAATATATTTAAATTTTGTAGAGCAGTAAAAGAAGCACGCGCATCTACTGACACGTGTCATGGGCCCCAGCTATTATTAGTTTTGTAATGTCTGTGACAAATTCCGTTCCGTTCTGAGTGCTCCCTGTTCTTTTTTGTTTGTTTGTGAAGAAAAAAAAAGCTCCTTTATTCATCTGTCTCTCTGTAAGTGGGTCACCCTCTTTATTGCTTCCACCACATTCATATTCCTTAACACTTCAATTACCAAACTACCCTTTTTTCTGTACTTTTTATTTTCAAAGACTGAGTCATAAAACCTTTAATTGCATGTTTTTTACATTTTATATTACAACTTATACTCATTCTTCATCTATGTTTTAACCAATTTAGTAAATTACCTATCAATAACAGGATAAATTCTAATAATACTCATACAGTGGGGTTTATTTTTCATCTTCATTCTTTACGATAAAAACATCTTTTAGATATTTCTTATCAATTTAAACTTTTGAATAATATTTAATTACAAGTAATTGTTGTATTTAAATTTAATAAATATTCAATTCATCAGGGTGTCATTTTATAATCACCAGCTTATTATACTTTAAAAGGGAAAAAAAAGATAAAATTGATTAGGAACAAAAATACTAAGCCAGAATGAAAAAATATATATTAAAGAAAACCAATGACAAGAATATTTTTTATGAAGGGATTAAAGGAATACTTCTTCAAATTTTAAAGTTCCTTTTTCTCATGTGTATTACGTAGGTTTACATTACAATTCCCATTCAAGATTATGTAGATGAATAATTAAGTCGCATAATGAAGTATAACCAGAAAATAATATGGTAACAGAATCACTCTTCATATTAAAAGATAAGTAATCAAAAATTCACTAAAATTAAGAAAAGACACGCCGTTAAAACACAAAATAGACAGCAAAATCCTAAAATAAAAATAGAACATTCTAACATGACAAAATATATATATATAAATATATATATATATATATATATAATTAATTAATTTAACTTAATTGTGTTAAATTATATTTATATATTAAAAAGACATTTTATTTTGAAGTTTTACTTATTTACATTGATTAATATTTTCAATTTAAATATCAATTTATAACATCATTTAATAAATTATTAAATTAATAAAATAATATTCATTTATTTTTAAAGATTAAGATAAAAAAAATTTAAAATTTGAGATATAAAAAAATTTAAATCTGACCTTAAAATTTAAAGACTATAAATATATATATAACGGCTGTCGTAAGTTTATTATAATAAAACATTATTTATTGAATTTATTTATTTCTCGTTATCGACTGACTTATTAATGTATAATTTTATATTGGAGATCAATATTTTTCAAAGATGTTACATCTTACAAACCAATATTGTATAATTAAATTAAATTTAAAATTAATTTCTTATTACATACCTCTAATCCACGTGTTAATTTGGATTTCAGTCTCTTTCCAAAAATTGCACACTTTCTTTAAGTTTTCCGAAAACACGAAAATCCCGTTGGTGACAACATTAGAGTCTAAGTTATTCTTCTTCGAATACCTCTTCCTCAGGTGCATTTCACAGGCAATATTTCATAACGTAACACGATGAAACAATTTCAACACGTGATGGAACTGAGGAAATATAAGAATTATATAACCATCTCATTATTTCTTTACATTTTCTTCTATATTTATGTTGGTTCAAAATTCAAATATTTTGTGATTAGTTAATAAATTGCATAATATGTAGAAATTTTTAGAAAAATAATTATTTCATCTAAACTGCTTTTATTTGGAACTTCTTCTTTTTTTTTGTTTTGTTAAGTTCTTTTGTTTTGCTTTGGTTTAATATTTTAGTATTTATGTTATTAAATGATGCCTAAAAATTGAAAATAAAAATCAGGAGAAGTAGGTTACTTGTTGGTCCTTTCTGTGTATGCTTCCAAGGTTAATTTTTCTCCACCATAGCTGTTATATGTAGTATTTATGTAATTAAATAAAATATAATAAAATATGGGTTTATGATCTCTATGCAAAATCTTATGAATATAGTGATTAAAAGTTAAAAAAAAAATAATAATGTTTTGATTGAATAATCATGGTCTAATAATACATGGAAGATATGAGCTACACGATTCTTTCAATGGTTTAAGCTTAATGATAGAAGACTTTTTGGCATGTTTGTTTTTAGTGTAGCGTGTGATGATACAATCAATATTTATCGATTTTGTTTTCTATTGTTAATTTTTAGTCGTAAAAACATTATTTAATTAACATATAGACACGCAATTTTCCATAGATAAATGTAGCAATTACACTTCACAATTAATGAAATTTTGCACTTGTTAGAAAAAAAAAAGAGTGATGTGGATCAATGAAGATCGGCGTGTCTAAACAATTATTATAGCAAATAATAAGAATATAAAATAAAAATTATTAATGAAAAAACAATTAAAAAGAGAAGAATCTCGATTACACACATGATACTGTCTTTATGAAGAAAATAATTCCATTACATAAAACAAAAAGAATGTGTTTCTCTCCAAAAATAATATATAAGAGGACTAAAAATACTTCTAAATAAACAAATTGTCTTTGTTATTTTTTCTTCAAGCAAATAGGTTACACTTAGAAGAGAGTAAACAGTAATAAATATATATAAATATGAGTAAAACAAAATAAATACAATAACATCACCATAGAATTAAAATTATTATATATATATATATATATATATATATATATATATATATATATATATATATATATATACTAATATTTTCAACAATCTCCTACATGTTATTTATTTAATATATATTATATTTTAAAATAAAATATTGTACTTAAACATATGAAACCAAGTTTGAGTCTTATAACCAGTGTTTAAATGTTTAAGATTTAAAACCAGTGCATATAAAATTTTGTTGAAAAAATATCGAGATTTAATTGTATTTAATTGTATCCTTTTAATTAATAACCCATATAATATTAATATTCATTTTAGGTTCTAATAATAATTATATATTTGTGGATGTATATTGTTTTATGAATATTAGTTATAAATTCACAAATGTCTGAAGATAAGGATTTTACCATCATATTTATTAAGTAAATTCTCAAATAGTAGTATGGGAATGAGACTCACATTTACAATAATTGTTATTGAATTTATTAAAATATATATTTTAAAAAATAAAAATAATACACTATTTTTACAATTTATAATATATCTCATCGTGAAAATGAGGACAATTATTCAAATTAGTCAGTGTATTTTAGTTAATAACAATTTTATTATTTATTATTATTCAATAAATTCCATTATTTGAGATCACTATTTCACGCAAAGATGAGTATTTATTGCTACAACTAATTTATATATAAACTTTAGCATATCCATACTTTTTTTTTTGACATTATATAATCAAGAGAAATAATATTATAAGTAATTAGTTTTCAATAAATTTGCACTAACTCTTAGATTTTTTTTCATTAGCAACTTTAGATATATTTTTATAAACAAATTTAAAGGAATTTATTTTTGTAATCTTTATAAATGAATTTACTGGGAAAAAATTATTCAGTTTTAAGTTTATTTACATTTATTTGTTTGCAAAATGAAATAGTTAGTAGTAGGAGAGAACTTATTTTCCCTTGAAGAAAATAGCATCCACTGAAAACAAAAACAGTTGGATTCAAATTAGCAATAAATGTTTTCTTTTTTCTATTTTGGAACAGTGAGGGTCTATTTAAGTATGTTTCATTCTTGTGCTTGAATTGTTTTGAACAGGGTAAAGTGATGGTAATACTGATAAGAAAACGACATATTATTTTGGGGATATAAATGTAATTTCAGTGCAATAAGTACACTTGTGATGGAAGTGGGTCCACCACGTCACTTTCGACACGTCAAATCAGTGGGCCCGTTGATGTGGTTGCAGTGATAGCTGTCCCAAAACATCTTACATCTCACTTCAATCCAACGGTCAAAATATCATCAAATCCTTATCGACCAGAGAGGTAACGACACTCAAACTTTTCTTTGGTCGGAGCAAAATTTCGTAAGAAAATATTAATGAAAAGAATAATGTCAAATTTCATTTCATTGCTAGAGTGAAATAATATGTTTATGCTTTATTTATTCATTTAGCTATTTTTATTTAATGTTATTTTATATTTACTATTAACAAGACTATGATTTTATATCTATCGATATAAGCTTTTACTTTTAGGAGTAAAATGGAAAAATTGATATTAACGTTGATTTAATAAAATATATTATATTAAACAATTATATATATTTAATAAAAAATAAATAAAGAAAATGTATTAAATCATTGTAGAAAGTAGAAAAACAAAAGTGTTAGTAAACCTAAAGATTATTTAATTCTGTTATATATTTTCGTTTATTAAAACAAAATTAGTATATTTATTATTTAAATAATGAAAAATTTTCTTAATTGAGAAGGAATTGTTCTGGTATAGTTTTGAGCAATTTGTTTCTTAGTCTTACTTTAATAATATAAACATGACAGCAATTTTTATTTTTTTTTTGCATAATTTATGTAGGAAGTCATTTTAATTTACTTATAGCAAAATAACTACATCTTTCTATTCTCTCTATTGATATGATTCCATTATGTAACTACCTTTATATGACATCTAACATTATATATAATAAATTCTGTCAATATCTTTGTTTCTTCACTATTTTTTTCAACTGAATATGTACTAATAATAATACTAATATTAAACATAATTGAGATGTAACCATTGACGTGATTATTGAATTAAGTAGTGTATTATGAGGAGTTGTTATTGATATAGGGAACCTGAAGATCCTGAGGCAGAAACAAAAGAGGGTCTTAAACAAATGTATAGGGTATCTCAATAATTGAAAATGACAAAATTTTCAAAGAGTGGGGCCCACTGAGAAGTGAATGGACACGTTATTAAGGTGAAATAATGAGAATTTAAGGAAATGAATGAATAATAATATTGAATAAAATAAAAAATGAATTGTTGGGTATTTCTCTAGCAATGATCACCCGCATAATTCCAAACAAAAGCAGGGGCTTAGGCCCAACCACTCCATGAATTAAAAATCAAAACTTTCTCTTCTTCCTCTTATAAACACACCAACCCACCACACCACTCTCACTTTCTCTCTATTCCAACCCTCCCACTCTCATCATGTTGGGGAAGAGGCCCCGACCCATGATCGGAAAGTTGTCGGAGTTGTTGGTCTCAAGGGGCCGTGAAGTCACGCTTCCGGACGCCGCCACCGCCACCGCAACCGCCGGAAGTCCAAGAACTCCGTCAGGCACGGTGATGCAGTCTCCAAGAGGCTTCAAGAACTACCACCTCGGTGGTGTTGGTCTTGGGATTGTGGTGGCTCTCGATAAACCATCCACCGAGGTTTTGCCCAAACACGCGGTTTGCACCTCCAATTTGAAAATCCAAGAGGAGTTCGATGTGGAGGAATACACCTACGTCACACGCCATGTACCTAACCAAACATTCACCAAGGTATACTACGATGGGGGTGAAGGTGAAATTCAGAGACATGACTACTCTAACAAAACCAACAACAACAACATCATCAACATCAACAACCACAACAACCTTGGTGTGTTCAGAAGAACCGCACCGCAACCTTTATTTGAATCTGAATCATCGTATCCCACATCGAATTTTCTGAGTTCGTGCAACCTGTGCGGAAAGAAACTCCACGGCAAGGACATATACATGTACAGGTATATACGAGCTTCATCCCGACAAAACTTTGGTTAATCAAAGGTTGGTGTTTTAGATTGTAGTAATAATTGGGTGTGGTTTTTGTGATGCAGAGGAGAGAAAGCGTTTTGTAGTCCAGAGTGTCGTTCGAGTCAGATAATGATGGATGAACGTAAAGAGAGGTGTGGATCGGAAGCATCGAGGTCCGTTGAAATGTCAAGTTCGCCTTATACGAGGGAACAGATATTTTCAACTGGGATTCTTGCACTTTAAGGTTTGGTGGTGGTGGTGACAAACCAGAAATTGATGATGCCACCGCTCTATCATCACTCTATGAATAAGAAATACTACGTACATAAAAATAATATATATACGAGTATACTGTTATTGACCATGATCTGGAATTAATAATATGATTATGAGAGTTAACTAGGACAGCTTGATCTGAAACAAAAACAAAAGTTTTGATCGGCTAAAGGGTAGAAATTGTGATGTATTTTTGTCCTATCAAGAACAAGGCGAAGGCGAGAGTTATGGAATTTTCAGATCTCAGTTCCACAGATTAAGTTTCTTTCTGTTTCTGAGTTCTGCCTCTAAGATGAAATAACTCATCCTCTTTCTCAGATTTCCCCTTCTTTCTCTTTTTTTTTTTTTTTTTTTTTTTTTTTTCTGTTGAAACATTGAATAAAGCTTCAATTTTGTAACATGGTGGAATTATATGGGTACTTGTATCGGACAATCCAGAATTTGGACCACCAAATTAGAAATTAAAATATTGAAATTTTAATTTGTAGTCTTTCTTGCTTATGAACTCATTCTCCTAAAATTTAGCATTTTTTTTTTTATTGTGAGATATATTCTCCTGAAGTAAATTTGATGACAATTTCTTTTAAGGATTATTTGTGTAAAATACAGTCTTGATCTCTCAATTTTAATTTAACCTGTGAATACATGTACATATATAGAGAGAGAAAGAGAGAAAATAAGGATTTGTATATTTATAATTACATTAAAAGCCTGTTTTAATATTGTATTAAAAAATAATGTTTAATTGACTTTTAAACCAAAAAATCAGAATCTGAGAAAGAAAACAAGACCCAGATTTTTTAAATCATTTAAAATGTAAGGTTCTTACAGAAACCATTTAAAATTAATTATTTAGACAAGTTAAAACTAAAATAAAATTTTAAAACAAACCGTTTTACCATATATAAAGTTTCCAAACAAAGGAATCACGTGTGTTTAAAGTTTAAACAATTATTGCAATAAACAAAAGAAAGAGTTCAATATGGACCCGTTATATGAACCAAATTGAAAGCGTGACACGTATAGAATAACTTTTGGGTACTATACGGTGACACGACACGATATACAAAACTACTATGATACTGAAACTGAAAGCGATTAAAATAAGAAAATTGTTTTAGAAATTGAAGGAAAATAAAAGTAAAATTAATTGGTGGTTTTAAGTGGATGCGATTTTGAATGGGACCAATGAGATGAATATGAGAGAAGTCACTAAGAAAAAGAAAAGGAAAAAAAAGAAAATAATGAAAGGGAATCAAATAATGGTTCCCAGCTACTTTTTTTATGCTTTCGAACCCTCCTTTTATTATTCCTCACCATATGCTTCCATTTTCTCTATTTCTCCTCCACAACCTTATTTAGTGCTATGAATTTTAATGCAATTCAAAAGTTACCATCAACGTGGTTTTTTAATTAATTGTCAAAACGTGTTAAGCATTTCAAAATGTTCCAAGGCTATTTTGAAATAGACTTCATCACCAGCAATTTTAATCAATAATTTTAAAAAATCAAAATGATATATTCAGAATTTACGTATTTAATCATTGTTACTGTTATTATAAAAAAACATTATATATAATTTAGTATAATTATATTTTTGGATGTTAAAATTTTATTTATAAGAGTAGAAAAATTTGAAAGGGTCAAATATAACAAAATTATAAAAAAAACTTACTTCTATATTAATTCTTATGTATGTAAAATTTTGTTGAAAGGGTCAAAGTCGTACCTCAAGAAGCATTAAACTGTGTCACTTATTATAGTTATAAAAAAAATTGTTAAATATGTTAAATTGTGTTTTGTACAACAAAATATTTATTATTTGAATAATTTAACATTTTTTTAACTGTTTCAAGAAAATTAAATTGAGAGGACAATTACAGATAAAAAAGTATAGATTTTAGATTTAGGGAAGAAGATAGTTTGATTTGACAAATTTTGTTGAGGAAGTTTTAGAACATTTTGTATGGGTTATGAAATGATATTTTTTTTAGAGGAAATGATTGAAAACAAAGAGATATTACCAAATATGTGATTAGAAGTACATGAGTCTATTACTTATGAATTTTGACCTTCCATGAATTTAAAAATGCAAGTTGTTGATGTATTTAGAGTTTGAGATGTTTGTGCCAAGTTGGTAGACTTTAATCGTAAATACTCTTCATATTTATCCTCAGTAAACTTGGAGTTGAGAGTTTCAACCTTAGAGACATTATCTGTTTTAGAATGAAAACTATATAAGGAATATCAATTTCCTTGAATGTGACCCATCCTTTTACAGTACGTACCTCACCTCGACCTATATGTCTTTCTCTTTCACTGTCTGAATTTTTGGACAATAGAATTGAATTTTTCAAACCAAACACGTGGTGATTGCTTGAGACCATATAGAGAACAACGATGAAATTTGCTTACTATATTAGACTCCCCTGAACAACAAACTCATAAGGTTGCTTCATGTAAACATCTTCTTCAATATGGTAATAATGAAACATGTTAAAAGGAATATTGTGTATTTTTCATTTTTTTTTTAAAAACTTTTTTTGTTGTCATTTTTTTAAAAATATTTTTGGTTATGAATGTATTAGTCATTCATATGACTAAAGAGAACCATTAATCCAAAAAAATATATCAAAGGAGCATATTTATGTACATGTTATAAATTTCATTTTGAACATTAATGATGCATATGTGACTACATGAAAGTATGAATGGAATTCTAAAAAGACCATTGAGTTTTTTTTTTTTCCTTTTTTTTCCTCTTTCCCTACTCATTTTATTTTTCTCACTTTCCTTAGAATGCCCATGTTTAGGATAAGTTGTTAATACAATCTTACAAAGTTATGGATGCAAACAAAATAAATTTACTATATCATGTAATATATTTGTTTTTTTTTCATTTTTCTCAATATCTATTTTTTTAAATTGAAATAAATTTTAAAATAAAATTTTCTCAATATCTAAAAGAGCTTGAAGATTTGACCATTTCCACATATATGGTCTTTATTTAAAATGAGAACCTGAACATGATTTTGACTTGCCAATAAATATCATGTGAATGTGAAACAGAAATTGGGAGAATAGGGAGATTTAAACGTTTATCTTTCTTAGTTTCTATTTTTTTTTTCTTTTTTAGTATTTTCTCTTTATTTTTTCTTTTTTAATAAATTTTCTTTGAATTGAGATATTATACACGATAATGTGAACCATTGTATGTAATAAATAATATGGTAAAGGTGAAACAGGTTGAAATAAATATTTAGATTTTTTTCATTTTCTTTTATTTTCTTTTCGTCGTCTTCTTTTCTTTAAAAGTTATTTTGGTTATGTATGTGTAGGTCATTCATAAGAAGACCATCAATAAAAAAATAGCAAAGGAGCATATTTAAATACATGTGTGAATTTTATTTTGAGCATTAATGATGCATAACTATGCATGAATGTTTGAATGAAATTCTAAGGAGACCATTATTTTTTTTTTTTCATTCCTTTCTCTCTCTCACTTTTCTCACATTACCAATGTTTAGAACAATTGTGAACATAATTGCACAAAATGATGGATGCGGAACAAATAAGACTTATTTTATTTTATTTTAGTTTTTTTTTTTTCATTTTTGTCAAAGGAGCATATTTATTTTATAATTTCATTTTTAATTACTAAGACGAAATTGAAGATTAACACCAAAGAGGAGTATTAGACTGCATGGTCCCTCATAGCTGAAACGTAGGAGGAAGGAAAAACAGCAAGGTGCTTGACAGAAGATCGTGATAGCAGAATGGTGATCAGAAAAAGCGAAAGCATAGGCGAAAAAAAAGATCTCTTATTATTGGTGTAAGCAAAAGATGGATACAGATGGTTATTGTTTTAGAGGAACAAAGTTCCTTATATACAGAGAAGATAAAAAGAAGTAACTGTAGAACAAAAAACAGAAAAATAGTTTTAAAACAGATTAACAGATTCTAAGATCCTCGCAAGCTGGCAATATATATTAAGATTGCCAAGCTTGGAGTTGAGCTGAGTGAAGAGTCCAGGAGGGAGAGCCTTTGTCATAATGTCGGCAAGTTGATGATTGGTTCTGATAGGAAGGAGTTTGACCAAGCCTTGCTGAATCTTTCCTCTTATAGTGTGGCAATCGATCTCTATTTTGATGGTAGAAGTGTTGGCACAGTAAATGGTTGCAGATTGTGCCATTGTGATATTCAGATCGTGCAGCATATGAGTAAGCCACTGAACTTCACGTACAGTTTGTGCTAAAGCCCGATATTCTGCTTCAGAGGAGCTCCTAGATATGGTGGCCTGTTTGTTTGATTTCCATGCTATGAGGGTGTTCCCTAGGTAGACCAGAAAGCATGTTACCGATCGTCGTGTGTCGGTGCACCCAGCCCAGTCAGAATCACTATAGGATATGAGATGAATATCACTCTTTGCATCAAGAAAGATCCCTTGTCCGATGGACCCCTTAACGAAGGATTCTGAACACCACTTGATGATGATCCATAGTTGGTGCAGAGATATATTGACTAAGATGATTGACAGCATAAGTGATGTCGGGCCTTGTGTTGGTCAAGTAGATAAGTTTCCCAATGGGCTTTTTTATATTTAGGGGTCGTTTTAAATTCAAATTTGTAAAAATGGGTCTGTTGAATTTTTTTTTGTAAAATAGGGTCAAGTCGTTGTGGTGGAGGACGACATTAAAGGTGAAGTCGTCCTCCACTGTGCCGGTTTCTTTTTTCTTATTCCAAAAAACGAAACCGTGCTCTCAGAAGTTGGATTTTATTTATTTTAAAAGTGAATTCGTCCTTGGACCTGACGACTTCACTTTTTGATTTTTTTTTTTTTTACATTCAGCTTTATATTTATATATTTTTAATTATATATTATTTAGTTTTTTTTAAATACATTTTCAACCTTCTTCATGATATTTAGTAATGTACTTGCCATGCTATAACCATATAATGTATCCTTCTTCTTCCATTTTGCTTCACTTCGTAGCCATTAATGAAATTTTCAGCACTTTGTCACCAATAATTGTCATAAGAACAAAAACATAAAATAAAACGAAAAGGTTTGTGAATTTCCATGAGAAAAATATGCTGTTTAAATCATACCCTCTAAACAGGGAAACAGAATTTCAGATTCCATCGACCATAACCTCAAATGAAAATCGTTTTGGAAAAATTTAGATTTGGATAGGATGAAATGTTTGCAAAAACGATAAATGAAAAATTCATTATTAAGTGTCATATTTTCATTAGGTTGATTCATGTATCTTAAATTATGACACAATTGTTCTTATTTAAAGAGGGTAAAGCACTATAAAGACAACAAATGAGTAAACAAAAACTAAATAATATATAATTAAAAACATATATATAAAGCTGAATGTAAAAAAAATAAAAATAAAAAAAATAAAAAAGTGAAGTCGTCAGATCCAAGGACGACTTCATTTTTAAAATAAATAGAAACCGGCTTCTGAAAGCACGGTTTTGTCTTTTGAAAAAAAAAAAAAGAAACCGGCATGGTGGAGGACGACTTCACCTTTAATGTCGTCCTCTGCCACGACGATTTGACCCTATTTTGCAAAAAAAAATTCAACGGACCCATTTTTACAAATTTGAATTTAAAACGACCCCTAAATACAAAAAAGCCTTCCCAATGAGTCTACGATAGGTTGTAGGATCAGGAAGGGCTTCACCATCTGCATGATACTTGATAGAGAAATTCATAGGAGTGCTCACAGGAGAGCAATTTAACATGCCAATTTCAGATAACAAGTCGATGGTGTATTTTCTTTGAGAAAGAATTATTCCTTTATTGCCTCGGGCAATTTCAAAGCCAAGAAAGTAGTTCAGATTTCTCAAGTTCTTCAGTTTAAAACGTTGATCAAGTAAAGCAGTTATACGATGGGTATTTTCCACATTATCTCCTGTGACAATTATGTCATCAACATAAACTAAGAGAAGTGTGATTTTACCTTGATTGTTATGAATGAACAAGGAGTGGTCAGCAGATGATTGTTTAAAATTGTGACTAAGAAGAAAAGATGATAGTTGAGCATACCACTGACGGCTAGCTTGTCGGAGGCCATATAGAGATTTGTGTAAAAGGCATACCTGTTGAGGATCTGTTTTCGTCATTCCAGGAGGCATATCCATATATATAGTTTCATCTAACTCTCCGTGCCAGAACGCATTATTGACGTCAAGCTGGATCAATTGCCAATTTTTAATGGCAGCCACAGCAAGTATCATACGTACTGTTGTAAGTCTGGCCACAAGCGCAAAGGTGTCATGAAAGTCCATTCCTTCGAGTTGAGTGAATCCTTTTGCGACTAAGCGGGCTTTATATCTTTCTATAGAACCATCAGCTTTATGTTTTAACTTGTAGACCCATTTACAACCTATAGAGGAGCAGTTGGTAGGGAGCTTGACTAACGTCCATGTCTTGTTTTGTTCAAGAGCTTTTAACTCTGTATCCATGGCATCTCTCCAATTAGAGTCTTGAACAACTTCATTGAAGGATTTTGGCTCACTGTGACTATCAATGTTGAGAGTGACCTGTTGGAAATGAGAAGATAACCTAGATAGAGAAACATATGATTGAATGGGGTATTTTGAAGATTTGACACAAGCTAAATCTGTATGATAATCTTTCAAATATGCAGGAATATTTTTAGTTCTGTGAGATCTTCTATGACTAATGTCAACAGTACTAGATTGTTCAGGGTTGTTAACTTGGGTAATGATTTCAGAATGTGCATACGTGTTAATTTGTTCACTGATATCAGATTGCTCAACACCAACAATATCACTATATGCATTATTGAGCTGATCAAAAGTATAGTTGTATGATTGATTAACAGGCAAGCATATATCAGTTTTGCTAACAGCAGAATCATCAATGTTAATGCAGCTAGGAAAAACATCTTCATAGAACAAGACATTACGAGACACTTTGATATCATGATGCTTCAAATCAAACACTATGTACCCTTTTGTATTAGATGGGAAACCAAGAAAAATGCCAGGTTTTGCACGAGGATCAAACTTAGAACGCTTAGCAGATATAGTTTGCATATAACACAAACATCCAAACACTTTAAGATTTTTAAAATTATAAGAATCACCATGTAATTTTTCATAGGGAGTAGAATTTTGGAGAAAAGGAGTAGGGGTTATATTAATCAAGAAAGCAGCACGAGTGAGTGCATAAGACCAAAAATGTGTTGATATTTTAGATTGTGAAAGTAAAGCCCTAGTTACATTGAGCAAGTGTTGGTGCTTTCTCTCGGCAATCCCATTCTGTTCGGGAGTCTCTACACAGCTGGTTTGGTGTATAATGCCCTTAGAGCTAAAGAACTCATTCATTTTAAATTCATGGCCATTATCACTCCTAATCACTTTCACTTTGGTTTCAAACTGATTTTCAACAAAGTTAATGAAATTAGTGAGATGTGTTCTGGTTTCAGATTTATTATGCATGAGATATATCCAAGAGTACCTACTAAAATTATCAATGACAGTTAAGAAGTAGCGATGACCATGTAAAGAAGGAGTGGGTGCAGGACCCCATATGTCAACATGAATGAGATTGAAACATTTATCAGCACGAGATTGACTATTGGAAAAAGAAAGTTTCTTTTGTTTTGCCATATGGCATACATCACAGTGTTCATTTCTGATATCTATATAATCATGTTTACTTTTCAAGATGTGTAACCTTTGATCAGATAGGTGGCCTAGCCTTCTGTGCCACGTATTACTACAAGCAGAATTAACAGAATTCTTGGAGTCAGACAAAACGTATAGTCCTTCATGAAAGCTAACTGAACCAATCATCTTTTTGCTCACTTGGTTTTGAATGAGGCAGTCAGAGTTAGTGAAAACAACATGTACTTGAGAATCTACTACTAACTTTGAAATAGATATCAGGTTATAGTTGAAATCGGGTATAAAGAGAACATTATGCAGCATAATACCATTATTCAACTTGATATCTGCTTTGTGAGTGGCATTAATACAAGTACCATTGGGAAGGTTTATTTTGATATGATTAATCCTTTTATATGAAGTAAAAGAATCAAGGTTTATGGCAACATGATCTGTAGCCCCTGAATCTATAATCCATTTCTCATTATTATGAAAGAAACTACAACAATTAAATATATTACCTGGCTCAACAGTGTTAGAGGAGATGCTACCAACGTGACTTTGTTTATGAGTGGTGTTATCAGAATCACCCCCAGGTTTGATTAAAGCCATCAAAGCTTGATATTGTTGTTGAGTAAATTTCACCTCCTGGTCATCTTCATCATTCTTGGGTTCGTTGGATTTGGCTTTAGTACTAAAGGTTTTATGACCGGTAGGTGGGAATGCATGCTTCCTATAACAAACATCCACAGTGTGACCATTTTTACCACAATGGGTGCAGACACGCTTTCCTCCTTTATTATTAGGACCCATTCTTTTTGTAACAAACGGATTCAACATGACCGCGTTTCCCGTAAAAGGAGCATGTGGTTGCTGAATTATTTGCAACGACCACAATTTTATTTTCTTGATTACCAATCATATGATTCCCGAGCAATTGTCTTTCTTGCTGCATCACATAGGAAAAAATTTTCAAAATAGGAGGTAAAGGATCCATTAATAGAACATAAGATTTGATATTACCGTACTGCTCATTCAAGCCTCTCAGAAACTGCATCGCACGATCCTCAGATTTCCTTTGGATGACTAAACCTTGCAAAGATCTTTGCAGCTACAAATGGGATATGGACGAAAGTTCTAAAGTTCATCCCAGATGACCCTTAATTTTGTGAAATAATCACTAACAGTTTGGTCCCCTTGTTTTAACTGTGACGCGTCTGATTGAAGGTCTGAAATGCGGAGTAGATCACCTTGAAAGAACCGAACCTTGAGATCTTTCCATATCTCTTCAGCGTTCTTAATCCACATAATAGATTGCCTAATTTGAGGTGAAACAGAGTGCACAAGCCAAGAAACTACTATATTATTGCATCTTATCCAGGCATTATGTGAAGGATCACCTTTTTCTGGTTCAGTAGCGACCCCGTTCACGAACTGTAGTTTGTTCTTGGCACTCAAGGCTGTTAACATAGACCTGCTCCATGAATGGTAATTTTCAAGATCTAATACTGGCGATACAAGAGCAACCGCTGGACTTTCTCCAGGATATAGGTAAAGATGACTTTCACTAGTGATGGACATTTTTTTTAGAAATCTCTTCTTTAGTCATGGTGAAGAAAGAAGGAAGATAAAACCGTGAAAGAAAAAGAAAAGAACAGCAAGACAGATGAAAGAATCAGAGTAAGCAAATCGGGCGCAGCAGAGCTCTTCAATCGAAGAGCTCTGATACCATATTAGACTGCATGTTCCCTCATAGCTGAAATGTAGGAGGAAGAAAAACAGCAAGGTGCTTAGCAGAAGATCGTGATAGCAGAATGGTGATCAGAAAAAGCTAAAGCATAGGCGAAGAAAAAGATCTCTTATTATTGGTGTAAGCAAAAGATGGATACAAATGGTTATTGTTTTAGAGGAACGAAGTTCCTTATATACAGAGAAGATAAAAAGAAGTAATTGTAGAATAAAAAACAGAAAAACTGTTTTAAAACATATTAACAGATTCTAAGAAGGAGGGCGAAAGAAAAGCCATCTGCATAGATACGAAAGGAACTTTCACTACTCAACTACTCTTTTAGATAATAGAAATGTATAATGAATTCACTATTCTACTAGTCATTATGTATTAATGTTTTCCAATACCCAAAGTTTGGACTAGAAAGCAATGACATCATAAAAAAATTGTTATTGCTACAAAAGCACATAACATTGATCATGATCTGAAAGAGCATGAATACTTAACCATTTCCAAAGAGAGGTTATTATTCAAAAGGAGTTTCTGAACATAATTTTGACGTGCCCTCAAACACCACGTGGATGCAAAGCTAAATTTGGGAGAATATGATGAGATTCAAATGTTTATCTTTATTTGGCTTCTATTTTTTCTTTTTTGAACTTTTTTTTTTCTTTTTGAATGATTTTTTCTTGAATTGAAATATTATATATGATAGGGTAAAAGTGAAACATGTTGAAAGGAATATTTTGTATTTTTCATTTTTTTCACCTTTTCTTCATTTTTTCGTCGTCAAAAGAGTGTACATGTTATGAGTTTTGTTTTGAACGTTAATTATGCATGAATATTTGAATAAAATTCTTAGAAGACCATTATGTTTTTTCCCTTTTCATTTTTTTTTCATTTTTTTTTTTCACTTTTCTCATAATGTCAATGTTTAGAATCAATTGTTAAGGTAATCGTACAAAATTATGATGCGGAAAAAATGAGACTTTCAAACAAATACGGAACTTCAAGGAGAAAACTCTTTTTGATCCACATCATAGTTAGGGAGAATAAACAATAATTAAATTATGTATGCAAATATTACCTTGTGCAAGTTAATATTCTGGGCATATAACAGTTCAGTGTCAATTTAAACTTCTAAAAATGAAGAAACTCAACATGCATTGAGAATAACTTTTTGAAGTTCTCGAATATCATATGGAAACTTTCTTGTAATGGTTTTTTTCATAGATATTATCGTCTGAACAAAACAAAATTCTCAATTTCTTTTTTAAATTCTTATACTAGTTCTAATACATATAACACATGTATAAAATAATGAGAAAAATATTGAATAATCATCATAAGTCTTTTTTACAAAGGAAGTCAAGGAACTTTCATTCAAATATTAATATATATTTAAAATACTTATTTGATCGAATACATTGGAGTTAAAACCTATTGAATTCGATCGAATTGGAGTTGAAACCTATTGAATTCGATCGAAATGTATTCGATACTGACTACACTAAAATAAACACGATCTGATCTGTAAAATGAATATAACAAGCAATTTTCTTTTGCTTGGTTGACATACAAACTGGAAAAACATTGCACTGGAAATTTTAATAACTTTATCTGAAAGTTCGATAAAAATCAATGTACTTTGTAGCCTAAATGCCAATTATACATATATACTTTAGTTTAATTTATTATTCTTTCGTGCTCATATGATTAATTTTCCATACTTCAGAAAGATGACTAGCTTACTTGTGAACATATGCAAGGGCAACGTTTCCTCTCTGAAATAATACACAATCTGATCCCAACTTACAAGAAAAAAATTCCACAACTAAAATTGTAAAAAATAAAATATATCTGCGTATTGATAAAGTTAAAGAAACAATTAGCAAGTATTGAATTCTCTGGAACATTAGAAAGAGGAAAGGTAGATTATGACAAGTTTTTGTACTTAATAAAGACAGAAATACAGAACTAAGCAAAGTTTAATATCCCAAACCGCAAAGGTTAACGAACAATACAACCATGGAATGATCGTCATTAGAAAATACAAGACACCATTCATGCACGCAGCGGTAGCATTACAAGTGTACCGACCATAAATAAGAACAAAAGAAAATTTTGGAGGCTAAAGATAGAAAAGCAGAGAAGAGGAAGACATAAACGGGTACTGTAGAACTGTTCTTACGGTTTTAATCCTCCCTTTTTTATCGCAGGGAGTTACACAACACATTTTACTGATAGTACATTAGGTGCTGGGTGGTAGCAACGTTCTGAAACCTTGCATCATAACCAGCCCCTGGAGCACCCATTCCCATGGCTACCTGTTTTAGGGCATGCTGTCCTTGCTGATGCAGAAGGGCGTGTGCACCACCCATTTTACTCAAAGCCATTTGGCGTTCATATGCTGCAAGACTAGCAAGAGAAAAACCAGGCACATTTGCAGAAGTAGGAGGGGGAAGAGGAGTAGAGGCAGTTCCTGGAGGAGTGGGTTTGCTACCCCATGAACACTGTAAAATATCAATTGACATGAGTATACACATTTCCAGAGCCTTCTGATAAGAGTTCCAAAGATCAAATTATTTATGATGTAAGATCTTAGGGAACGAGGGATTCTGTTCTGACTTCTGAGAAATATAAATAAATTGTAGGCTTTTTACATAATTTAAAAAAAAAAATCACAGATGACATTCAAATAATTGGAACCCCCATCGAAGAATATTTTGCCGTACGAAAAACCATAAATAATACACAGCTCACAACATACTAGAATTCAACATACAAATATGCTAATTAGTAACATACCTTTATAGGTTTGCCAAAGAGAATTCGAGCATTACCCATCTGTATTGCAAGAGCTGCTTCAGCATGGGTACTGTATCTCACAAACCCAAAACCTTTGTCTCGTTGCACCCTAACATCTTCAATAGTTCCGGCACCAAGTGAATGAAAATGGTGATGGAGATCAACAGAAGTGACCTGCAATTTTCATTTCATATCCTAAATTTGAGATACCGCAGCCATTTTACAACAAACAGAATTTACGACTAAGTTATACATATGTAATAATGTAGTATTGAAACATTCTCCATCTATGCACAAAGCTATAAAATTGCCAATACAAAAAGGTAAGAAGTCTAAAAAATATAACCCTTGCCTCAGGAGCAAGATTGCCAACATAAACCGTGGTATATTGAGGATTCTTCTCGGGGGCATCATCAGTGGTTATTTCCAGGCCTTCTTCTACAAAAATAAATAAAAAAAACGCAACCATAAGTAAAGATGATTCACGAAACAAAATCTACAATCACACCATTATGATCAATTGATGGAAAAGTATCAATATAACTGCAAAAGATACATTTGTAAAAAGATCGATACACGTATATCAGCTGCTTGAAAAATATAATATTTGAAATAAACTCATGCGTTTAAAATTTACTTACAATTCCAATAACATTAAAAAATGAATCGGTTTCCAACAGAAAATATAATAGATTTCATATGTACATGATAAAAACACTGGAATTCAATTGACTCCAAAACAACCGTAAACCACAAAAAGTAAAGGGTAAATGAGGAGTCACCTAGTTTGCTAAACTTATAAACTCACCTGATGTTCCATTAGTCAACTCCACGACACTTTTGGAATCCGAACTCTGTTTTTCATCACTTGCACTGGCCCCTTTTGTTGCCCAATTACAACGAATCTGTCTGCTTCCAAGCCATTTTCCTGAAGAGTAGAGGGGGAATTACAACTTAAGAAACAATTGAAGCACCAAATCTAATACAATTAACAATAAAAAACTTAAATACAATTGAAGCATCTAATGCAATTAACAAGGTTATCAATGCAGAAACTGAACTTTTGCAATATAAACACACCACCGCAGCCTATGGCACCGCCATTGCAGAAATTTCTATATCAGTGGGGCCAAAGAGTGCTTTATGTAGGCATTATGGTGGGGCACAAGAACAACGTTATTAAACAACAATGATTAACAGTAAACACAAATTGATGAAACAGTGATATAATGGGTCAAATAGCCCAAGGAAATTTATGTTCAAGGATTTTATACCAAAAATGGTTATTTGATCTGCAGAAATCATAACACCCCATTATTGCATCCCATTATGAGATCCCCACATATAATGTTTTTATTACATCATAGGAATCATGCGCATGCTAGATTAGTATATAATTGTATATAAAAAAGAAAGGAACTCCAAGATATGGTTATTGCAAGCTTTAAACAATTTAGATTATACGAAAATAGAAAAAACATAATATAGTAACAAAGACTAGATTGCTATATACAAACTTCGCAACATTCATTCATACATCAGGTGAAGAAAGGTAAAAAAGGAAAAACTAGCATTTACATAACGAAATGATCTTACCAGTCAAATCATTTATAGCACTTTGAGCATCCTGATAAATTGAATCACAAAACCAAAACAACCAAATATTAGAACAGAAAGCAAAAAAAAAACGAAGACTGAAAGATAAGAAATGTAGAAATAAGGTGATGATTTCATGCCTGCTGATTCCGAAAAGAAACAAATCCAAATCCCCTGGAACGGCCTGTTTTCTGATCCCACATTACCCTTGCATCACTGTAAGCAAAATACCAAAATTATCATCATCATACTACAATTATGAATTTACATATACATTCATGTATCTGCACTTTTAAAAAAATATCCCTAGCAAACCACAAAACAGTCAAGCAATGAGAAGGAAACTAGAAGGGTACATAAAAACTTACGAACAACTAGGATATACAGAGAAGCAAGCATACAACGTCGCATCTGTGACCTCAGGACTAAGGTCACCAACAAAAATATTAAAGTGACCTGAATCCAAATGAAGAGAAAAAGGTCAATTTCCCTTTCCACAAAACAGCACAACAAAATCACCTCAGAGTACATGATCAGCAAGAACATAACCTGAGGTATCCTCTCTCTGGCTGCTTGCATAAGCCCAGTTAACCTTAATAGGTTGCCCAAAACTGCAGGCAATGTGTTTGTGTTAAATTATTAAATTAATAAAATTTGTACCATAACTCAAAATTAGGATCCCACATACATATTCCTCCCATTGAGAGTTACAATAGCAAATGCAGCAGAACTCCGATCGAAGTAGTCCACAAAACCATAGGATGACTGAACAAGACAAAATAATGCAGATGTCATCATTATTGAAAATTGAAATGAGACAAGAAAAGCAGAAAACAATACTTTTTGGTGAATATAGTACTTGTCATGCACTACAAGAAGCTAACGGGAATCATGAACTATATCATACATCATCAGTCCTTCAATTTATCCTGTATTTAAAGATAACATTATATAGTTACAAAGCTGACCTTCTCTTTCCTGATAAGCTTGCATCCTTCAAGGGCACCTGCAGCCGAAAAAAGCTCTTGAAGAAGTGGTTCTGTAACCTGGGGATGAATGTTGCCGACATAACTGCATATCCTCAAAAGTGGTTAGATGTTTAAAATGAAACACACAAAGCAAAAGCTTAAGTCAATAAGAGGACACAACGAATTGGATTCACTAACTACAAAAAAACAGAGACTAACAGATGAAATTAAAAAAAAAAAAAAAAATCAAGCTAAGCATAATCTCTTGGAGGCAATAACGTCAACAAGTTACATAAGGCACCTAAAATGGAAAAAATGACTAAACCAAAATAAACAAACAGTTGAAGATATTAATTTAAAAAAAATAAAATAAAATGCCTATTAACACTCACACACTGCGGCATGTACTCGAATCAAAGCCAGGTGGCAGATTTCCACTCAAGATAGGCTCTATCTGCAAAATAAAAATGTAAAAAGACAAAGAAAAAAAAAAGGAAAAAAAGAGTTCCTAATAGCAAAATTATACACTCACCTCTCAACTAATCTAAGCAAACAAAAAACATTTACAAACCATAGAAATACCTAAGGTCTAAACTAGTAAACAAACACCAAATCGACAAAAAAGTTCGCATCACAAAAATTACATGAACAAAAAAACTGCAAGTTTATCATTAGCAGGAAATTGAAGAGCGAGCAATAATCAAAGGTGTAAGAAGATAAATACTGCGGAGAATTAAGGTGAAAAATATTAAAGAATAAGTAGTATGGGAAAATGTGAAAATTAAGGGAAGAGAAGGAAAAGTGGAACCTGAGGAGGAGTAAGGAGAGCGGGGTGATGGTAGAGAGAGGGTTGCATCATGGCATGCTGCCTTAACCTCTGTTGCTGCATCTTGAATTCTAGGGTTAGGGTTGCAGAGGAAGAAGAAATGGGATTGAAAGAAAATGGAAGGAAAACTGAGAAAGAGCAAAAAGAAAATAAAAGGAAAAATTAAAGAGAAAAAAAAGAAAAGAAAAAGAAAAACCCTCGAAAGAGAGGGGAAAGGAAAGAAGAGAGACCAGCGAAAAACGAAGAAGGATGGAATACTGGATTTGGAGGGACCTAGTCTCACACACACTTCCCCTTTAAAACTTAAGTTTAAAGCCTCTTTCAAAAATATTAATTAAATAACATTAATTAGGACACACAAAGGATAAGCGACCACCATACATTTTCTTTCCCAAATAAACTTTGTGGGCTTCTCTCCCTAAGCCCATACCTCAGAAAGCCCTATTAAACACCTTTTCTCCCTACACCTACCCTAAACACTGATGTCACCTTTTTTTTCTTTTTTATAACCCTTTGTGGAGCGTCTCCGCCGTCGCCGACCATGCCCACTGTCGCCACCCTTAGTTATTATACCTTGCACTAACTACACTATAAAAAGTTTTTTTTTAGTATAATTTGAAATGTTAATAATGATTAACATATATATGGTAAGAAAAGAAATACACAACCAGTGAACCAAGTATCATCATTTGTAAATGAAAGACGAAAAAAAAAAACTCATGAAAGTTGTTATGGTGTATCCAATAAGTTTCGCATTGCTTATGAGGTTAAGGTCAAGCGTAGATTAAATACTTCTATCTCTCTTTACCTTCTGAGAAGTCTTTGAAAGACAAAACTGTGACGGAGCTTCACGCTGTTCCAAAACAGATAATATCTCAGAAACGTGATGACTATTTTTACTCTTATGAAATATACAAACTCATTTTAAATTGTGTGTTTTGAAATGAGAAATAATACATTTTAAATCATGATAATTTGAAATGAGTTTTCAACCCATTAGAAATATATTTTCCATGATAACTAAAACATCAAGAGTGTTAGAAAATGCAAAATATGAGATAGTTAATAACTCATTTTAAATTGTGTGTTTTGAAATGAGAAACAATATAAAGGTAAACTAAGACATACCAATAACTTTATGAGTTTTAAAAAAACTTTAATAAAGAGAAGAAGAGAAGGATAAAGAGATAATGAAAAACACATTTTTTTTTATATTTTTTCGTGTATCATTGATAATAACATTGATAATAATCAATTATTAATAACTATTAACAAGTTAATGAACATATATTGATTTCATAACAATATATATATATATACCACATACTAACATCCTTAGAAAAACAATATTTTATTGTAACTTAAAAAGAGTAAATATTTTTATACAACTATCGAATCACATATTCTATAATCAATATAATTTTTTTATTCATTGATTTTATATAAAAACTTCATACTAATAATATATGTTTTTAATTTTTCTGTAATTTAACACATTATTAAAATCAACCAATGATAGATAGAAATATACTGATGGTGGAGCAAAACTTGAATAATGACTTTGTTAACACAGCTATACCATATTGAAAGTAGGTTTCACCAATAAAACTAAACCTTATTTTGTATGGTACAGGTAAGTAATTTGAACTTGTAGTCTAAATAAATATGTTGTTTCGAACTCTCATGTTTTTTTTTTTAACATTAGGATGCATAAACAATTAAACGTAGCAACTAACTCCTTAGAAATAGTTTTTTTTTTTTTTTTTTATAATTGATTAAAGTAAAAAAGAAGTGTTTTTGGTTGGGTTGTTAGAATGCGCTAATTATTAGTTTTTATATGAGAGACGTGTTCACTCCTTCAATCTTCATCTAAACATCATCTAAACAGAGATTATGCAAGTTAAGCGCTACACGGTTAGCAATATATTTAAGGGTTAATTATGTTTTTAGTCCCTCTACTATTATCGTTTTTTGGAATTGGTCCCTCTCCCAAAAGTTAAACCATTTTGATCCTCGTGATTTTGGAACTACTGACTTTAGTCCCTAATTTGTGAACGGCGTTAAGTCTGTGACTGTGTGGCAAACGGCGTTCCACCTAGGTTGGTCATCTGATGACACGTGTCTACTCAGATGGTGACACGTGTTAAATTTAATTTATAATTAATAAATTTAATTTTTTTCCTTGATTTTGAGCACGTGCAGTTGGGCTTTTAAAGGGTGGAACCGTTAGGTTTGTGGAGGTCTGTGAATCCATCGAAAGCCATTACCACGCCATCGAAGAGAAAGAGTTTGGAAGAAAAATGTGGATGTTGAAATCTGAAGGAACGGAAATAGAAAGCCACCACGCCAT
>Ga0214542_1002808_pt1 | contig 35849 bp, 14 predicted proteins | sample CNSS1metaG_FD_160096 | JGI IMG/M metagenome (GOLD analysis project Ga0214542, IMG submission 160096) | Root nodule microbial communities from cowpea collected in UCLA plant growth center, Los Angeles, California, USA - CNSS1 | ecosystem: Host-associated > Plants > Roots > Nodule | place: USA...
TAAGTCTAAAACAAATGTGTTAGATGAGATTTGTACGAGGAACTTCCTATACATCTCCTTGAATATATATATATATATATATATATATATATATATATATATATATATATATATATATATATATATTTTTTTTTTTTTGTAAATATATATATATATATATATATATATATATATATATATATATATTTTCATTCGTGAAACTAAATATTAATTAATGGTCCAATAAGAAATGATATAATATGTCTAATTAAGAATAAATTTTTATAAGATAAACTCTAATAATATATCTGATATCATATTAAGATGTAAATTTTTAAGTCTAACTTCATCTTACAAAACTAAATTGTAAAATAAGATTTGTAATCATTTATACACTGTCTTCATTAGTCCAAGTATGACTTCCACCCACTTGTATTCAATTTGTATTTGTAAGGATAAAAATGATGCACTAAATATTTAAAAATAAAATAAATTTGTATATGGAAATTAAATATTAAAACTATACTTGATTTTTGATTTAAGTATATTATTTTAATCCAAATGCACAACTCATTAGGCTTATAGAGTGAAGAAATATTATGAAAAGTATTATAAAAATTTGTTGTACTCTAATTACTCTTTCAACTTTTCCTTACACTAGGAGGTTAAAAAGAAACCTTTCATGTTAGAAAGCCATGATCGTTATCACATCATCCTTAAGATTTTCCATTTGTGCATAGAAATAGACGTGGACGTTTGCGGTTGAGGGTTGGATGAGAATCCAGTTGCGTGTAAACTTATTGCTAACTAACAAACAAACCATTCAAAATAGTGTCCGATATACCACACACTCTTTTTAGTATCAAAATATTAAATTAATTTTAGAGAATGGTATATGTATTTTAAATTATTAGATATAATTCTCCCTGATTATTTTATTTTAGATTGTTGACTTTTTTTTTAATAATAATTGCTTCAAAATATATATTAATGTTCAGTGTTAATTAATCAGCGGTATAAAATTTTAAATACTATGAAAATTAAACTTACAATTCTATTCAAATTATGAATATGTAACGCACTCAGGAAGTTAATGTAACGCACTCAGAAATTTACAATAATTGTAAATAACGTTCATTGCTATAAACTTTGGCATCTGAATCATAATTATTAATCAAAAACAATCTCGTTCGAAAAAATATTGACATAAAATCCAACTCTATTCATACATATATAAATCGTTTAATTTTTTATTTTATTTTTTGCAATTTCTGTTTTCAAATTTGATAAAATATTTTATTTTTTGTTTAAAAAAATAATTTTGCATTCATTTTTTTTTTATTTTGATCTAATTAAATCCAAGACATTGTTTTTTATACTTAAGATATCATCAAGAAATGACTTAATTCATTAAAACATAAAGTAACTAAATAAACATATAAAAATTATAAAATTGAAGACAGTGTAAATTACAATTTAACCTAAATAAACTTAAATATACTTATATAAACCTGATTAAAATCATTTTAAATTTATTAATAATAAAATCAATTCAATTTAGGAAAAAGTATAGCAATTTTATCATAAATACATCATCTATTTCTAATTTTCCATACCAAATTATGTTGCATTTAAAGTATAAAAGCATTAACAATAATTAAACTAAAGAAATAACTATTTGTTCTGTTTCATAACAGTCTATATTATATACATTATCTCCCTCTACCAAGCTCTTTTTTATCTTCTTTACTATCTTACTGAATCAATGTTGTTCCAAAAGCTGCTAACTTCACTCTGAATTTCTGCATCTCTGATTTCATCACAATATACAAAGATTATGCGTATCTTCAAAAGAATAAAAAATCCAAGGGAAGTTTCCAAGGACAAGTTTCCAAGAACAAGTTAATAATGGATAAGGATGAGTTTTTTTTTTTGCCCTTGTGTACAAAAATATCCAAATTCGTCTGCTACTACTCACCATTAGATATTAACAAATTTATGAGAAAAAATATATTTTCCCTCGACTTCTTGATTATTTAATTATTGGCTTGCAGCTCCACTGTTATACACGTGTTTGTGTAGAGTTTGGAAGTAAAGTACCAACTTAAATATGCTCTCAGTTTTTAGAAACATGTAATTTTTTATTTTGATTTTTATTTATTTATATTTTTTAAAATCTTGATCAAATTCAAATGTTTACCACTAAAAAAATTGATAGAAAACAACAAAATCTTTCGACTTAAAAGTGAAATATTCTGAATTAATTTTTCAAATCTTGTAATGTAAAGTGATAATTCCTCGATTCCGCCAAGGATAGCTTGGTAAAAGAAGAAATAGGGATTGTAAAAATCAAACAGGAGGTGCGACTATCAATCGCTACCTTTTCTTTGGATTGCATCTGTTACCCGGCCCAGCCCAGCCCAAGAAGGAAGAAATAGAGCCGTTAGGGAGAATTTGATTACAAAAGGTGAAGGAGGGGGCGCCGAAATTGCAGAGTCTGAGTAGTGTGACCACACATGACGCAGCCCAAAGCACCCCTTCCCTTCAAATTGTAGGCCAAGGGTGAATCCGTCCAAACACAGTGTCCCACACAATTCAAATTTTGGATCGTTGGTCGTTACTCACTTACCTCACGCGGGTCCCACACTAACCAGACAAACAAGATTACAAAACCGATGTTTCCCATTTCTATTTTACACTTATCCTAATTATCAATTAATTAAAATAATAATATAATACTATTTCTCTTTCTATCCCCTGTGGCTGTGGTGTAATTACGAAACCTCAACACTCAACTGAAAACACTTCGAGAGTGGCACTGCCAAATTTTCTTTCAGTTCGCGAGTTTGAACGCACACAAAATATTTATTTACATTAAATATAATATACATTATAATAATGATGATGGATGGCGGTGCGATTTGACATTTGAACCAAAACCTATCTCAGCGAGGAAGAAGATGATGATGATGGAGGAGGAGGAAGACATGGAGATAGAAGAGCCACTGATGTTTGTTGCTCATGAGATTGATTTGGATTATGAGTTCGACGCAGTTCGATTCTTCGATTTCAGTGTGCAAGAAACTCCTGATCAAGCTCTCCAAGCTCAACAATGGTTTCAATCCGCCGTCAGCTACCCTCCTTCCCGTCCGTTTAACCCTCTCTTTCTTCCTTTCTTTCATACCTCTTCATAAATGTCCGTTGTTTGCTTTTAATCACTCTTTTTTTTATTTCAGCTTTTGTGGCGAAGCTAGTGGTAAGAGAGGACGAATCAGAGGGTCTGGAATGCGCAACCACCGTTCACGGTGCCAAGCCTAATAATGTTCCGTCGGGGATTGGATTTTTGCGCTCCGTTTTTCACTATGACGGTGGTAGGCAATCTACTTCCCTTATTCTATTAACTTCACTCTCGTGCCGCTGAACACAGTCTGGATTATTGTGCGCATTTGTCACTTCCGTATTTAACTTTATGCTCATTTTAATCCTGATTTTTCAAAACGACATTCACTTTGATCCAATCCTTTTTACGCAAAAGATTAGGGATTAATGTGAGAATTTTGTAAAGGACTATGATGAACTACACTTTCAATGTCAGGAATAGAAGGAGAGTTGACTCCAATTTTGTACTAATAAATATTTTAGAAGGAGAGCTCACTGATGTATTTTTTTCTACACTCCAGGTTCAAAAGGAGGAGATGAGAGCGGGAACATCTCTGCCTTGCTGAGTGGAGTTCCACGGGATGTTAACGGGAACCTGTTACAAGTAACTCCAGGTAACCAATCTTATGGATGGCGTGGTGATAGATTTGCTGAGTAAGGAAAGACAGTTTTTAAAAAAAATAAAAATTGCTAAGCATCAACTGATTAGTTGCACCACTTTAAAATTTGGCTTCATGAAAAATAAAGTTCTTTAAACCCAATCCGTATCGGAGACAAACATGGAGCCATTAGATTCTTCTTCTATTATTTAGGACATTATGTTTTTTTGGATTTTTCTTTAAGTTTTTTTCCCCTTACTCTCTATCTCGAACTGTTTTTTTCCACCCCTTTGAGCTTGACATCCAATTATATCGTTCCAGGACTGACCTTTAGTAGCAAGACAATCAATGGCAATTTGAGTTCAAAAGTTAAATCTGCTGCCATGAAGGGTTCAACACTAATGAAACCTACTGCTAGTCAGTTGGCTAAGCAAAATCGGCCCCATCAAATTGTTAGCTCAAGGTGATCGTTGGAGAAAATTGCCCCTTTCTCAACATTCAAGGCGTGAATTATTAGTAAAATTCAAACAGTCAACACTATTTGATTAGTTGGAAAGCTCCTTTTTTAAATGAATTATATCACTGCATTTTGCCATGAGATATATTTTTGTTCAAACATGGTGCTTTTATTTAAATGCTTTCTTGCTTGGATGGTCACTCTGTCCATATGAAGCCAAGCATGCCGGAGTATTACTGCATTTAGTCCCTACTTACTCTCAAGTTCTGTGATGTTTTATGGTACAAAATAAACTGCTTTTCCTTATATTATCTATAACTCAACTATTCCTTTGTCCTCCTCAGGTTTCAGAAAGTACAAGATGGCAACAAAAAAATGAATTCGTCTACGTCTTTTGGCATAGAGTGTCAAGCCGCCAAACGACAGAAATTAGAAGGTGGCAGCTTGCACAAGGTCTGTAAATTTGACTTATCTACTTCTGCCTGTAATTATCTTATAGCTGAAGTGGCAACTGTTACTTATGTCTCTGCTTATGTTTGGATATAAGCCAGAAATTGAACTTTTAGTGCTGTAAAATTTTGTTTCGGCTCTCAATGAGTTGCTGATGATACATTTGTGGTTAAAATTGTTTTCCTTCTTATGTATCAGAAATGCTTTAAGAAAGTTACAAGAACTTAGTATCTTTTTGTGGTGAACAATTACATCATAGATTATTAGAATTAATTTTGGCTCCATGTTTACTGGGTAGCATGGAAGTACTTGAAACCATGAACCGAGAATTTAAATGTGTCTTTGCCAGCATTCCATTTACTTTTGACAGGGCAGTTGAAATTGCTTACTGTGTCTTTTTATGATAATAGGTTGGTGATGTGAAGCAGCACGTTAATTTTGTCCACAAGGCACCTAAGAAGGTAAGGACTGTGATGCAGACTGCTTGCGTAGATTGTACATGTCAAATATTATTGATTTGTATGATGCTCATATTTTGTCCCATGTATTTTTTGTTGTTATTCATTATTGCTTTCCCTATTTGATTTTTTCTCGTAAACAAAGAACAAAAATCCATCCTCATTGTTTTTCAAATTTGAATAGCTAAAGTAGTTGTTAAATTCCTCATAGCAAAGGGGATCATATTTAATTAGGGATTGAAAATAGGTCACATGATGGTGCTCTATCAATCTGCATATTATTGCAGGTTGCCAGTGTTGATCAAAATTATGGACATTCCAAGCTGAAGATTACAATTCCTAGAGAGCCTGACTTAGAAACAGCTCACAGAGCACAAAGGATTAGGTTTGTTATTCTAGTGTAGTAAAATCTTTGTGAAGATCATTTTCTCCCCTCACATAATTGAACTCAATTTATTACACATGTGCTTTCCAGACCTAAAAATGCTGCAGAGGCAGAAGTTGTGACAGTGGCAGCCCCCAGATTCAAAGCCCGGCCATTAAACAGAAAAGTTAGTACTTGCTGTGTTTAGGTTCATTTTTCTTGTAACCTTTTACATCATTTTCCCTAACTAGTTATGCTCATAATCTAGATTCTAAATGCTCCTTCGTTACCATTTTCCAAGAGGAGCACACCACGATTGCCTGAATTTCAAGTAAGCTCTTGACACTTCCTTTCATACTTCATCCAGTTTCATTACCATTTCATCATGTAGAGGATGCAAAGAGACACATAAGTTGAAACTGTGTGTTTCAAGCACAACATGGAATTGATATTTATTTAGTGAATATAATAAACACAAAGATTCAGTTTTCCTAATTATTATACACACTCACACTAAATACAATAATACAGTAAGTGGAAAAGAATCGAACCAATTATTTACCAGAGACAGCATTGTTTATCTTGTTCATGTTCTTTTTATCTCTTGCTTCTCAGGAATTTCATCTCAAGACACAGGAGAGGGCCATGCAGCATACATCTGCGTCTTCGTCATCTTCACTTCATTGCAATGATTCAAATAAGGTTAATTTAGCTCCCACGATTTTAAATAGTAATATTAATGTCTCTTCACATAATTGTATTATTTGATTAGGCCAATCTCATTCATTTTCCTTGTACCTGATATGCAAATTACATTGGTTATGAAATTTCTAAAGCTTCAATTGCTTGTGATTTTTACCTGGATTTTCTTGCTTTAGTTTTTTGTGACAAAATATAGATATGTCAAAAAATTGTTTCAAGATGGAGGAGAATAGTATCTGGGAAATTGAACTTTACTGGTTGCAGGATTTGGACAAATCTACAACTGTTTCTGCTCAAGAAAATAGAATCGGGGATTTGAGAAGGTACTGTGATTATAAATGCAGAATTAACATTCTAACTCAATAAATCATGTAACAATGGTCTAACTTCAAAGTACTCCCTTTTGCACACAGGCCATCTGCCATGGGTGCTCCAAAGCATGATGGGTTGGACTTTGCACATAGTTTTAAAGCTCGGCCTCTTAATAAGAAGGTAACCAGATATTAGCAATGTATTTGGTATGAATATACCTGGACTGTGGTCCTACAGAGAAATGAAACAATAAACTTTAAATTATATTCCTGTTGTTGTATAAGATTTTCAAATTTCTTACTTTTAACCAAGCATATATCTTTAATTAAAATAGTTCATACAATTTTTTATCACTTTAAGAGATATATATAAGTCAATTGCATAACGAATTGTTTTTTTTTAAAGTAAAATATGTGTATATCTATCATTCATGTAAATACAATTTCAGTCCAAGTTATATTTCCAGTCAAACTAATTCTTGGTGTAAAACAAACAGGCCCTTGGTCGTCAAAGTAATTTAATTTCATGAAGAAAAGCAGTTATTTTGAAAATAAGAACTTTGTTAGCATCATTATATTATATAATATACTTGCCATCTGTATCTAGACTAAAAAATGTTGATTTAGTGTCTGTCTCGATTTTCTTAGAACTTAAAAGCTAAATTAACTTTAAAAATAGTAACTGGAAATGTAAGTTAAAGATTTTGGTATTTCTGTAACTATTTAAGCTTAAAAGATAATATTTCAAGTTGAAATAAAGAAGGAAAAGAAGTCAGAAGCCAAAGCTCCCTTTTAAAACTTCTCTTCATTAAAAAGAGAATTGCTTTTTTATAAGTTTCATATCTTAAAATTCTGTTTGGCAAAACTTCTCCTTTTAAGAAGAAACAAAACCAATCCAAGTTATAGCGAGGCTCTACCACCGTAGTGGGTGGTCCGGTTGACATTTATGATACGTTTGTTGGCTAGTTTTACTTATGAATTGTATCTTAAAATTGCTGCTTTGTATACAAGTTCTCAGACTCTTATTTTCATTTTCCCTTCTTATTCTTTTTTTTGTGAATTCAGAAAATATTTATTTTCTTCACCCAGTCTTAGGATTAACATAAAGTTATTTTTTTAACATTTTGTCTACCTGTGAAACTCAAGTTATTGTACTTAATCTCAAACTCAAAATAAATAATGTAAATAAAAGTATGATAACTTTTGCTTATAAAACCTTCTTTTGCTTATGATTTTTCTGTATTTGAAATAGTTTGATCTGTGAAAGATGGGGGAATTCACATGAATTTGTATTAAAATAGTTCATTTTCATTCTCTTACCTGCATCAAGTATGTTCTACCTTTCTTTCCACTATTATTTGTTTGATCTGCTGTGTTACCAACGGTAAATTGTCCGTGCAGATTCTTTCAAGTAAAGGAGATATTGGTGTTTTCCGGAACAGAAAGCAGGAAACCACTGTGCCAATGGTGAGTTGGTTTGCTTGTTTTTTCACCCTTTAATAATAACGGTAGTATGGTTGAAGAACTTGTCTATATCACATCTTGCTTCAATTTATACAGGAATTTAACTTCCATACGGAAAAGAGGATTCAGCATAATCCACCAATTGAACTCTTTAGCAAGGTGAATTAACGCTAATCTCTTTATTGCTCCTTTTAATTTTTTTTTGTTTTACTGCAATTTCTTTTGATTTACTCCTGCGCTATTTTGCATGAAGGGTTCTTCACTTAATCCTGCACTTAAACTTTTTGATTCAAGTCTAATTCCATTTATTCTCATTCATTTTCTATTTTAAAATGTTAACAGATGTCCCTAACATCAGAAGTCCACTCAAATAATGGATCTCACTTGAAACTGCCTCGGCATTCAAAAGTGTTTAGAGAGGTTTTCCTTCTATAATTTTGAATTGAATATGACGATCATAAATTGTTTTTTATTTGTCTTGATATCATACTGAGTTGTTCCTTTCTGGGTGTAAGGATTCAAAAGAAAATATAGGGAGTTCTTTTCAAGGGAATGCAAAGGTAATAATAGCTCTGCATGAAAACATTTAACCCTTGATTTTCATTCATATCCATTTTTGCTTCTTCTCCTTCAACTTCGAATGCTTTTCATGTTAAATATTAACCTTTGCTGACACAATTGTTGTAGGAAACGCCTTTCATATTTGGAGGAAAGCAAATTCACAGTAGGAGAGAAGGCTGCGACCCTGAAGCTGGTACTCTATTTACTGCGAGGAGGTATGCATAATTGCTGCTGCTGCTGCTGTTTATGTTCGGTATTGGCTATATTATCCACTTTCTGCTGAAATGGTGCAGGAGCTTGGGTATTCGATGACGGCAATATAAACATTGGTCAATGTGCAAGATAGCTGGGAAAATATGTCTACTGAGTTGAACTTCGATTACGACATAGCTGAATCTAACAGGCACCTAACAACTTCTCTCAGATTTATTCAAGTACACAGAATCTTAGAAAATTACTGTTAGGACAGAAGTTAGCATACTAAATTCTGCATCACTTGTATCTTGTAAAACTTCCTCTAGATCACAATCCGTTAATAAAATCGTTAACAGGTATTACTACATAGCTGAATCTAACATGCGCCAACAACTTTCTCAGATTTTATTTTTCAGTACACAGGATCTTAAAAAATTTGCTGTTTGGACAGAAGTTAGCATACTAAATTATGCATGACTTGTATCTTTCTAAGCCCAATAAAGTGATAAATTAATGAAATATTATACTTGAACTGATTATATCATTGATCAGCCAGCTAAAGATATATTACTTAGCTCCGAATTATCAAATCTAAACATTTGAACCGATATTCAAATTGTGAGAGTAGTGATGGAGATGGTTGTTTGCCAGGGCACTGAAGTGAAGCCAAACATTTAGTTTTGTTTATTTATTTTGAAAAAGAGTTCGGGTTAAGATATGCAGAAGCTTAACTACATCCCGTGAGTGAAAATCTTTTTGATTTTGTAACTTTGGATTCCGGAATCAGGGAATCGACCTCACAAGTCAGATGCAGAGAGGTGCTTTTTGTAATGTTTTTGCACAATACCTTCTTTGTAACAGATACTTTGGATTGGATGTAGAGAAAAACTTTGAACACTGGTATCTTGACACGAGTTACATTCATTTGATACAGCTTTTTTTCATGAAAGAGTGAAAAATAAGATCAGTGTCAAAATAATATTTTCCAAGAACTTTTGACAGAATGCAGGAGTATGTGCATATATTATTTTGTCTTTTGCCAAAACAACACGTTGTATACTGGACATACAAGAATGAATTAACTTATTCTTGACTATCATCTTTTTACATAAATAATACGAAAATCATATTTTTACTCGTGTGAATACTCCATATGTATATTACTTTTGGTTTGATTTTGTGCCATGTCAAGAAGGTTTTTTAAGTGTTAATATATTAGTAGTACTTATTTGAAGTAAAATATTAATACGTCTTCCAAAAGAAGATGAGTGATACTTTGACATCTCCTTTTAAACTTTTATCACCGTCTACCCATTTTTTATAATAATTTTTATTTAACAATTTAATTTAATATCCTAATTTAATGTTTTATTATTAATCACATTTATCAAAATGGTTGTATTTACGAAAATTATTGAGACTCAAATAATCAATCATGAACTCAATACCTTGACACTCAAAATTACTTTACAATTGCAATTTTTGAATTGAAAAAGAAAAATGTTAGTACTTTCTCTTCACTGTCAATCTATTACCATATACATATATAATCTAACTACTAAAGAATGTTCTCTGAAGTAGTTGCCAATTGTTAAGATATAAATTTTCTCTTTCACATGACAATTGATTGAAGTATTTAATTTAGCACCAACTTTAATTTTCTAATTTTTTTTTTCATTTATAAAATATAAACTCAAACCTTCAAATTATCTTACCTAATTCCATTCGTACAAATTGTCATCTAGCTTGATACAGATAACATCGGCTGATTAATTTTCAAAGGTGTATAGTATTTGAAACATTAAGAACTAAAAAAAAGTGAGATGAAGAGAATTTTTTTATAGTATAAAATTTATGCAGAAAAGAAAGAGTCACTACAAATAATTATAGACAAATATTGTATATATAAATATGTAAATTGTCTTTTTGCGTGCAACTGATGAGAAGAAGAGAAGCATATGATATAGAACACAGCTGTCGGTAGAGTGTAGTCTCCGCCAATTAATTATCACACAAGAGTTAGAGCGAACATTACCATGTTACTTCCTTATTTTAAGCATTCATTTTCTTCATACTTGCACACAATAAACCGTCTTAGGCCAGCAAATTATTGTAAGAAATTACACCTTCTACCAGTATTTTTCTTTTCTCATACAAAACACTGTACAAAATACAAAAGAGAGGAGAGAAAGCTGAGATAAAAATAACTAACATGACAGACAAAGCTAAAAAATAACGTTAATTAATTATACTGCAGGCCATTTCCTTCCTTGTTTGCTGAGTATAGTAAAACATTGACCAATTTGTGTTCCACTGCATGTATATATATACATGCATGGTATTAAGCCAATTTCAACCCAAGTAATTAACATTTCTCCAGAAAATTAAGTTCCCAACGATGGAGAAAAGCATGTACGTGATGGAGCTTGTGTTTCTTCTCGGTCTCATTTTCATGCTTGGCACCAATGCAACTTCATTTGCCGAAGACCATGGCAACAAGTTGCAAACTTACATTGTTCACGTGAAAAGGCCTGAAAGTAGACCTACTCTTGAATCAGAAGAGTTGCATAACTGGTACCACTCCTTCCTTCCACAAACCTCCAACAAGGATCGAATGGTTTTCTCTTACCGCAATGTGGCCTCTGGATTTGCCGTGAAGTTAACCCCAGAAGAAGCCAAGGCTCTTCTAGAGAAAGATGAGATTGTGTCAGCTCGTCCTGAAAGGACACTTTCTCTGCACACAACACACACTCCATCGTTCTTGGGGCTGCGACAAGGAGGAGGATTGTGGAATAGTTCCAACCTTGGCCAAGGCGTCATAATTGGAATCATAGACACAGGTATATACCCTTTCCACCCATCTTTCAGCGATGAAGGGATGCCACCTCCACCATCCAAATGGAACGGGCACTGTGAATTCACAGGGCAAAGAACCTGCAACAATAAACTCATCGGTGCAAGGAACTTGCTCAAAACCGCTGCTGAAGAACCTCCTTTTGAAAACTTCTTCCACGGAACTCACACTTCTGCGGAAGCTGCTGGAAGATTTGTAGAGAATGCTAGTGTTTTTGGCAACGCTCAGGGAACTGCTGCTGGCATGGCGCCTAATGCTCACTTGGCTATGTACAAAGTGTGCAATGATCAAGTAGGGTGCACTGAAAGTGCCATCTTAGCCGCAATGGACATAGCCATTGATGATGGTGTTGACGTTCTTTCTCTTTCCCTTGGATTAGGCTCTCTTCCGTTCTTTGAAGACCCTATTGCCCTTGGTGCATTTGCGGCTATTCAGAACGGAGTTTTTGTTAGTTGCTCAGCCGCAAACGCTGGCCCTGACTACGGCACTCTCTCTAACGAAGCCCCGTGGATCCTCACCGTTGGTGCAAGCACTATTGACAGAAAGATAGCAGCAGTGGCAGTACTTGGAAATGGTGCAGAATATGAAGGGGAATCTTTGTTCCAACCCCAAGACTTTTCCCCTACACTGTTGCCACTTGTGTATCCTGGTGCAGATGGAAACATCAACTCCAGCTTCTGTTTCCCTGATTCCTTAGACAACGTTGATGTGGAGGGAAAAGTGGTGGTGTGCGACATAGGTGGAGGATTTTCAAGTCTAGCCAAAGGACAAGTAGTTCTGAAAGCTGGTGGCGCTGCCATGATTCTCGCCAACCCAGAAACTCTTGGCTTCAGTACTTTCGCTGTTGCTCATGTTTTGCCTGCAGTGGAAGTTAGTTACCTTGCTGGGTTGGCCATAAAGTCTTACATAAACTCAACTACCTCACCAAATGCAACAATCTCGTTCGAAGGAACCGTGATTGGTGATGCACTTGCTCCCGCAGTTGTTTCATTTTCTTCAAGGGGTCCAAGCCGGGCTAGCCCTGGGATTCTGAAACCTGACATTGTCGGACCAGGAGTGAACATTTTAGCTGCATGGGCTCTCTCTGTAGACAACAAATTCCCACCATACAATATTGTTTCAGGAACATCAATGTCTTGTCCTCACCTCAGTGGTATTGCTGCATTGCTCAAAAGTGCACACCCTGATTGGTCCCCTGCGGCTATAAAATCAGCAATTATGACCACTGCCAACACGGTCAACCTCGGAGGAAAACCCATATTGGACCAGAGGCTTCTTCCTGCTGACATATTTGCCACTGGTGCAGGCCATGTTAACCCTAACAAAGCGAATGATCCGGGGCTTGTTTATGATATTCAGCCAGATGATTACATTCCCTATTTGTGTGGTTTGGGTTATGATGATAGAGAAGTTGGAATTGTTGTGCAAAAGAGAGTGAGATGCTCCGATGTAACAGTGATACCAGAAGCACAACTGAACTACCCTTCGTTTTCTATTGTGTTGGGTTCTACGACACAGGACTACACCAGAACATTGACCAACGTTGGACCTGCAGAGGCAACTTACATAGTGGATCTTGAAGTGCCTCTGGCGACTGGGATGAGCGTGAACCCTAGTCAGATAACATTCACGGAGGTGAACCAGAAGGTTACATTCTCTGTGGAGTTTATCCCAGAGGAGAAGGAAAACAGGGGCAACCAAAGTTTTTCTCAGGGTTCTCTCAGCTGGATCAGAGTGTCTGACAAATACACTGTTAGAATCCCCATATCGGTTATTTTCGAGTGATGGATAGTTGCATGCATGCATGCATGAGGGTGAGATGATGATGCTCAAGAAATAAAGAAGGGATGAAATGTCTAAGAAGGTTAATTTGAAGGGTTGGTCCTGTAATACTGTGTTAAGTCCCTAGTAGTAGAATAGTTCATTTAATTCATTAAATAATCTGTTGTGTTCAGATTGTCTCTGATGGCTGAAATGCACCACTTGTCATTTATTTTTTAATGGAATTGTTTTCTAATCAAATATAGTGTTGTCTTCATCTTCTGCAGGCTGCAGTTCATAAAGTGTGTTGGAATATGATATTACTGGAAAATAATGTTTTAATAATTTTCTCTTGTGTCCTATTCTAAGTGGTTTTATTTTATGTCTTTACATTTACTTAATTTTTTATATCTCAAAAACATTTAGAAGATACACCTAAAAAATTATCAAAATTTAATTCCTAAAATATCATTGTCTTGTTTATTATTATTGGGCCTAAAATCACTTTAGTCCTAAACCTCTTTTGTCATATTTTGATCCGTCAAAATATGGGTTGGGTTGACCCGTCTTACAATTTAATATTGAGTTCAATGGTTCGGTCTGTTCTGCGGACTCATAGGTGTGAATTTTTTTTTGAGTAAAATAATTTTTTTATTTTTTATAATAATTGATATTTATTTTTTATTAAAATAATTTTAATTAGTTTAGCTAATAAAAACAAGAAAAATAACAAAAAAATTATAATTAAAAGAAGATTATAATTAAAGTAATTAGGCCCAAATGGGAAGAGGAGTCTTAGGGATGGATATATAAAAAAGGGAGGTGCACATAGAAAAAGATAGCTACCGATGAAAAGTATATTTATTATACATTTGTTGACTAGTTTGAATTAGAGAATAAGATAAGTATGTTCCATGGAGAAGTTGAATGTTGGTTACTTGATATATGTGTTATGGGAATGCATTAGTTATATTGTTAGTTGAAATTGTATTATATAAATCCTTGTAAGGTTACAATAAACTCTTGTATTAAGTGGAACCTAGTTTCTACATTAATAAATATTTTCTGTGAAATGAACTTTTGAAAAGAGTGTGAACGTGATAATATAATAACTATACGCGCGGTATTGCATGCTTCAGAATAATTCGTTTTAGCCTAAATTTAAGAGAATGAGAATATGCATAAATCTCAATAAAATATTAAGAAGGGTGTGCTTAGGAAACTTAACGTGAATTTGAATATGGTTGTTGGACTTTGCATTTAAAGGAGGAACCGCTCATTGTTAGTAACACAATCTAATGTTAATGTTAAAGTTGTTAGGAATTTAAGTGAGTTTAAGTTTTATATGGACTAAAAATATAAAATAAAACACTATATAAGAATAAAAACTCATAAACTAATTTTCTTAAAATTTTGGATTGAAAGGAATGTTAATACCTTATTTAGTTAGAATCATGACTCATTAGTTTTGTATTTATTAGAAATTATTCGATATATAAAATTTAATATTTCATAATATAAAAAAAAATAGATGTATTATTATAAAACAAAATATTTGATCATAATCAAATAAAATAAATAATATCTACATCAATATAGAAAAAAAAAAAAAAAAATACATTTAGCACCAGATATTGGATAGCGGGCATCACCATGCATCTACCTGAATTTACGTGATAATAATTTGTTACCTTGTTAAGTTCTAACCAGCTAGCCTCTGCTTGCATATATAATTTGGTATATATAGTAGCCGATCTGAAAAAACCTTGGTTTAGTCGAGGACAGCATAACCTTAAATTTTAATATTCCCCGTACTATAGGCCTCGTTAACAACTATGATTTCCACAGTATATATAACAACATGTAGTTCCCAGTTCTACCAACACCATAATAACCAACCAAGTATTCTCCACTAATATGGAACTTGCATTGCCTTTTGCTCTTATTTTTGCGCTACTTACTGTATGTCCAACAACTTCAGCACACCAAAATCCAGATTTTGCCAAAGCAATAAAACAACATTATCTTCCAACTCAAGAAATCGATGTTCCAAACAGCTTGCTGACTTACATTGTTCGCGTTGAAAAGCCTGATGAGGGTGGTGACTTGTATGCTTGGTACCGTTCGCTTCTTCCATCCAGTTTCGAATCTGACCAGAACCAGCGCCGCATTACTTTCTTATACCGCAACGTGATGAATGGATTCGCAGTGGAATTGACCCCAGAAGAAGCCCAAGCTCTTCAAGACAAGGAGGAGGTTGTGTCAGTGCGTCCTGAAAGGACCTTTCCGTTGCACACAACTCACACTCCAACGTTCTTGGGGTTGCAACAAGGACTGGGATTATGGCGCAATTCCAATTTTGGCAAGGGCATCATAATTGGACTTCTGGACACAGGTATAACCCCTGATCACCCTTCTTTCTCCGATGAAGGAATGCCACTTCCACCGGCAAAATGGAATGGCCTCTGTGAATTCACGGGACGGAGGACCTGCAACAACAAGCTCATCGGTGCGAGAAATTTTGTGAAGAACTCAAACTCAACCCTTCCACTGGATGGTTTTGGACATGGGACCCACACGGCAAGCACAGCCGCCGGAAGGTTTGTGCAGGGTGGTAATGTCTTCGGCAATGCCAATGGTACAGCGGTGGGTATGGCACCTGATGCACACTTAGCAATGTACAAGGTATGTGGCCGCTCAGGTTGTCTTGAAAGTGCAATACTGGCTGGAATGGACACTGCCATTGAAGATGGTGTGGATGTACTTTCTCTCTCCCTTGGAGGACCCTCTTTTCCTTTCTTTGACGATCCAATTGCACTCGGTGCATTCAGTGCAGTTCAGAAGGGAATTTTCGTTAGTTGTTCAGCCGGTAACTCTGGTCCTGATTATACCAGTTTATCTAATGAGGCTCCATGGATTCTCACCGTTGGTGCAAGCACCATTGACAGAAGAATATTAGCAACAGCGAAACTCGGCAACGGGCAAGTGTTCAGCGGGGAATCCATTTTCCAACCACACAACTTCAATCCAACGTTACTACCACTTGTGTATGCAGGTGCAAATGGAAACTCTTCTTCGGCCATTTGTGCTCCTGGATCCTTGGAGAACGTGGATGTGACGGGGAAGGTAGTGTTGTGCGAGGTTGGTGGATTGGTTAGAAGTGTAGACAAAGGACAAGAGGTTAAGAACGGTGGTGGAGTAGCCATGATCCTCATGAACTCAGAAATTGAAGGCTACAATCCCCTTGCCGAGATTCACGTTCTTCCTGCTACACAAGTAAGCTACCATGCTGGGTTAGCCATCAAAAGTTACATAAACTCAACTTCAACGCCAACAGCGACAATCTTGTTCGGAGGAACCGTTATTGGGAGTCTCTTTGCACCTGCAGTTACTTTCTTTTCCTCAAGGGGTCCAAGTTCTGCGAGCCCGGGAATTCTGAAGCCTGACATCATTGGTCCAGGACAGAACATTCTAGCTGCATGGCCCGTGTCTTTGGACAACAACGTGCCTTCGTTCAACATCATTTCTGGCACATCGATGTCTTGTCCTCATCTTGCTGGCATTGCTGCTTTGCTTAAAAACTCTCATCCAGATTGGTCTCCTGCTGCAATAAAATCAGCGATCATGACGAGTGCTAATACAGTGAACCTTGGAGGGAAATCCATATTGGACCAAAGGCTTCTACCTGCTGATGTTTTTGCCACCGGAGCTGGACATGTTAACCCCTTGAAGGCCAATGATCCCGGGCTTGTTTATGATATTCAACCGAATGATTACATTCCTTATTTGTGTGGCTTGAATTACACTGACAAAGAAGTTGGACTGATTTTGAACCAAAATGTGGACTGCTCCGAGGTGAAAACCATACCGGAAGCTCAACTCAATTATCCCTCGTTTTCGATTTGGTTGGGATCAACTCCACAGTTCTACACCAGAACACTCACGAATGTTGGAGCCACCAATGTAACCTACTTTTCGGAAATGGACCCACCTGTGGGAGTAGGCATAAGCATAAGCCCTGCTGAGATAACATTCACAGAGGTGAATCAGAAGGCTACATACACTGTTGGATTTATTCCTGGTGGAGACACAAAGAATCTCACGTTTTCACAAGGCTCTATCAGGTGGGTATCTGGCAAATACTCTGTTAGCATCCCTGTAGCTGCTGTTTTCGTGTGAAAATTTGGAGAAGTTAGAGTATCATATGGTTTTGTATTTAAGGAATAAAGATTGGAACTTGAACTCTCCAAAGATGCAGTGTTGCTGTGCAATGACATCAGAGAGCTATTTCAGTTCTCAACTAACTCTCTTAATAATATGAAGTTATTAGTTTTAAATGGTCTTATATACGTTGATATATATATTCTCTTTTTAGTTGAACCAATCAGTTCTTATTCTGTTGAACCAAAGTTTAAAGAGCTATTAACAAAGTGTTTTTAACAATGTTTTGAGAAACTTTCCTAGGTAAAAAAATATCATTTTATTACTTTATTATAATTAAAAAATAAAAAATTAATTTACTTTAATTTCATTTTTAGAAATTTTGTTAAGTTTGTGAAAAGTTTTTTTGTCAAAAGTTAATTTTTCAAGTTTAAAAGGTGTAATTTTGTGAAAGGCAAATGAGTTTGGTATTACACCAGCACACTTAGGTGGAATCAATGAAGTCTATATATGTACCTTCTTTAGCTGCCAAGATTCACTTATTAAGGCTTTATGATGAAATTGATATAGTATAATGAGAACTGCTTAAACTAAAATAAAACATCGTGATAACACCATTATATTAATTATTTAAACATGTTCTTCTATTGTAAATATTATAAATAATATATATATATATATATATATATATATATATATATTTATATATATATATATTTTAAATTGTTATAGCTTAACAACCTAATTATTGCATACAAGTGCCATACAATTGTTTTAATTATATTTTATTATTACAAAAGTTTCAAGTGGTTTATTAGAAACATTAAAGGTGTCAAACTATCTTTTTAAAAATATTTTTTTAAAACTAAAACAACTACTCGACAACCTATTGATAATTAAAATAAATAAACACTTGTGTATCGATAAAAATTCAAAAGAAAAAAAAAACAAATAATAGGTATTATTTTGTTATATAAATTTGTTAAGAAAGCTAAACCTATAATCGTTCTTTATTTTAATTAAGGAAGTTAATGAATTAACTACTTATCTAAGAACGGAAAAGTGAATTAAAAAAAATGAAGTATCCTTTCTCTTGTCCATCAACTCCTCTCTATTTTATGTTATCTATTTTAACTTTTTTTGAGATATTTTCTAATCAAATATTATCAAACTTCAAAAAAGACAATATTTTAAATATATACAAAATTCGTATAAATTGACAAAATATATATATATATATATATATATATATATAAAATAATATTTAATTAGATTTTCTTTTTCTATTCACGTATCGTTTTTTTCAATTTTACCCTAATTTATTATTTTAAAAACAATTTACTTTGACTGTTATTTTAAAAATATTTTTTATATTTTAATATTTATTTGAAAAAAATTGTGTATATATTTTATTTTTCAATTTAACTTATTATTTTAAAAATTAATTATTTTATAAATAATTTATCTTTAATCATTTTTATAAAAAATTCTTTTGTTTTTAAATGTTATTTTATTTAATAATTAATTAAAAAATTAATTATATATTCTGAAAATAAATATTATTGAATTTAGCTCAAATTTATATGAAAATTAAAAAGCATGAATACACATACACGACTAGAAATAATAATAATAATAATATTTTTTAAATGGTTTCATTATTTTAAAAATAAAAACAATTCCCTAATTAAATTTTAAGTAATAATATTTTAACAAGATTTATAATAGAACAATGTTTAAATACTATATTGAAGTTTGTCAGATAATTTACATATAAAACAAGGATCATTAAAATATCATTACTCTAAATTTTAAATGCCAACAAAGGATCCCAAGCAGTACTATCAAGTACTCCAAAGATTTCTCTATTTTGCCTGCCACAATTTTCTAGTAAATGCCAAAGAATTCTACCGGAAGAGGAGTATAATATATTTATCAACAATATTCAATATTGCGGTATTTTTAGGGTTGTCTTTGAAATGCTAAGAAAAGATTTTGAAATGTTATTTACATATTCTGTATACATCTCAAGCATCAAAGGCAATAAACAGCAATGATATTACCCATTTTTGGCCCCCAGACGATCATTTGCAATCCAATCAACTTCAGATCTATAAAAACAGAGCATATACATGGAAAACCGAGTGTTTCTTCATGCTTTTTTAAAAAAAAATTAACTAGCACGTATTTAAATATGACATGCTGAGTTCAATATTATAAAGAGCCTAAAGTAATCTCAAAACATTAACAAAATGGTAGACAGTTTAAAAATCAATCCAATATCACCATCATCTTTGCTGACAATTTTCAAGAGGGATAAAATGCCAGTTTAGCATAGGGATATTATATACACAAGGTACGTTTTGGTCATTCTGACTCTAATCTAAGCTCTGTACAATTTGCCAACAAGCCTCAAAGTCGCCTTGGAATTGAATCGCATTAATACGAGCTTCAATATCAAGTCCTAATTTTAGACAATTACAAGTAACTTCCATGTCATCTTTGCTATACGAAAACAGGAAAAGGGCCTCCTTGCCCAAAAAGTTACCATATTCGCATATTGTAGGAGATGTTGTATCCATGGAAAAGATGTCTGATGAATCCTCCAACGAGGGTTGCTCCTATTTCTATCAACACATTCTTCTATGTTCCTGCAAAATACATCCTAGCTGTGGAATCACTGAATTGACTACTTATTACGATTTGGAATTTGATTACAGTAATGACATTCATTTCCAACATGGTTTAGTTGCCTGAGAATTTTGATGTCTTGGTTATGGTTTCCTGTGACTAATGGATACCATGTCTAGATAAAAAAATACACAAGAAAATAGCAAAATGATGTTGATATAAATACTGACACTGGTGCGTAACTGTTTCCTGCCTCTGCTATGGACCTCCTCCAGGTATTCTTCATAGGACTACAACCAAAACAACATACATTCAATCAGAATTAGAAGAAAAAAATATAGAAAAGACACAAATTAAAACTGGAAAATTCACAAATTAAAAAGATAATAATCGGAGTTGAAACAGGATGAGTAAAAAGTGGAGGACTTGCACGATCGACCTTTACATGCCTTTTGAGCTGTCAAATAATCCAAACAAAATGACAAATTGTTCAATGTATGCTCTCTAACCATATCTGACTAGTTTTCTCACTAATGGAGAATATTCATTTATTGTGATTATAATTGCAGAGCAAAGCCATAAATATGATTTATTTTTTTATAAAAATTCTTCACAAATCTAGAGTCTGCCTAAATGGTGATTCAATATTACATTCTAATAGAAAAATAAGACCTCCTTCCAGGTTAAGGTCATTTGAAATATAGCACCACGTTTTAGAACACGAAAGATCTTATATTTGGTTTTAGCTTTGACAAAGGCATGTCATTCCCTAAAGAGGATTCTTAAGGTTGTCTAGCCAACAATCAGAAATAAAATGGAAAGAATAAAAAATAATTTATTAGAGGAAGAAAGAAATATTCCCAGTACCATGTCAAGAAAATCATCCTCAGTTAGGGTACTGCCAGCTAAAGGGCAGCCTGGAGACACACCCCAAAAATCTAATTGAGAAGACACGTCATTCTTTGTGGGTAGCTCTGGAATATGTCCACTATAATGAGCACGTTTAATCCCTGACAGTTGTGGCGACACAGAAGAAGTGATAGGCAATGTTTCAGTAAGCATTGTCCCACTGACTCTCTGCTTTGTTGAACGAGATTCATTTACTACAGGTTGATTTTGGTAAAACGGGGAAGAATAAGGCAGGGGCATTGACCATGACATATGAAATGGACTAAATTTATAGTCTTCGTTTCCCATTGAACTTGGAGTACTGACATAGCGGCCCTTAAATGAATAATCATCCCTTAATGAGCTGCACATGCAAAAACCAATAAGCAGGAAGCCTCCTCTAAACAGTGCTTGACAATAACCCGATAACAATTGCCTCCCTAAAAAATATACCTGGTCAGTAGGTCATTGGTATCATTCTTACCATCAAGAAGTTCACAAAGAGCTAGGCCAACGTCTGGAGATAACTCCTAAGAGGGGGAACTTGATTTAGAGTTACAATTGCATAACATATGCACAAATTTTGAAAGATCTAAAAGGTTAAAATAAAAGGAAACCTGACAGTCTCTGCTAATTTTGACAGGCTTATAGTCATTCAACGGATTCTTGAGATGTAGAGTTTTGTGGAAAGGCAAATCATTGAAACGCAGCCACTGGACCTTAAAACTGCGGCCCCAAGGATTACTTTTACCAATTCCCTCACTCCAAACATTGTCTCTACCCTTTCCAATGGAGGACATCATTTGTGCGTATCCTTGGAAGGAACCACTCATGTTGACACTAAATATAAGGATTACACAGCCCGAGTTCTGCAACATATACTGATAATTCTCAAGAAAATTATTTTTATCTTATGGTAATTTATTTCCTAATTCTTGACGGACCCTAAAGCCTAGAACTATTTAAACAATACAATTGGAGATGAGAAAAGTAGGCTACTTACATGAAAAGCTTCTTCTAGAATCCGTTCATTCATAATTTGAGTAGCCCAAATTCCTTTCTTTATAGACAAATCAATATTTTGACGGTTCAAACTCTTAATGATGAAATACTTAATATCATTCCACTTTTCCACTCCAATGCCTGTTGGATGCCCTATCAGACTATAAGAGTGTTCCGCTATATCTGTCCGAATTGGATTATTGTTTTCATTAAACTTGTAACAGGAGCTCTCTAACAAAAAGGATCACAGATAAATCAGAACTCAAAGTAGAAAAAAATATTAATACAAAAGAAAAAAAGCTAACATGCATTCATCTGTGCTTAAAAATAGATATGTACATGAATTTTGAGTATAATAAACTCCCAATCCCAATCTTCACTACACATGCCAAAGTCAGTGATCATATGGACAACTCCAAGAAAATTTTGCTAATTAAGAGTACGTTTGGATTTGTGAGTTTTTATGGATTGATAAGGTGATTCACCGTTTGGAAGTATAACTAAACAATGGAAGGAAGGATGTGGGACGAGTGTTTAGGTTAGAAATATGTAACTTTACTTTTTTTTGTCAGCCATTTTGTTTTACATATTTTATCTTACATGAAATGTTTAGTAATTTCAAATCTATAACTTCTCTAACTCCATCCCCCCACAATGGAAGCTCCTTAACCCACTTGATCTTCATGTTACAAGAGAAATATTATCAAAACCTGGATCATCTGAATTTCCAATGTCATTCCTCCATTCAGTGACCGATGAATCAACTACCGACACATTTTCCTTTGCGCTATCAGAAGACATATCCGAATTGACCTGTCATGAAATTATGAAAGTTAAATGCAGAGTGCAAAGTATCTACGTTACAACCACCCAATGCCAAAACTATGAAAGAGAACACCAAAACAACTATGTAGAATACAGGTATAGCAACACAATTTTCATAAATAACTGTTTTGCTGATGTCACTAACATGATTTCGAAAAAAATTAAGCAGATAACCCACGTGTTACTTTCATGATATTCATTCATAGGAAATACTAACAAACTACAAGGATTATGTTGGTTGTCTCCGTTAAAATTAGAGGGGGAGGGAGGATTTTACGGATAAATCTCACCGAGAAGTTTATTCTTTATCCTAAGACAAGAAAACAATCACAAGCCTGTTCTTCGGGATTTATGCGCAGTAAAATATAAGTAATGTAAGATAGGATAAACAACCTGCCCGAACAATCTAGCTCTCTCTCTCTCTCCCTCAAGAACACAGAATACTGATATAAGTCAAAGTTCACCTCAGTGAGAAACCTTGGTCAGAGTTTCCTATTTTGCCTAAAGTCGAAGCAAGAAGATTAATGGGTACTACAATTAGTTACAGTATGAATTACAAAAATTGAAGCAGAACAATAAAAAAAAACCCTGAATCCTAAGTGCGGCATGATTGGTGAAGAAGAAGAAAAGGTAAGGTGTAATACATAACCTACCCCCTTGAACAGTGAAAGACTTGCAAATGTAACGATGTGTGTGGTGCTTCAGGTGAAAGCAAAGTTACTGAATCGTGATTCAACAACGCATTCCATTTCAGCGTAATAAAGGAGAAGAGAATTTGCAATGGAAGTTTGAAGAGACTCACCAAATAGAGGAGTGAAGTCCGAGGCGCCAGTGTTATGAGTTTGGATCCTTATCGCTTATGTAATGACCATGCTGCACTTCTTGCTTTTCTTTACCGGCACTTTCTTTCTTTTCTTTTTGGAAGTGTTTATGCCTACTTTTTCAACTCTTTTCTAATTAAATCTTACTCCTTTTTTTTTATCCATTCATTCCTAATTAAATGATGGTATTATATATTTATAAGTTGTTCTAATATTTTAAATTTACAAAATTATTTTTTTCTATCAAGTTTATTCAATTTGTATTTTCTGTCACTCAATTTGAAAAAGAAATCGTATCTAATTTAGATACTTATTATTTTACTCTAACTTCTGATTTGTTTTCTATATTATATTTTATATTTTAAATAATTAGATATTTTTTAAGATAAGTATGTATCTATCAAGTTGATGTAACCAAAATAAATAAATCATACATAAAATTGACTAATAGATTATAATTGAATATTTTTTAAATAAAATAAATAAATATATCTCTATTCTAAAATGGAAAAAAATATGGATAGAGTAAAAAACAATTCCTTCACGTCTATTTTAAAGAATAATAAATGTGAAACAGTATTTGTACTAATTATTTCTTTTACTTTTATAATATTGAATAAAATTAATTACTTCAATACAAATATCATCCGTCTTAATTATTGTTTAAAATTAAATGTAAGTATAACTTTAAATAGAAAAATTAAAATTATGAAAAAGACAACACGGAGTTGCTCTCGTGATTTGTGGTGTAGGTACTTCCAGGTAACACCAGTAACAGTAATTTAATAGATATTTAAATTTAAATTAATCAACATTTAATGAAAACAATTGGTTTGAATTTTTTAAAATTTTTTAATCCAATCTAAACCTGCCTCTTGTAGTAAAGTTTTGCTAAAAGAAAAATAAAAATATATAATTACACTGCATAACAGTTTTAGAATTACGCAAAAAGTTCTAAAACAATATAAAGTCCCAACACTCGACAAACTAATAAGATAATTTTTCAACTAGAATTTATAATTGAAATGGATTTAATGTGTATTTTTATTCTAATATAAAATAAAAGTAAAATGAGTTAAGAGATTTCAAATCCTAAATATAAATATAATTTGGTATAAATACACATTTGGTCCCCAAACTTGTTAGGAAAGTTCAATTTGGTACCCGAACTTTAGGAATGTTCAATTTGGTACTTCAATCTTCTAAAGAGATTTAATTTGGTACTCTCTGTTAAGTTGGAGTTAACACTGTGTCCGTACAGGACACGTGTCAAGCCATTAAATTTTTTTTTTATTTTTTTTTCAAAAAGATTAACTTTTTTTTTCAAAAATTTAAAAACTGTTATGTGTCCGTTTATCATCGTGTCACGTGGCAGTTTACAATCATGACATGTGGCAGTGTAATAGTTATTTTCAATTTAGTACCCTAATTTAAATTTTTGGTTCAATTTAGTACTCAAATTTTTTAAAATTATCCAATTTCGTCCGTTCCTATTTGAGACCAAATTAGTAAATAAGCTTAATTATAACTTATATAAACATGTTAAAATAATTGTTTTGAATTTATACATCAAATCACTACACCTAAATATTCAAATTAGGTTGTAAAAAATTACAAAGGTTAAAATGTAAAAAATAAAATAATTTAAGTATTTAGGTGAAATGATTTTATGTATATATTAGAAAAAGTTATTGTAACATGTATATATAGGTTGTAATTAAGCTTATTTACTAATTTGGTCTCAAATGGAAGATGACGAAATTGGATGATTTAAAAAAATTAGGGTACTAAATTGAACTAAAAATTTAAATTGGGGTACTAAATTGAAAACAACTATTATACTGCCACGTGTCATGATTGTAAGCTGCCACGTGGCACGATGATAAACTGACACGTGGCAGTTTTTAAATTTTTTGAAAAAAATAAAATAAAAATTTCATGCTTTATAAAATTGGGTACCAAATTGAACATTCCTATAATTCGGGTACCAAATTGAACTTTCCGAAAAAGTTTGGGTACCAAATATGTATTTATACCGTATAATTTTAACGTCGCATATCTTAACACTTGCCATCAAATGGTTTACTAAAATAATAATTATAATAAATGTAAACGATTAAAAATAGTATTACTTTAACAAAACTTAATAATGTATAAATATAATTAAATGATAAAATTCAATAGTAATGAATAAAAATATCGGATTTTAATATTTAAATTTTAACTTATTTTAGCAAGATAAACAAGTTTTATTTATAGTTATTTTAACATATTTCTCTTCGACTAAACAATCTCTTTTTTTTTACTTTTTTTCCAAATTTAGACATATTTTTTAGGTGTCGAAATTTTTATATAAATATGTATTTTCTTCTAACTTATCCTGGGTTATATTTACTGTAAATGATAATTAGGTATAAAGATGAGAGTATTTTTAAAATAGTAACATAAAATAGAATTGAGTTGAAGTGGTTAAAATTTACTAATATTACTCCACCAGGTATAATATTGTTTTTTCTTTGTATTTGAACAACCAAGTAATGATACAAAATTTCCTTTAGATATGTTCTCCTACATAAATCAATCACATGAATTAAAAGAGTAAACCTATATCAATCCATATTTGTATAAAAACTAATAAAAATCAAACCCGAACATTTACAAATTGTGTGTTAATCACAAAAATTCATAAATAAAATGAATTTATATGAATTGTTTTTATACATTTGAAAATGTAATTTGTGATCGATATCATATATCATAATTGATAGGAAAATTATCCCTAACTTTTTAATAAAAATATTCTAAAGAATTTTCAGCAACTTAACACACATGTATATTATTATTTAGATTTAATTATTTTACATAATATTTATTATTTATTAGATAGATAAAACCGAGTAGTTTGAAAATTGAGCCATCTTTGAAATAACTTTAAATTGTAAGTGAGATACTTTCCATAAAAATCACAAAACAAGTTTTTTTACAGTTCCAAGTAAGCTTTTTAATATCCATTTTGATCGATATATTTGAATTTGTTCATTAAAAAAAAAACAATGAAGGTGGAGGACTGCGTTATTTAAATAAAGTATGTCGCATATTTTTATATATTTTATTAGAAAAGTAAAGAACGGATATTTTGATATATTTTTAACTCATTATTTTAAATACCATTAAATTATCATATTATTAAAAAAATAAAAAAAGAATCGAAGGATGAATTAAAAATAATCGGAAGTAAGTTAAAAGTATTATCTTATAATAATGATAAAAAAACAACTTGAATAAAGAAAAATAATATATTTAATAAAGGGGGTGAAACAAACTTAAAACAAGAGGAGAGAGACCAGATGAGTGGTCTTTTTATTAGTACAACCCATAAGGACTAAGAAAGTGCAGAAGAAGACAAACATAAAGTGCAATGTTATGTGAGAGTGTATGCGGAAGCCATTGAATCACTCAATTCGAGACAGCTTCCTCGTCCTTCCTGAAAAGTTTGTGGTGAATATGTTGAGCAAAAGTGCGGGGAGGAAAACGCGCCGGCTCTTTCTCAGTCACAAGTTCCGGCAATGGCTGCAAGATGATCTTCTCCTTCGGGGGTTCACAGAACACCGCCCACGATATTCGAACCTTCTCTTTGTTCACCAACCCCCTGTGGAGAATACTCTTGTACCTCCCGTTACTCAGGATCTCAATGGTGTCTCCGATGTGCATGAAGATGGAATTAGGCACACACTTCGCCGTCACCCATTTTCCCTCGTAGAAAAGTTGCAGACCCGGCACCATGTTGTGGAGGAGGAAGGTGAGTGAACTTATATCGGTGTGGGCTTCAACTCCCAGAGCCAATTCCGGCTGCGGACAAATTGGGTAGTAGTTGATCTTCAACTGAAGCAAAAGCTCTTCCATTCCACCAACCTCCTTCTCTAATCTTCCACCTTCCAACCCTAACCCAATTGAAAGTGCCTCCAGTATCTTCGTCGCAAGTTTCCTCAATAGCCTCGCATACTCGCTCGTAGCCTCACTTCTCATCAAAAAGAAAAATATGTAAGAAACTATATATATAATCAATCAGAAGTAGAAGGAAGGAAGAAAGATGATGATGATGATGAAAACTCACGTGTAATCGGAAGGTTTGGTTGGCCAGATGGAGAGGTCGCGTTTGTCTTCAGGAAAAACGAGGTGGAAGAAGTAATCTTCCCACTCCAATTGGCCACTGGCATTGTTGGCGAGCTTGCTTCCATAGCCCTGAATCTTCCCGGAGGCTTGATCGTTGGCGTACTTCTCCTTCTCCTCAATGGGGAGAGAGAAGAAGGTTTCACCTGCTTTCCGCAGGCGATTCAAGAGCTCCTCCGGGATGCCATGGTTGACCAAGTTCATGACGCCCCATTCCTCCGCCGCCTTCTTCAGCTTCTCCCGACACCTCCCTCGGACAACCTCCGACGGCGAATCTATCTCTCCCAGGTCAATCGTGGGAACTTGAGGCCCCTCCTTCTTCTCCTCCTCGAACACGTTCCCTATGTTCTCCAACTCCTCTTGCGGCCTCACGTACTCCTTCGGGATACACTTTATCCCACTGCTCGCCAAGCTTTCAACTCTGTGACCCACCGTACCCATCATCTTCAACCTTCTTCTTCAACCTTCACTTCTTCAATGTTCATTCAACACCCACTTCCTCTCCCTGGGTTTTATATTCCAATTCTAAGCAAACAGCACTGTCAATTTCCCTAACAGTCACCATCCATTTGCGTTGGTCATCACGTGACAGCTCCTCAACAAACCAAAAGTTCAACGCGCCTTGACTGGGGGTTAAGCTCCTGCATCATCTGCATGCACACCACTCCGCCTAACCCTCCATCGCCATTCTCGAACTTCTCTTTCTATCTCTCTCTCTCTCTTTTTTTTTTTTTTTTTTTTTTTTTTTTTAAAAACTAAATTTCTTCAACCATATTCTCCCTTTATTTATTACACCTCCTTCCCTCGAATAAATTCTCCATTCAACCAATTTTGCCTCCTTTCAATCAGAGGGGAAATATGGAACATAATGTTATTTATATATTTATATGTTTGTATATTTATATATTTATATATTTAATCAATTAGTATGTCTATTTAACGTTATCCACATAAAACAAATTATTTTATTCATTTTCAATATTTGTGTATATATTTGCTTTAAAAGAATACGTGGGATATCAATATATACGGGTACTATAAAAATAATTTCGACGTCGTGTCGGCTATAATTTGGTATCTATGAATCTCGAGTTGGTTCTGTTTAGAGTGGAAACTGGCCAATTTGTTTTATTCTGTCATTGATCTTTCTAAAATGGGTGTGGTAGATTCACATGCATCGTTCAAAACATATGTTAAAAAAATTTCAAGTTGTCAATGGATTCAGAAGTTGACTCACTAAAAAAATATATTCACGAGTTCACCTAATGTAGTAATTTCTTTTTGAAATTGAAAAATAAAATGAATGTATAAATAAATTATTCCATTAATATTTTGTGTAAACACAACCGGGGTAGATGAGAAGAAGAAAAAGTAAAAAATAATATCTTATAGTAAGATAAGATAGATGCACTTAACCCTGCCAAACATATTTCGTTATTTTTAGTAGTCAAATGTAAGAAAATCCAAGTTCTTCCTTCACATTTTACATGACATTTAAACATGTAAAACCCGCAATATAAAAGAAATGTCATTACAAGTTCATTTTATATCAACTTCAAATTCTCAATTATTTTAATATGATAAAACATTAAATTACTTTAAGTCAGTTTTTACATGAATTAAAATTAATCTACACACGCCCCAATAATAAAAATTTCGAAAGAGATTCTACAAGCTTATCAAAAGTTAGTGTGAAACTTTTTTGTATTATTTTTTTGACGGGTTTTGTTAAGTGTGTATTAAGATGATCTTAAAATTAATTAAAGAAACGAGAAAAAAAATGATATCATAAAATTTATATTGGATGGGAGAATGGTTGATAAGGGTTAGATGCATGCCATGCCACCAAAACCACCAGCCATCGAGTTTTTCGAGAATATATTCGTCCTTGTAATGTTAACTTAATGTTATATTATAATATATTATAAAAATTATTATTCTAATATACTCTAATGACTTAAAAAAGGGAATTATCAGCAAAATCTATTGATATCAAAATATTTTATAAATCAAAATTATTAACGGTTGAAAACATTTCTTATAGATAGATAGGAAAAAACCGTAAATATTATTAATAGTTAAAAATTTATTAATAATTATTTTTCAATAAATATTTATTTATAATTTTATTCATCAATAAAATGTATCGATAAATATTATATTTTATGTTTTTTCTTTTCTATTTTTTCAATGATTGTCACTATGGTTGCTACCACCGACATCTCTCCCGGCTATTGTCATCATTTGTTTTCCATCTTCTCTTTCTTTCTTTTTTACTTCTAATTAATTTTTAATAAATATTTCATTAGTGAAAAAAATTTACATCTATTTTATCAATCAAAATACTAACATATTTTTTAAAATATAATTATTAATAAATTTACTGATAAATTTCATAAAAATTAAATTATTGATAAATTTTTAAAAATTAATTATTAACGAATTTACCGACACATTTTAAAGTAAATTCATTAGAAACGAATTAAAACAAAATCAATTATTGACAAATTAATAAAAATAGATTTTTTCGGTGTATGGATTAGTTTTTATTTATGATCATTGAGGTTAATTCCACAATCTCTTCCACAGCTCCATAAGTCGTGTAAAGAGAATGTTGCCCTTATCTTCTTAGCATTGATTTATCCTACACACCAAAAGGTTCACACAAGTTAGGGTTTTTCTGCCTGCACCCCCAATTTGTCTTCCTTCACCTTCAAGTTTGACCTTGAAGACCATTATATCTTTCAAAAAAATAAAAAAAAAATCATAAATTAAATATTTCTGCAGCCTGCACCTCCAAAAATGAAATTCGATATCTCAGTTGAAAGCCGGTAACACCAATTTCTAAAAGTCGGTAACCCCAATTTTTGTTTTTAATTTTTTATATATATTTTTATATATTTTACAATTATATTTATATATAATTATATATTTATATTTAAGTTTAAGAAAATTTCTAATAAATTTATTTATATATTTTTTAGTTGTATATATTTATTGTTTAAAAATAAAAATTAAGTTGATGGATGTTGGTTGATAAAAACAATTAAGGTTTTATCTCTGGTCATAATAAATTATTTCTCAATAAGTCATCAAGAAAGTATTAAAGTAAAAAAGAAAAGTATGTAGATAAATGATTATCTTAATATTTGTCATAAATCATTAATATTTTATTATGATTTATGTATTTTAAATTTTTTATTCTCCTATAATATTTCTTCCAAATTAAATTTTACTCAAATTAGTATGAACCCTAATTATGATTTTAGAAATTCTTTTATCAAATTGGCATGGACCTTAATTATATTTTTACTCAAATTAGTACAATTTAAAATTATGAAGTTTAAAGGTTGTTGTGTTTTTTGCTGTAATGGTAACATTTATGGATATATATTGGGTTGCACTACAAATTCTGCTACACATGATGAATTAGTTAGATAACCTTAATTTGGAATAGAAATTAGAATATCTCTGTTGTGTAAATTCAATGATTTAGAAATATTAGAAATTGAGAAGTACATACGTGAATCACTCTATAAAAATGGTTTAAGTAAAGAAAATGAATAACTTTTTATTTAACTATAAAATTAATTTATATATAAAAAAATCAAATTTGGCACCGCTAAAATTTTTATTTATATTTCACTACTGTTCGTATTTTGAAGATCGATAAAACCGGATTTTGAAAGCCGGTAACACCGGATTTTGAAAGTCGGTAACTCCGGCTTCTGAAAGCCAACAATTTTGACTTCTAAAAGTCGGTAACTACAAACCAAAAGGGCAACAGTGGAATTATAAAAAAGCTGGGGGTGCAGTAAGAAAAACCCCACAAGTTATATACCTGGAGCAATGCAAGAGGTCCAGGCGACTGGGCCCAAAAGTGACAAAATCCTACAAGAAGGCCTAAGTTAGGGATAAGAGGATTCAGTTACAGTGACCGGTGCTTGCATTGAAAGACTTTGGATTTTATAATCACCACCATTGTCTATCTACACAAATTGCTTTCAAAGTCTTATTTAGTAAGGAGAAAAAGCAAGGAACAATGAAAAATATTTTTTCGTGTTAACGAATAGGATAATCTATAATACAAAATTTGTATTTGTATGGTATATTTAGATAATTTTTTTAATATTTTGGATTCCATAATATGAAATATATTATTCATTTTTCATTTCAAATCATATTTGAAATATAAATTTTATATTTTTATTGCACAATTCGAAACTTATTAACAAATACATTTTGGATTAAATAATCTGGGATGCGAAGTATATATTTTAGATTATATAATTCAAAATATATTTTTTACTTTTTATTTTTGAAATTGTATAATTTGAAATATGATTTTTTTATTTCAAGTATTATAATTTAGGATTTTTTGAAATTACATATTTGAAACTCAAAATAAATGTGTTGATTTGGTCTGTCAAATAAAAATGACCAATAATTATAATTTGTTTGGTATAGGATGATGGGCTAACGAACCAGACATGATTAGGGTAAGTTTTTTTTTTTTACTTTTTAAATTTATTTTCAAATATATATATATATATATATATATTAATAGAAAACATATTTAATTAAATAAAATATTTGTTAAACTTTTAATTCATTAGTTAATTTTTAATTAAATAAATTAAAATAATTATTACATTGACATGTTAAATTATTTAATTATAACTAATAATTGAAACTTAATTTGTAAGTGTTAATAATTTAAATTATAGTATTATTATATACTAAAAAATATATAATATAAGAAACTAATATTTTTTATTATTCTTATTTTATTTTTTAAAAATATCAACGGATCGATAATAACCTATATTTTGACTCTTCAAATTAACAGGCCGAATGAGATAGACTAAAATAATCTGAAAATTAAAACTTATCTCAATACATCCTTTTAACCTGGATCAACTAGATAGTCTTTTAGATTAATCTTTTTCGTCACCCCAAGATAGAAGAATCATACTTAAATTGAACTTTTATAAATTATTGTATTGTTTATAGACCATTAACTACCCAATTTTCTCTCCTTTTTTAATTATTTGTGTGTCATATTTCTTTTGGTGCATTTCTTTTTCAGTCATTCCACACCTCCATAGTCACCTTTTCCCTACATAAATATTTAGTTGACAACTTTTTCTTAATAATAATATAAATAAATAAAATACATAACTATATGAAACAGAGTTTTGATTTTCTTATATATTTATTTCGTGTCTTCAAAATAAATTGATAATTATTAATTTTAAATTTTTTAAATATATTAAAATTTTCTTTAAAATATCAGAAAATTGTGTTTTTAATGTGAAAAAAAAAAACTCAGCACAGAAACCTCACTTTATAAAATAACACAAATATCACCGTAACCCCACCGGTAATTTTGCGGCACTGTCACGTTCTTGTTTCAAATCTCAAGAAATGAAAAATTTTCAAGCGCAGTCTCCTATTTCTTTGCCAATCTCTGTGTGTGATTCTCTGATGTTCATGGCGTGTTTCGGGAGAGAGTTTAACGAACAGAGAAACAAGAAGAGAAGGAGTGCAGTGAAATCGGTTGAAGAGACACAGATAAATATAGTCTTTGGTGACCACATCGTCTTCTGAACATCATTCATCATCTCTCTGCCCACGTGATAACCCTCAGCAAACACGAGGCCAACAGAACATTTCCACGTGGCCACAAGTAAGCGAATGGGGGCTTCAATTCGACACATGACGAAGACATGCCACTTAGTCACAAACCTAAGTGAAACAAAACAAACAAGAACACGATGTGAACTGTGAAGACAAGAAAATCAAAGAAGGGAAGGGAGAATAAACCGTTGCACTTCCCTCCACACATTCATCCTCGCCTTATCTTTCCCTCCGACCAAACAAATTAAAACAACCCTAAATAACAATGAATTTTCCTAATGCGTTATCATAAAACAACACATTCTCTGTTGGTACATAATCATGGCTACCAAACTCACCTTCACACTGTTGCAGCCGCAACCTTTCACTTCCCCTAGACCAACGACCTTCGTTCCAATCTCTTCCTTCTCCTCCACTTCCGTTTCTCCTCTCCACCTTCTTCAATTCAATGCTCGCCGCTTCTGCCTTCGCCGCCGGCTATTTCTGTTTCCCGTCAGGGCCACTGCCGATCAAGGTCTTATTTCTAACATCATCTTTTCATGCATTGCTCTCACATCTCACGACGCCGTTTCCTCTTTTTCTTTCAGGCAACGTTGAGGGAGATGATGTTGTGGATAGTAAAATCCTACCCTACTGTAGCATAGACAAAAAGGAGAAGAAAACAGTCGGTGAACTCGAGCAAGAGTTTCTTCAAGCACTGCAAGTACGATAAAAAGATAAAAAGATAAAAAGAACTACTTTTTTTAACACCCTTTTATTTATTTATTGCTGGATTTGTTATGCGTTATGAAAGAGGGAGCGTTATGTTTAACTTGAAGTGGGGCTCTGTTTTTGTTGGGGAACAGGCATTCTATTATGAGGGGAAGGCTATTATGTCAAACGAGGAATTTGATAATCTTAAGGAAGAACTCATGTGGGAAGGGAGCACCGTTGTGATGCTAAGTATATATATACATGGAACTAGCAATTTCACTCACAGTAGGATTAACTCTTGAAACATTTTGAGTCATTATTGGTTGCTGTGTAGGTCCGGAAGAGCAAAAATTTCTGGAAGCGTCTATGGCCTATGTATCCGGAAAACCAATCCTGAGCGACAAAGAGTTTGATGATTTGAAACTCAGGCTAAAGGTTTACCATTAATTCTCACATGAACACAGTCATGTTTTCTTGTTACTGATACACCATAAAAGTTAAAGTACTTTAAATGAAGTTAGACGATCAAAGAAGGATTCAAATCAATTTAAATTTTATGTAAAAAGTAAAATGTTATTCATTGCTTAAAGAATAAATACTTTTCAATGAACTCGGATTAAAGTGAAACCTTTTTAATGTTTAATGTTTGTAGATGGAAGGTAGCGAAATTGTGGCTGAGGGTCCTCGGTGCAGTCTTCGCAGTAGAAAGGTGTGTGTACATAGTTTAAGGATTTCATCATTCAAATACTAAATAAAAGTATACAAAAAGTGATGGTAACAGTGGTCAATTGTACACATGTGGAATTAATCATTCTGTGAACATTGAAGACAGAGATCAGTTAAAAAGTGTGTTAGATATGTCAATTCCTTAATTACTAATTGGCATCATTTTACAGGTCTACAGTGACCTGTCTGTTGACTACTTGAAGATGTTCCTGCTGAACGCCCCAGCTACTGTGGTTGCACTTGGATTGTAAGTAACTCTCTTTTTTTCTGTGGGTGATAACTTCATCCTGCTTAAGGTTTTGATTTCTTTTGGTTTCTTCCATTCTTTTCCTATATATTGTTAGGTTCTTCTTCATCGACGATTTGACTGGATTTGAGATCTCATATCTGATAAAGGTATATCATCATTTTTACTTGTTCTAGCATTCTTAGCTGGTTCTATTGCCCTCTTCATTCAAATAAGAAAGCACTTTAGCTGTCATATTTGAAAATAGCAGTATTACACCTTCAATGATTTAGCTAATGTCGTTAATTGTTAAGTGCAGATTCCAGAGCCATATAGTTTTATTCTAACTTGGTTTGCAGCCATTCCCTTTATTTTGTGGCTGGCTCAATCAATTACAAGGGCAATTGTAAAAGACTTTTTGATTTTAAAGGTACAGTTTTTGTTGCACTATCTCTTTATTCTGCATAATAACACAAGTACTAACATAGTTTTATCTGTAAAGGGCCCCTGTCCTAACTGTGGCACTGAAAATACTTCTTTCTTTGGGACTATACTGTCAGTTTCAAGTGGAAATTCCATCAACAATGTCAAATGTGAAAAGTAAGTATAAAACTGGTTTACCCTATTAGTGTGTATAAATATAATTGATTATGTCTTTAATAGATTATTCTATACATGTAACACCTAGCTGTTAGGGATTCTCAATTACTCCATGTAAATAGGAAATCTCCTATAATCCCTCCCCCTTTATT
>Ga0214542_1002811_pt1 | contig 35848 bp, 14 predicted proteins | sample CNSS1metaG_FD_160096 | JGI IMG/M metagenome (GOLD analysis project Ga0214542, IMG submission 160096) | Root nodule microbial communities from cowpea collected in UCLA plant growth center, Los Angeles, California, USA - CNSS1 | ecosystem: Host-associated > Plants > Roots > Nodule | place: USA...
GTTTGAATAAAAACTTTCGTTTTTCCATTTGTTTTTCAATTTTTTTTCTACCTTCAAAATGCTGAGAGCTTGACACATCAGCGTTTTTTCCTTTTGTAGATAAAAATTTGAAATGAGAAGTAGCTCATATATATTATTCAATTGAAAAACTTACCTTTTGTTAGTTCCCAATTGTATATAGTATTAGATACTTGTTCAGCTTCTGGTGAATCAACGGTCCTTGTCAGATTGTTACCTTTTCTCAGTTTCTATGTGCATATAAAACTCTGTCCTCCATTTTTGGATCTTAAACATTTCTTTCATTTTCTTTTCTTCGTTAATTGATAAATGAGATAGAAGAATAGGTATCTAGATACAATGTTTAAAATAAATTTAATATTTGTCTCTTTTGAGAATATGATAAGAATGAAAAAGAAAACACATTATATTTGAAATAATTTCAGAGATTGTTTTCACCTCAAGTTGTTTAGATAATTAATGTTTTTAGAATTAATTATTGTTCATTTTGAAATTCGTAATTTCACTATTTTTCTAAATGTATGAAAGAATTTAAAAAGGAATGTGTATTTTGTATCTTAACTTCTAAGTTCTTTAGAGTTATTTTCGGACCAACACTTCAATCCATGTAAGGTTGGGATGGTATGGATTTTTCGGTATTCAAAATAAGATAGATTGGATGTATAAGTCAAATTTAGTCGATCTAGTTAAATAATCTGATTAATCTAGATCTATTATTTAACTAGATCAATTATATTTAATTCTTTTAATCCTAATTGAATTAAAATTAAATTGAATCTACTTACTCAATGATTTTAAATTCAATAAGATCGGTCTAATATACAGGACTATTAAGTTCTTTAGATATGAGTTGGGTCGACTTGACTGGACCTTTTGGCTTAGACCAACTCAGCCTGATCATTTCAGTCAGAATGACTCGGTCAACTTTCGGTCGGGCAGACTTGGTCAACCTTGGATTGGGAAGACTTGATCGACCATCGATCGAGCTGACTCGATCGATCTACCACTAAGTTGACTAGTTGATCTTTGCCTAGCTAATTAGGCAAGTCGAAATTCAAGTAAGACTAAAGTAGGCGTACATTTGGTAGAAACCGACTAGGCCGACCTTCCTCTGAGATCAACTCAGTTGGAGTCGACCTTCAACTAGGACAATATGGTTTGACCTTAAATTGGGATTAACTCAGGCCAAGCTTTAACCGAGATAGACTCAAGGCGATCTTTGATCGGGACTAACTTGACCAACATTTGGCCTTAGCTGACTTGACCGGGCTCGACTAAAGCCGACCTTTGTTGAGATTGAATCGAATCGATCTTTGACCGAAATCGACTCGGGTTGACTCGACTGTCCTTCGACTTTTTCTCATCCGCCTTCCCTCGATTTAGATGCACCTTTATTTTGGATTTTTCAAAATTTTAAAAATGATCCAATTTAAATCTAATCCAAATCATTTAGATGGGTTACAACAAGATGGATTTGGATTATTATAGATTGAATCTCAAAATTTGGTCCACCTTTAGTTCTAGGTCTAACGCGAATAAAAATTTATCTTTAAAATCACTTTTTCATTACCTTAGTCCATGACTAAGGGAACTTTAACATTCATCTTAGGAATCTGTTTTTCATTTTTGTAGCTCATGTCAATGTTCTAACTTTAAATTCATTAAGATAACATTATTAGAATCGATAATTATATTTAAAGTATTGTCCATTTTGAAATTTGAAGTTCTATCATAATTTTATCCTCAAAAATATATTAAAGGATTAAGGGAGAAACCACATTTAAACAGTCTCACTTATGCAAGATTTTTTTTAGAAGACATGTAAGTTAAAAAAACCTATGTATTATTTGAACAAATGTAGTAGAATGAAATATTTTCTTCAAATAAAATTAAAAGAAATATTTATTCTCTAAACAAAAATATTTCCATGATATTTTTTATCATTGAAATGTTTAAACGTAAGCTTTATATTTATTTTTTCATGTAGTAAAATGCAACAAAATGTCTTCCCGAAGAAAATCTAAATAATTTTTAAATTCGGTGAATTTAATTTTAAAATTAACCCAAACTAGTAACGTGTCTTTGGCTCCACATAAAGCATAGAGGAATGATCTTTCTCAAAAGTTATTTCACTTCGCAATCATTTTGACAACCATTGGAAGAGCAGAATTTCATGTCACCATGTTCTCCCATCTTCACGTATCTCTATGTTGTCTCTCGTTTTTTGTAACTTCACTTTTTTCTTTCTTGTTGACCGTAGCACCAGCAGCCTCTTGACCAGAGACTAAACCTCTCTTATTCCCTCACTGTTGTAATCTTAAATAATTTTTTTAATATTTAATATAATATGTTAATAATTGTTAGATCATTTTTGTATTTAATTAAATTATAGGTTTTAGTTGGAAGTTCCACGTCGACTAGAGATAAGGTCAATTCATAGTATATAAATGAGGTGCAAACCTCACCTTACAAACCGATTTTGTGGAGTTGAGTTAGACTTAAAACTCATATCTAACATGGTATCAGAGCCAAGTTAGAGTCTATCCTAACGAACTTTCTTAGACATTCTGTTCCATCCGATATCTTCTAGTCTCAATATATACCTTGGCTAGGAAGTGAGCTGGAAGTTTCATATCAACTAAAGATAAGACCAATTCACAATATATAAATCAGGTGCAAACCTCATCTTTTATGGGATTGAGTTAGACTTAAAACTCACTTTTAATAGTTTTGATTATTCTTTTAGTTTATATTTTTGTTAAAAAATATTAAATTAATTTTTCAATTTTTTTAATCTTAATTTAATCTTAATTTTTTAAAAATTGACATAATTTGTTCTAAGTTGTTTGTGATTCTTTCTGAGTAAGGGTACTGTGGTTCAGGCACTGAGTGCTTTATTATGATGAAGAAGGTACACCCTAAGAATGTCGGAATTGCAATCATTCATGTCATGGCATAACATGTTTCAGTCCCATAAACAAACGTTATACGTCCAAATTTGGTAGATTGATGGAGGTGAAAAAAAAGGGACACATATGATAAATACAACGTGATATATGATAAAAAAAGAAAAAAAAAGTAGTGGTTAATGATTAATGTTTTCAGTAACATAATAATGTAGAGTTTCTTTACCGTCAAAAGAAGAGTAGTATGGTTAAAAAATGCATATAAAGGTTTAAAATATTTGCTGCTATGGAAGTTATTTTATCAATCGTTAGAAGATAGCACAGTGAAAGAGTTGGAAAGTTCAGTTTTGGGATCTGTGCGACCTCGGCAAATAAAGGACAGCTTCTACTGTATCAGAATGTTGCATTCAAGCATTAATCATTAATACAAAAATAATTCATGTATAATAAAAAATAGTCATCATTATGTCATATAAATTTATATCGAATACAAGTGAAAGATTTAAATATATGATATGATAAAAAAATAATTATTTAATAAGTTTATATAAAATAAAGGTATGTGTTTATTATTTTACTCTTATGAATAATATTATGATTGTGTTGTAATAGTATTTATCTTTTAAATTATTTTATATTATCGGTAAAATTTTCATCATCATCATATATATATATATATATATATATATTATAAACTTGATTCAAATAAAATTAATTAGATTAATTGAGCTATTTATATATTAAACAGAATTATTTAAAAAAATATTACATCAATTAGAAAAAAATTAACTTATAATATATAAGTAGAGAAAATATTTTTTCTCCCATTGAATTGGGTTTACAGGATGATTAATTTTCATTATCTTGATATGATATCAAAACCTAATATGATATTAGATTCATTAAAACATTATCTCAATTGAGATTTGGGTCTATTTTATTTTTCAAGGCGTGAGATTCACTTGTATATGAAAATAACAATCTCAATTCTCATTATTTTCATTCTAGATGTTATTAACATTAAGTGATACAAACTTTTACTTACTAAATGGATCAATTTTTATTGTTAAACTAAATTTTAATTTTAATATCTTAATAAAGTTAAAAAATTGTCCTTCGACTGTCAAGTTAAGCTAAATTGAAAACCTTTTAATATCCAGATGAAATTATTTTTTAAAGGTAATCATGTTTTTTCCTATTAGGAAATTGTATATTTTGAACATAGTTGTTTAAAAAGCAATTTAAAGTTGATTTTACTTAGACAAAAAAGAATTATTTTAAAATACGAATATAAAGAATTCAATAATAGGTATATGGTCATTAATCAAATCGAGACTTTTATCCTATGATGCATTGATAAAATACGTATATTGGATACACGATATGATACAAGATATATCCAATAACTCGATATGTTTATTTTAGCAATATCAATATACGTGAAATATGTATATTAAAAAATGTACAATAATTTTTAAAAATATAATAAATATATTGTTATTTTGTAAATCCAAATTAAAATTATATATATTAAAGTTACCTATATAACAAATTATAAATTATTGCCATCATAAAAGTATTATTCTTTTATAAATTAATTATTTTATTAATAAATATTGATAAAGTATAATAAATATAAAAAATTGAAATTTTGATTCATACGACTTCTTATCTTATCTTAATTTCAAAAAATAAAAAAGTTGGGATTCTCTTACGAAGTCATTACTCTCTGAAGATGTTACATGATCATCGGTTTTTTATAACTTATTTTACCTAATGAAAACTAAGGTTCAGAAAAAAGAATTATTTTGTTTAACATTAATTCTACTTATCATAAAATTAATTTCGAAAACTTCAAAATATATTTATTACTGCACAGATTCTTTTAAACCGAAAGTCAATTATTTAGGTTAAAGCGTCAATTATTCGAACAAACAGTCAATAATATTTTCGACAGATTTAACAGTTAAATATCCGAACAAGCAGTCAATAATTTTCGATAGATTAAAAAGTGATTGCATTAGGAGTTAATAATCATCATTACGTTTGTTTCACCTGTTTGGTAATGAAAGTGACGGTATTCCCATTCTAAACATGTTAGTATTGAAATTTAATCTATGGTTAATTAATTCCAGACCTATATGTATGTATATTTTTTTCTTATCTAAAAGCACAGATTTCTCACAGAAAGTTACAATTAAAATGAATTTTTTAGTATGGTTTGAACTATGTGTAGTAACTGATCTTATTATACACTGTGTTAGCGTTAAAAGTGATTTGGGAAAGTGATTTTCACTTGCATGTTCACTTTTCAGATTTCTGGCTTTTGAGAAGTGGCTAATCCGTAGTTCATTCATTCTATTTTGTCTGGTGTAGCGTGTCTTTTTGACCGTTCAATCGCGAGGCTCATTGTTGGCGACCACGACATTTTGTAAGCAAATGTCTGAAATGCCTGCAAAATGTGACAGAAAAACATGTGCTGTGAGAACAATGAACACAACACTTTCCTTTGATCACAGCATTAGTATTTAACTTTATGATTGTTGTTATGTGCATTTTTCATGTTGCTTTTATTTTTCTCTACCTTGATTATATTATAACCTCCATCGCTGACGTGAGACATAAAAAATTTGGATTGAGTGCTTATCACTTGCTCAAGAGTTATAATTATTAATTAGAATGCAACACTTTTTACTTTAAAGTGTAATATAAGTTCAAGTGTCACGATTTATTTAATTGTGATCCCGTCCACTTGGTTTCTGTCATGGGACAATTAATGTCACTTGCAACAATTTCTTCCTCAACAATTAATGAGTTTATGGGTCTTTATTCTTATGTAATGTTCTATTTTCTCATTTCTGATAAATGTGGGACTTAGACTCATACTTGGATTCCTAACAATGACTCACACCTCACCTCCGTCACGGAACAATTGTGCAACCCGCAACAAAAACTTTAAACATTTTCAATTTAACTAAAATTTTATGGAACATGTCATCATGTTTTAGAGTTTATTTGGATATGCTCGAAAGTCGAAGATGTACTATTAAAGAAGAAAGAAAACGTATTTGAAAATGAGGGTATAACTTTTTTTCGTATATATTGTATATATTCATTTAAGTAAAATGACATGTATAATTGATTATCCATTAAACACAATAATTATGTTAAAGTCGATTATGGTAAAGTAATAATTGATTATATCTTTTATATATATTATAAAAGATATATAGTTTCAATATAATTATTTGTATTTTTAATTTAAATGTTATTTATTATAATAAAATAAATAGTTAATATAGTATTATTAAAATAAAGAAGTAATAAAACTTTTGAAAAAGGAGAAAAACTTACTAGAATAAAATCGTAAGATCTTCATTTTTCATCTCTACATCCATGTTGTTCAACTTTATCATAATTGAGTTTTATCGAGATATTCCTTCAATTATAAATATTTCTTGATATAAAGTCTAAAGATTTGTTTTTTAAAATACTATTACATATGAACTTAATTAGAAATATTATAAAATAATAATTAGTTGTTTCTCATTCAACGTGAATTTTTTATCTTTTAATTGATTTTGAAAACCAAACGCATACTAAACATATACTAATTCTGCATTAGAAAATTAATTCTAATCAAATCTATATCACTTTGATGCAGAACCAAACATGCACTTAATGTATCATAGATCAAAGGTGTCATTTCCTATAAAACTCTCCTTATTCATTTCGCTAACAATCTTCTTAAATATTTTATTCATGAAAACAAAACAAAAGAAGGGGATTGATCTTGATTTGGATCAACCACCTATAAATGAATAATGGAATTAATAAGAATCGAAGCTCTAATATTATTTTGTTGAGTTTAAGAAATCAAAATGCTCACAAATAGAAACACACGTATGTTAACTATTAGAATAATAATGAACACAAAGTTAACACATATACAGATAAACAAAGAAATTTAGAGAAACGAATATGATTTTCTACAAAAACATTCTTCATGAACACATACATAAATAATCACAAGGATTACAAAAGTAAAGTACACATTCAAATAGAAAAGAGGTAAGTACAGGAGTGATCAACTATGAATTACATATAAAAAAAAACATTTAATTATTTTTTATTTTAAATAGTGACAAAACATACACCTCTCTTTTTAAGAAGTTTTTCACCCTTCTTTCTCTACTCTCAAAATTGTGATGTCTATGTGTACAAATATCAAAATTAGAAAACTTAATCGTATGTAAAGCGAGCGAAACAAAGATATATATTAAAAAGATAAATGTAATGAAACATCAACTGAAAAAGAATAAGAGAAAATGAAAAAAAAAACGGAAAGTTACATAAACTTTAAAAGAAGAATTGTTAGAAAAATATTTTTTCCCATCACATGTTTTTTTAACAAACTTGAAAAACCCCATCGATTACAAGCTTTTTGTGGACAAACTTAAAAAAATCCTTTATTAGGACCCCTCCACCCTCACTCCCCTCTTAGATGGAAATTGGAAGGGAGAAAAGCTATCTTTCCATGCACAAAAATTGGAGAATATAATAAATAAATGGTGGGTTTACTTTCTGAATTATAATTTACTATTTCTTTTTAGAGGTAATAAAATAACAGAAATATATAATTTTGCGAAGTAAATTTGTAATTTGTCTATTTATCTCTATAAAATCATAATATGTTGGCAGTTAAAAAAGCTGATTCATTGGAACACTATCTGGATTTAATGGTCTGACTATACGTACAATAACTGAAACTTTGTCCTTCGTTATTTATCCTCCTTTTAACATTATTCACAAGAAAATTGAATGAAAATATCACTTTATATGTTGAAATTATTTTGTGAAAATAAATGATACGTTAAAAAAGACAAAATTAAATAATAAGGGTTGTCACAACTATTTAAACGGAAAACTGATATTCATAATGAGGAATAAAAAAATATTATTTTTTATTTATAAAATTAAAGAAAAGAAAATATGGAGAATATTAAAGCTTTCAAACTATCTCAACATGATGGAAAAGATAGTACATTAACCACCTGAAATATCTGTTGTTGCAATTGGATTAAAACATTTTATTAACTTGAACAAATTTCGAAAACGTTTACAAAATATCAATTAAAACACTAAACTGTGATAAGAAAAAGTAAATAAGTAAAAATATTAAAAGAAAATCAAAGAATAAAATAAAACTTACCGTAGAGATATAACAAATTACTAAGATTAATTGGTTTGCTACACAATGCACCCGTTCTAAATCTACTCTCATATATACAACACTTACAAAGAAGATGAAAAAGAATACAAAATTTAAATTTATTTTAAAACTTAAATCTTAGTTAATGCCACCCAACATTTTTCTAGTACTCTGTAAACGAAAAGAAAAAAAAAAAAAACTAATCAGCTTTTATAAGCAAAATGTTTTGTTGAAAATTAGCTAGTGGCCTAACATTACAAGTCAGCCAGAATAAAAGAGAGATAAAATTAAAAGCTTTTTTTTTTGTTCATTAAAAAATATTTTTATTCACGTGCAAATTTTATTTTTAAGGTGAAGAAACAACATTAGATGATTCAGACATGATCAAGATGATAAATTCCCGATGTGGGAGTTAATTAGCAAAATACATTCCACGTTTAGTAAGAGTACAACATCATGGGGTATATAGGTTTGATGCATGAAAACACACCAATGAACAGAAACTCAGTTTATTCCTTCTTCTTGAATGAAATTACTTTTAATCATCTAAAAACCCAGAGAGAAATTAAGGGTTTTTACAGATTCGATCTCACTTTTATTCTGAAACTTTGAGACACCAGATATCCAACGAACTTTCAGGAGTGTGGGAAAGTTAGATAGAAAGTAGCTACGAGTGATGTGTATGAATGGCAGATGGGTGTATTGACGTATGAGTTTTCTTTGATTTTGTAATAATTAATTAATTAATCTCCAATCACTGAAAACATTGTGAAAACTGCATGTGGCCCATATGAGACAAGCTGATCTGAAACCCTAATTAAGCTAATTTATGTTCAGCGAAAATACTTTAACGAGGAAATTATTGGTGGTGGAGACCCAGAAAGGGTTCCTTTTGGGTCTTCCCTAATAAGAATAATGTATTTATGCATATTATATATAGAGCATACGTGATTACGCACCCTTCAGCTGCCACCACACACTATCTTTCTCACTCTCTTCATCACACTCGCATACATTTTTGCGAACCACGTGCTCGAAAGACATGGGAAGAAGTCCTTGTTGTTCTAAAGAAGGTTTGAACAAAGGAGCATGGACAGCTATGGAAGATAAAATTCTCACAGAATACATTAACATCCATGGCGAAGGAAAATGGAGACACCTTCCCAAAAGAGCAGGTCATGACGATGAATGCATGCATGCATAAATGGATCCATTGGAATGGTAGTTTTCTGATGTGCAATGGTTTCATGCAGGTCTTAAGAGATGCGGGAAAAGTTGCAGACTGAGATGGTTGAATTATCTAAGACCTGGCATTAAGAGAGGCAACATTACTAATGATGAAGAGGAGTTAATTATCAGGCTTCACAATCTTCTTGGAAACAGGTATTACATTGTATTGATTTGAAAATGGTATCAAATTGTTGTGGATTTCATAGGATATAACAAAAGTGTTGCATTGATTTAAGGTGGTCCTTGATTGCTGGACGGCTTCCAGGACGAACAGACAATGAAATCAAGAATTATTGGAACACCAACATTGGAAGGAAACTTCAGAATGGCACACCAGGATACTCCATTACAGAGGGTGGTGCACGAAGCACTTTAAACACAGTTCAGGATGATCAAAACGTGAAGAACCAAGAATGGCACTACGATAAGGGTTCGTGTCTGGTTCAGACTAAAGCAACAAGGTGGAGTAAGGTCACAGTGAGTGACGAGATTAGTCAGCATAATGATGAAGACAATAAGAGCAATGTTGGTGATCATAACAAGATGAAGGCATTTCTGGTGTCTCCCCCATCTTCAGAGAGTAACTATGATCCGGTGTTGAATTTCATGGAAAATCTTGAGATGGATGGGAATTTCTTCTCGGAGTTGCTGAAGATGGATTTGCCTGAATCATCATCTTGTCAAGGAAACAAGATAGTTGAAGATAATGATAACCCTAGTTCGGTTGATAAAGGGTATTTATCCCCAAAATCATCCTGTGAAACCACTCACTTTCATTGGGGTGATTCACTGTATGACCCAAATTTTGATTTTCTACCAGTGACAACTTTTACGGAGACCGGATTTGATTGGTTATGAAGCAATAGAAGAAAAGGAAGAAAGCTATAAACTGAGCTCGGCGTGTTTGGATTAATTACTTCATCATTATTTTCAAGACAATGGTTTTGGCTGAAAGGTTTCATTCGATTTGTAAAATAGACAAACATATCTGCATGCATATATCAATGTTTCTTATCATTCACATTAATTCGATCACGTTACGTTACATCTCTTTGAATAAAACTTGATCTAGTTTCAAAGCTTAACCGCTTTCTTTGTATTTTAGATTTGTAAAGTGCTACCTTTACATCAAGTTGTAAATCCTCTTTGTAACAAATAAATAGAAATAGAAAATTCATATAGAGGAAGAAAAAGAAGTGATATGAAAAGATAGTGTTGGTGAGATATTTGAAAACATATGCAGTATTCGTACGAATAGCTTCTGCTTAGTGTAGTTAAAAACACAATTTTTGTCCATTTCTTTTGTTATTTGATGGGTAATACTTATTATCGTCATGGGAATAACTTTGGTTTTAATTAGGATAAAAATGAATACGAGGAAGGAATGTCACTGTCGAATGTGGTTTGGAAAAGATATTCTTTTCGTGCTAATCAAGCTGACCAGAGATTACGGGAAAGCTTTTTATGAAGCCATCGACAAGCAAAAAGTAACTGTGAGATTTGGAGTCTTTTTCTTCTAATTATTAGCTACGAAATCAGATGTTCTTGAAAAGGAAGAAACCAATAAGGATCTCACATTCAATTTGTAGCTTGAAATTCAGTAAAAATATTTCAGAAAATGATCAAAAGAAAAAAAAAATGTATTTAAACTGACATGAACCTTAACTCTTAAACAATGGATGTAAAATTATTGGATGTTTCGAAGATAAAGTATATAAATGATGTGAGGCTACGTTGTCTTTTATTACCTACTATTCACAACAATCATATCATCAATAACGCAACCACCATCGAGAACAAAACTCTATGTATATGTACGCTGCAATGGAATGTCATGAGCTACTAAAACAAAAAGTTAGGCTGCAAGAGAACAAATTCACTGCAAGATGAACGTGGATACGTCTTAGGGTACAAACACTTACTATTCATTCCTCAAATCATTCATCTGCTTTCCCATTCAAGAGACATTCTGTTCCACAGACGAGTCATCTGTTGTCGTGTTAACTTTCCGTTCATCTAAGACAATATGTTACAGAATTTTGGAATACCTAGTGATCTTTACATTAAAATTGTCTTGAAACTAGAGTTTTTGAGATGATCCTATATAAATACTGTGTAAATGGAGAAGAGTAACTCAAGTACTCCATTATAAGTTGTTGATAAAAAAAAAAAAATCTACTCCATGAATGATTCTTCATGAATGATTCCACAATACGGAAAACTGTGGAGTAAGGATACAAATTTAGATTCTCTGTTATTTTTGGCATTGTTTTTCTACTATATCTCTATTATAATATACTATACCGATTATTATTAATTTTGATGTTCTAAAATATATTAAAAAATATTAAAAAAATTAATATATTTTAATATTTAATAAAAAACAACACTGAAAAAATTAAAGAATCGGTAAAAAATCTAAACACCATACGATTCCAAATCCAAATCGATCCATCAGTAATTGATGTTTTGATTAATAAGTTAATTCATCTGACTCATTCGTTACCATTTATAAATTCCGCTCTCTTTTTTTGTGCCAAAATTTCTATAATAAATGTGTCAAACGTTCAACCAACAACACTATTTAATTGTGATTAAAATTTGATAACATACTCTTTATATGTCAAACAATCTGTCAACAATTTATGATTAAACCCTTTAATGAGAATTCTTCTTTCTTAACTTTAGATTTTAATTAAATTTAAAATATTTCGTAAATTTAAGTATTTTGATTAGATTCTTTTTCTCTATAAAGAAGACAATTAATGAACAGAGGGGTGGTAAAGAGAGAAAATGGTCAGGGCCTGTCGTTTTGCGAAGCCTTGGTTGGGTTGGTGGTTTTCAGAAATATTGGGTTGCTGCGGATGTTTTATCCAAGATTAGTTTTGTTGTGATAAACCTGATTCAACCAAAACATTCTTGGGCCAATGTTGTATTTTTTTTAGGTTAGAATACTATGATGATTCTCATTTTGGTTCAGAAATTTCAAATTGGTTCTCGAATTTTAATTGATCTCAATTTCGTCCTCATTTTTATAGATGTGTTTTAAATCAACCATTTCCGTTATCAGTTGACAGACGGCGTTTATTCCTGATGATGTGGCTGTTTTGTGTATTCTGACATGTCATTCAGTTGTTTTGGCACATGTGTCTTGGTTTCTCTTTTAAAAAGAGTTTATGTTCATGTGAAGCTTAGGGTTTGAAAAGGGTGAGGTGAAGTTATCTCCTGTGTTCTGATTTGGTAAGATTGGTAATGTCTCCCTCTCATTCTTGCTCGTCCTGCACTTGCAATGGTTGGAAAATGAAAAATTCCAACATTTCTTCTCATGGACATGTGGTGAGGAGGTTCGATTTAACACCTGTTTGCTATTGCGGTGAAAAGGCAATCACGAGAAGTGCTATAACTACTAAGAACAGGGAGAGAAAATTTTAGGGTTGCCCAAAGTTCAAGATATGATATTTGTTGTTTTGGTGGACGTTTTTTTTTCGTATTTTGGTTTTGGAAAACCTAATTTTGTAATTGGTATGTAATTGGTGGTGTTGATTTTTCCTTCGATAGGGTGGAAGTGAAGAAGTTGTTGGCTGCAATTTTTTTTCATGGTGCAGTGCTACCTTTACCACCCAATTCCAATCCCTAATTCAGTAATTTAGAGTTTCAAGGATGATGCTTATTTTAATTATCAAGGTCCACACACCAATTTTTCAGTCCTCAAAATAATGCATAAAGCCACGTCAGAAGATTAAAATGAAGTTAACGTTAATAATTTTAACACTATTAACGATTGGGTTGATTTAAAACACATTTATAAAAATGAGGACGAAATTGAGATCAATTAAAATTCGATGACCAAATTGAGATTTCTGAACTAAAACGAGGACCATCAAAATATTTTAACCTTTTTTTATATTATGTAATGCTTGCAAATCCTCTGGAAAAGCTAAAGAAGTATTTTCCATAAAGAAGTATTTTCCATTTCCAAGATAATAATATTTTCACTGTTAAATTTTGATAATTTTTTCATATAAGATGAGATGATATTTTTTAAATAATTTTGAAATATTAAAAATAAAAAATATTTAAAAGATATAAGTTAAAATTATAAAATAAAATTGTCAAAATTTAATAATAAAAAATCATTTTTATTCCATTTTAACTTTAAGAGAAAAAGCTAAAGCTACCAATAGAAAAAGAAAATAAATCGCAAAGCCATTTTATTGCACAACCAAACAACCAAGTATTTTAAAGGAAAAAATGGAAAAAAAAAAATTTAAACAAAGTTGTCTTATTTTTTATATATATATATATATATATATATATATATATATATATATATATATATATATATATAAAATAAAATGTTCATGCGAAAATGGGTTGAGAGGGTTTAAATATTCTAGGTTTATTTTTAAATTTAAATTTATCCGAACAATAATAACTTCCTTAATTAAATATCAATTATGATATATCCTATTAATATTTTGTTAAAACAATCTTCATAAACTTTTGTCCCAGCTGTCATGGAAGTCTGTCATATAGATTAAGGATTGATTAACCCTTAAGAAAGATATTTAAGGTTTGTAATAGGAATTATTGGTTTCAGTGTTAATCTTGATCTTAATCTACTGGAATCTATCTAATGGGTCTTCGCAATGGATAAAAGGGTTTTTCAATTTTGAAGAAAAGAAGAGATTGTTTTGTTTGTGTTGTTTGAGAGCAAGGTTCTTCACGCAGATCGATTCTCCATCTGCGCCTTCCTCTGCGCGCCCATGGCCGCATCATAGCAGCGTCCATCACATCAAAATCAATGGCGGAGAGCGCATCACCGTCGTCCAAACCCTCACCAATGGATCCTCAAAACCCTGCAATCCCTTCCCCTTCCCACAAGAACACAGCTTCACCCTCGCTCCCTCTGCCCCCCGAAGAGCAGCAACAGCAACAGCAGTTGAACGTCCTCTCCTCGGTATAATTCTACTTCGTTTAACTTGCCCTCCCTTAGTTTTCCCCTTTTGTTGTTTATGGAAAAATTAATCCAATGGTATCATTAATTTCCCTTCGTTTTCTGTGCTAATTGTTTATGCATTTGATGTTTGATAGTTTATAGTGACTGGAACGAAAATGCTTAATTGCCCATTTCTGATTAGACACACTTCTTGTAAGATTGCTCGTTAGAAAAAAAAAAAACATAACAAAAAATTAGCATATGAATTTAACTTTAACTATGAACTAAAATTAACTCATGCACTTAATTTTTATAAAACACTTCTCATCTTACTTCTCTGTACCTTAGCTGCATACTTTGATTTTAAATTATGGGGAAATTCATTTTATTTTAGTGTAGGTTTTTTCTTTCATGTGAATGTTAATCCAAAGAGGGCCATAATCGTGTTAATGATATACTTGCACAAATTTTACATGATGAGTTGTTTCTGTATAGAAGTTATGCCAATCTATTATTTTCATTACCTGGAGAGAGGATTGGAATCTAACAGTGCAAATGAGTTGCCTTACCTGTTTACCTTTTCAACCATGCTTGCTTCTGTCCGTTACCATGGTTTGTTATTAGATATTTGTGATAGGTTTCGCACAAAATCTTTTCCAAACTATAGTGTGATTGCTTTGGATTAATACCACCAGGTTTTTTTCTGTCTGGTAATAATGCTGTGCAGTGTTATGGCTGGATGACATCTAAGCATTGTTGGTTTAAATGTGATTTGTGGCTGTTGTTTTTGTATATGAAGAGCTGTTACAATATTGTGATTTGAATTTGGATTGCCAATTTTTATACTGTTAGGCTAGCAAGGGATTTGTATGTCTACCGATGAATCACAGAAAAACTTTGAATTTAATTTTACTTGATAATTAGATAAAATCGTCGACTTTCTCATACCACTTTCCTTTTATTGTTTATTTGCATATTTGATTTGTTTAATTATATATTTTTTAATCCAACATTTTTTTATATTTTAAAATTAAATTTATTTATTTTTAAATAATTATCAAATATTTAAATTTAGTTTTATACCACAGTATGAAGTATTATCGTAAATCTAAAATATAGATTGTATATTTAAAAAATATTTCAAAATTTGATTATTATTATTAAAATAATCGTTTATCTTTATATTTTATACACATTAAAATACTAATTAAATATTATTTATAATTCTGAAATAAACTTAAACATACTTAATCTCCATGAAATTTATTAGAGAAAATACGTACATGTACAATATAACGAGTTTTCTCATATATTTATAACAATATATATAGAGAAGATTCTCTATTTTGTATCTATATTTTAAAATTTTAGTTTTATTTTTTAAAATATAATTATTTATTAAATTTTTGAAAATTAATCATTAATTTTATAAATATCTGTTTCTTCTCTTTTTTTCTATTTATCAATTGTTATTCTTTTATCTTTTCTGTTATATTTCACTTTATTTTAAATATAATATTATTTTATATATTAATTTAATAATATTACAATATAATCACCTACTAATATAATATTATGTATATTTAAAAAATCATACACACCGAATGCTTGTTTCGTGCTTATGTTTATACTAGTATAATATTATATATATAGTTGTTGACTTGTTAAAAAATTACTTAGAAAATAACTGATAATTTGATATTTAAAATTTGGGGATAAAAGTTATTTTTTTTTTATAATTTTAGTACATAAAAGTTAAAATTTTGTTATCCGATATATTCTATTTGGTAACTTTTATTTTTTTCATCTTTTAATCAACAAGTCTACTCTTTAATAAATAAAAATGATTTATTTATTCAATAAATTAAGTAAGTAAATCATTTTTAATAATATCATTATAAAATTGTATGTATTTTTTTGAATTGTATTACTTTTCATATTTTAATTAAAATAGTAAAACTTAATATTGTAAAATTACATTATTTTAATGTACAAAAAAACGATGTGAATATACAAGCACGTACATAAAACTAAAATATTTTTAAAATAAATTTTTATATCAAAAATAAAAATACTAAATCTAAAACCTGCTGTTTTCATGATTGTTCAAAGAGGAGAAACAGGGATAATACTGAAGGAAGCGCATCACATAACAGTGAACTGAAGACAATGTCTGCTGAATCGCCAAGTTCTGTTCGTAAAGGTACTATGTTCCTTCCTCAATCAATCAAATTTTTTCCCTTTCTTTTTCTGAATTTGGTTTTTCTCTATGTTGCAGTGGTTGTTCATCTCAGAGCCACCGGTGATGCTCCTATTCTCAAACAATCCAAGTTCAAGGTATTTCCTTTCCACCTTCCTCTTTAATGGTATCTTTTATGTCTCCAAATTCGTCACCAAAATTGTTATTTGAAACCTCTTTGCATCCTTTCCTCTTTTTTGAAAAAAAGAAGAAATTTCTTTTATGCCAATTATGCTTTATTTGTTTCAAATTGAAGTTTGTGTGTATGGGGTGGTGTATAAATCTGAATTGATGGAAGTTATAGTCTTGTGCCTGGATTTAGTAAGGGTTTCAATGAAGTGGGAATGGGAATTTTCATAATTGATTAGGTTAAGCCAAATTAATTTTTACATCTTAAATTGTAGATAAGGTCTTCTATTTGTGCGTTCGTTTAAATTTACCTGGACGGAGGTGGAGATGCTAGATAAGTGAATAATGTAGAACTAGCATAAAAGTTCAGTGTAGTTTATGTGAACTGATAACCAGGATAAACGTATTTATTTCTATTGTAAGCATAAGAGTGGTAACTGCGTTATGATTTGGTTTGATTTGAAGATCCCAATTTGTGGTTCTTTCGAGCTTGAGAGGCTGTCAATTGCATTTTTTTAAGGACTGCAGATAATGATTATCCAGTTCAGTCTAGTGAGACTATACATAATACTATTTATTAATTGCCCAAAATTACATGGGTCAGGGTGTGTTCTTGGATCTGGGCTAGCACTTGCTTGAATTAGTTTGTGTTAGGAATTTAAGGTGAGGTGAAAGTCTAACATTGGGTAAAAATGAGTAAGATGAACATTATATAAGTAGAAGGATTCATAAACCTATTGTTTTAAGGTTTTGGGTTGAAAGTGATGTACTAGTCTTTAGATATAGTTTTGTTCACCACTCATAGGTGTTGAATCTCTCCGGTGTCTACCCTTGAAGAGCCTAACATTGCTATCAGAGTCTATGGTTCATTTTGGTGATAACTCAGATGAGTATGATATAAAGTAATGATTCTTTGTACCGAAAGTTTCTTGAAAACATGTCTGGTTGTAAAGTGACGGTAAAACAAAGGAAGGGTTATCACTAAGATACCTGGTTTAAAAAATGTTTCTATTTAAGAAAGAAGTGTTCCAATGTGAGAGAGACTTACACTTGACGAAGGAGATTGTTAGGAATTTAAGATGAGTTGAAAGTCTCACATTAGATAAAAATAACTAAAATGGACAATATATAAGTAGAAAGATGTATAAAACTATTGTCTTAAGGTCGGGTTGAAAGTGGTATCTTGGTCTCTTATATAGTTTGTTTACAACTTATTAGTGTTGAATATAAAGTAGTGGGTATCAAAGCCAATGATTCATTTTGGTAATTCTCAATTGAGTGTGATATAAAGTAGGTGAAGAATCTTAAACTTTGAGGATTTCTTGTATCGAAAATCTTCTATTTCATGAAAGTGTGTCCTGTTGTAGAACTACGGTACGAAGAAAGGTCACCACTAAGGTATCCGTGCTTAAGAAATGCTTCTGCTTTAGAGGAGATCTTCCAATGTGGAAGAGACTCACACATGAGGGAAAGATCATTAGGAATTCACAAGTCATACATTGGGTAAAAAGTGTAAAATGGATAATATAAGTAAAAGGACCCATTAAGATATTTTTCCATGTATCTTGTCTAATATATATCTATCAATATATATGTATATATACACCATCTTCTCATAAAAAATGCAGGTTTAAAGAGCATCACATTTAACCAAGGAAGTCGTTAATTCAAGTTTTATAATGTCATTATTTTAGTAATGCTTGCAATGAATTCTACATATATTTTAATATGGCAGATAGCAGGAACTGATAAATTCGTTAAAGTGATAGACTTTCTTCGCCGGCAACTCCACAGGGAGACAATGGTAAAATGTCATTGTGTATTCTGTTCCCATATATTTCTTTGAAGGTTTTGCGTACTCAATTTTTATTTCCAAATTTTGCAGTTTGTGTATGTCAATAGTGCTTTTTCACCAAACCCTGATGAATTGGTCATTGATCTGTTTAATGTAAGACATCTCCTGATCCCATTTTTTCCACTGATTGTTATATCTTCATTGAATGTAGATCATGCTGATTTATGACTCTTGTGCTACAGTTGCTAATATTTCTCGCAAATGTAATATTTGTCTCATGTATGTTGTGAGAAAGCAGCTGGGGAAATATTTCAGGTTTATGCAGGACCGTATGTTTATGTGATGAAAGTAAATAGATAGTGTTAAAATTTGATCAGTATTTGTTAGGAGTTGTTTTACCATTTCTGTATCTACCTTGTTTGTAAAATGGAGAAATATATTTTCAGCTCTCAACACTAATTGTTCAACCTCGTAAAAGGGAATGAAACTAAGGATCATCGTGGAATTCTGATTTTGAAATCCAATATCCGTTTTCTTTTCCTATTTTCAAATACTTTTCTTATTCTACTAGATGAGTGGTGACATTAAAACCACATGCCATGTCAAGTGACATATTTTTCATGTCATGTATAGATCTGCAAGAGTGTGCTGAAAATTTTTAAAATTTCCTTAGCATTTCTTTCTTTGAGTGAATATTCAGTCCAAATTCTTTCATGGATTTTTGGTGTTGTTCCTTTCTTGTATCTTTAAAGCACATTGATTTTAATATTTTAAAATCAGTATATTTTGCACACGCAATAGAAGAACAATAAAAAAAATCCATTAGCGAATCAAAATTTGTAAATATTCTTGTTCTTCTCGGCCATGCCATCTTTTTCTCCGTAAGAATATTGTCTTAGCTGTAATGTTCTATGTTACAGGTGTTTAGAAAAAATATTTAGTAATATGGCACTAAAGTATTCTAATTATGATGTAGATTGTTTTTGTATCTCTTTAGATAAACTGTACTGTTTATGTATTGGATTGTCATTGAGTTATTTATTTCCTTTGTCTTGTGGCTCTTATTTTTGTAGAATTTTGGTTTTGATGGAAAACTGGTGGTCAACTACGCTTGCTCCATGGCGTGGGGCTAAACCCTGAATCGTGGTTGTTCGTTACTAAAGCTTCAAATTGTGAATACACATCAAAAACTCGGGACTTGCATATAATTTTGACAAGACCAAGCGCAGAAAACCTACACAGGACTCTAATCTGGATATTTCTTATTCAATTTTCAATTGTTATCATGCTCGTGTATTTCTGTATATATATTTATGCATGTCTACTAAATCTTGTTTTGATATACTTCAAAAGTATTGATAAACTTCTTCATTAATATTTCATAAATGTTGACATTGTTGTCCTTCATTGCTTATAAGCTTCATGCAAGTTAGTGATTCATATATTCCATACAGGGCAGTTTCTTCCTGCATCTATCAAATTTTTTTTTTTCCTGGATTTTATTTCAGTAAATCAATTTCGGAAATATTTTTACAGAATAAGAGTGGTGAGTGTTTTTCAGAAAAATATTTTCGATATTGATTTAGTATGTTTCGAAAAACAAAATCCAAAATGACGAGGTACAGTGAGAAATTTGACGGAGTTCAGGAACAAACTGTCTCCGTCTAGTCCACTACAGTCCAAGATACAGTGACATTCTTTATGATCGGCCCACCTTTCAAAGATGGGTCTATTAAGGCCCAGTACCCAGTTTGTAATAACTACAAACCGTGTGTGGAATTGGAGTCACGAAGTTTATAAATAGGACTTCTATGTTTATTATATTCATTTTAGTTCTACTGTTGGTATTTACTCCTGAACCAATAATTAGAACCACACGTTCCTTTAAATGATTTTTAGAATGAAAGTAATTTTATTTTTCTGAAAAACATGAAAGTAATTCTTTAACAAATAAAAATTAATTTTATTTTTATCCTATATTCTTTGCCTGACATTCTCATTTTTTTCTTTCTTTCCTTTAGAATTGGTTAGTTTTTCAAAACAAATAAATAACGAAGAGAGAGAAAACCAAAACAAATAGAAACACTTAAAATGAAAATTAAAAAATATCATACTTTTTGCGTAAGTATGAACATCTTTGTAGATAATATATATATATATAACATATATATAAAGTAATTTTCTTTTTTGTGTCCTTTCCAAGTTTATTCTCTAAATACATATTTTTTCAAATTAAAATACTTATGTTATTAATTTTTATTTTTTGAATAACCACTTTTTAAAATTTAACTGTTTTTTTTAATTGAAAAGTACATACAAAACAAATAAAAGTTATATAAAATATTATTGTATTTAATTTTATACAAAAATATAATTTATATTTATAAACAAAAATTATTTATATTTAATTTTGTAATTATAATAATAACAAAAATAAAACTTTTATTAGTTTTTATTATTGTAAAGAAAAACGAAATGCAGGTAGCTTTTACTAATTTTATTAATGTTAATGATCTTATCATAATAAAAATTAATAATTAAATAGTAAATTTTTAAAAGATAATAAATAAATATATGAATCTTTTCATCCATTTCTATTTCTATTACTCAATCTAAATAACTTTAGATTTCACTATTTTTTCCTTCTCTTTTATCCTCACCTTAATTTTTCATCCTGTATTTCAACCAAAGAAAAACAATTGAGATCTTCTACATAGTAGGTGAAAAAAACCCTCAACAGATTTCTCTCAATTTTAATCTTAAATTAGATTTTAATTATTGTTTGAAAATTGCCAAAAATATATTAATTCGTTGTAAATAAAAAATATAATTTATAAAACATTTACATATTATAAATTTTAACTGTAACATACTTTATATACGAAAAAAAATGCCAATGTATGTTTATTCATTTATTCAGTCAAAACATCAAAAGATAGCTGAATGATAATCATAGTTATAACATATCTTCTAACAAGAAAAGTGAGCATTCATTTACAAATTTTATTAACTAATATATGTCAACATAATTTTAATTATATAAAACAAACAGTATCTATATTATATATTATATACGTTGAAGAGTATTGGTGGAAGAAAAGAGGGAGGGAAGGGACACTGTTTTGTGTTGGTGAATTTAGCGGTTCAACCGAACCGAACCACATGGAAGTGTAGGGTAAATGACATAAACAGGAGGTGTTTCATTGTTGGTTGTGTCTTGAGACTCCTCTGTGTCTTGAGACGTGTGGTTATTCTCCATTGTCTGCATGTTCTTCAGCAGCAGACAACTTATGATGAACAACAACAACTTTACAAAATCCTTAACTTTAGTTTATTTTTTTGTTTGACCCAATCTTTCTATCTCCCCTTCTTTCAACCATTTTCAAATCCAAATTACCATTAACTCCCTCACCCTAGAACTAGTGAAGTGAGCAGGGTCTGAAATTACGAAAAGGGGCATGATAGAGGACAAGTTAATTTTGTTTTGATGGTTTCACAGTGAACCTGGACCAATTGCCATCACTGCCCCAATCCCAACCATAGCCTCCATGCAAATGCAAGTAGCTGCAGCTTTCCCCTCATGGCTCAAATGGGTCTAAGTTATTTGAATCTTATTTGAATTAATTTATTCCGATCAAATTGTTGAGATATTGTCTGTTTTAAAATAAAGTGGAGTTTCATCTTTTTTATTTTTAAAAGACATTTTGAGAAGTAAAGAATGAAAGGAGGTATAAATATTTAAATTTTGTTTAATTTCTAGACGATGTGAAATTTATTAGGTGTACTAAAACAAATTTAATTTTTAATTATTAGTTTAAAATTATCAAGTTAATATATTTATGTGTATGAGTCTGTGAATGAGAAATGCATTCTTTTAATACATTATACTAGTGGACGAAAATACGTATAGAAAAGTTCTTACTTGTTACATCCATGGAAAAGTACTTATAGATACAAATATACAATATACAAATAACTTCTGTGGTTAATGACTCTATGAATAAATATCTCATTATAGATTACTAAAATAGTTTTATTGATTACAGGTATAGATATAATTTTATTTAAACAAGAACATCAATTACACACAAGCAAACATATATGTTCTTCCATGATTGTTAATATGACGATAAAATTAAAAAATTTAATAAGCAAACCGTTCTCTTTGTTTTTTCTTTCAAGAATTATTCTCTCTTTTTAAGATATTATCTTCTCTTTTTTAATAATAATAATAATAATATGATTTTAAACATATGATGTCATAAAAGTATTGAGTTCACCGCTTATATTACTTGCGTCATCAATTATCTCTCTGATGCCATGATTCCCTGTTCTGCAGCATGTAACATCTTCTGCATTATGAAATCTTAACCGTTGATGAGGTTATCACATGTTACAGGAAAGGAACACTGGAACCGAGTGGAATCCTGTGTGTGATAATAGCCGTGGAGATTTTGGCATCTCTTGAGTTAGTTTTTTTATACTTTATAATATTATATATTATTTTGTCACACTGCGACATGCCGTGGCCACCTCTGCAGAAATCTGAGAAAGAAATGAAAGAGGTGGCACAGAACCCAACACTTTCATTACAAAACAGACACAGGGCTGAGAATATAAGACGAGAGAGAAGTTTGTCTAGAGTTCTCAAGTCTCAACACCTTCGATCCCACCTCAACAATATATCATAAAATAAACCAAAATCAAAGTAATGATGTATATGTATATGTGTATATATATATAAACCCAACATACCCCCTTTAGAAGAGACCCACAAGATATGAATCCCACATGATTATGACTATGATGCAGCTTCAAAGGGGGAAAAAAATCGAAAATTTTCAACCCCATCCCAACTTCCCAACCATTACAAGCTTTGAAATTTGAGCTCAAAGTCCAACATTCCAAACTTGCATAGATAGATAGAGAGATATATACATGCTACAAGCAGTTCGAATTTTTGGGAGGAGAGAAAGATCTGTGTGGTGTAAGTTAGTGTAACTCCTGTAATAAGGAAGTCTGTGCTCTCTTGTGGGGGATTCTTTTCTTCAGAAAAGAGTGTGTGAAAAAACTGTGTTAATATGAATAACTGGTTGGGCTTCTCTCTCACTCCCCACTTGAGGATTGATGAAGAATTTGGGAGAGAAAACCAAGAGCGTGGAGAAGAAGGAGAAGGAGCAGGAGCAGGAGGGTATCATCCTCCTCCTTCTTCTCACCCTCACTTGTCTGTTATGCCTTTGCGCTCTGATGGCTCTCTCTGTGTTGCTGACTCCTTCACCCACTCTGCTGCTACTCCTCAAGGTATTGCATGTTTGCTTGCACCCTTTCCCTTCTAGATTATCTTATTTTTAACAGATGATAAACTTTTATCATGTTCGGAGAATGTTTTTCAGCAATAAATAACCAAACTTTCCTGAAACGAACTCTTGTGATTCTCTACCGCAATGAGTGATTCTTTGTTATTGAACGGGTAGAGAGTGTTCTGTGTGTGGATTCAAAGCCTTTGCATGTCGTCTAAAGCAGTTTCCTTTGTGCTTTTTCTCTGGATTACTGCATAAAGTTTTTATATTTTGCTATGAATCGGTGCTTCTGCTGCATTGATTTTTCTTATTTATGAACTAACAATGAAATTTGTGGGGCTGCTTGTAGAATGGAGGTATGATAGTGCAATAGGTGGAGGGAATTCCAATGAAAAAGGTCCAAAGCTTGAGGACTTTTTGGGTTGCTACTCAAACTCCCCCAATAAAGTCTTTTGTCAAGATTCTCAACATGACCAAAACCAAAGCCAGAGCAATGTTTCCAAAATCAATGTTAATGTGGCACCAAACTTTTGCACCAATGCTGATATTGAAACTGGGGATTGCCTCACAAACCCTTCTTCCTTGCTTCAATCTTTCCATGCATACAATGATAACCCACATGCCCTTATCCCGACCAATGGCATGTACAAGTCCTGGTTGGCGCAAACTCAGTTTTCTGATGTAAAGCCTTCAACTGAAGCAAATGGGTGTAATTTTCAATCACTGTCCCTCACTATGAGCCCCACTGTGCAGAATGGGGTGGGTGCAATTTCCTCTGTTCAAGCTCTTGAGGACAATAGGAAACGGGCCATGGCTAAATCTCATGCTAGAGAACCAGTTCCTCGAAAATCTATTGACACTTTTGGGCAGAGAACCTCTCAATACCGTGGTGTTACAAGGTAGTGTTTATTTATTATTATTACATAGCATTATATTTTGTTTATTTAGATGAAGTTTTCATCTTTTTTGTATTTGGAATTCATGGATTTTGTTAGGCATAGATGGACTGGGAGATATGAGGCTCATTTGTGGGATAACAGTTGCAGAAAGGAAGGACAGACAAGGAAAGGAAGGCAAGGTGAGATAATCTGTGTTTTGGTTTTATTACTTTATATTAATTTGGTTTATGGTGATTGACCAAGGAAGATCATTTTCAAGAACCAAAACAAGTGCTTTAGCCTTTTCCATTTTGTTCCTTTTTTTATTTACTTTCCACTCTTGTTTTGAAAGAGAATATACTAACGGTCTGTTTCATGCAATGGTTGGATTCTTCTCCCTTTTTTCATGGCTTCTTCAAATCTTCACTCAGTCTACCTTGGTGAGTGACACTCCTTCTTCACACGCAATGTTTGTGTATCTTTACTCCTTTACCATCTTTGTAAATCTTACCGATTACTATAACACGGTAACTGGTTAGATACGCTACTAGATATGAAGCATTGGAAAGTGTGCTTTGGGTTCTGAAGATTTTGGAAAATAATTATATCCCTGTATGTATTATTATTATAGGTGGTTATGATAAGGAAGAAAAAGCAGCAAGGGCTTATGACTTAGCTGCACTCAAGTATTGGGGTCCAACAACTCACATAAATTTCCCTGTAAGGTTTCTGAAACTTGTACAGTTTTCTCCTTTGCAAAAGTCTTACCTTAGCTAGTCTTGCAACTGTACAGAATAGGAACAAGGGAATTAAAAATTATTGAGAAAAGTCAAATATTTGCTATGTATTTAATTTATGTGGCTTGAGGTTGAACCATTACATTGCAACTGTGATCACTCTACATGTCTACTGCTTCATAAATGCTCAGTTAAGCACTTATGAGAAGGAACTTGAAGAGATGAAGCACATGACCAGGCAAGAATTTGTGGCCAATTTAAGAAGGTACCATTAAATTTTTTCCATGTGATCTTAGTAAATTCTCTCACCCCCCTTACATTCAACTGGAAGGAATTGTCCTTTTTGTTTCCCTCGGGCAGGAAGAGCAGTGGATTTTCAAGAGGGGCTTCTGTGTATAGAGGTGTCACAAGGTATGGACTAAAGTAATGCGCTTTATCATTAATATGAATAAACTTTTCCATGAATTATTTTCTGCAGTTTTCAGCTTTTGAATTAAGGTGCCCAATTATTAGCTTCCATTTATCTTTTTCTCCTTTGTATCATTTTCAGGCACCATCAACATGGAAGGTGGCAGGCCCGAATTGGAAGGGTTGCAGGAAACAAGGACTTGTATCTTGGTACATTTAGTAAGTTTCTAGACCCTATCTTTGTTTTAACCTTCCATTTTCCCTTTTCAATAATCATTCTTTGTCCCTTTATTCATTCATGAATCGTGCATGTTAATGTAACATAATTTAATAATGTCAGTTTTCATGTGTTCATCTTATAATCTTCTGCAACTCATGATCCACATAGGCACTCAAGAAGAAGCTGCTGAAGCATACGACATCGCAGCAATCAAGTTCAGAGGAACAAGTGCTGTGACCAACTTTGACATAAGTAGGTACGATGTGAAGAGAATCTGCTCAAGTTCCACTCTCATTGCAGGAGATCTTGCAAAACGCTCCCCCAAAAAGGAATCACCACCTTCTGCTGCTGCGGATGACATCAACACAAGCAGTTCTTCTGTGCCGTCTCAGCCACCTCCTTTGGCAATAACTGATGCTGAACATTCTGATGAGTTGTCCAACATGATGTGGAATGCCAACAACAGTGATGAACAACAACAACAACAAGCACACAACGAGAGTGCTGCTAACATGAACAATGTCGCTGAATCATCATCATCACAGCAAGTTTCTCCAAGCAACAACAAGGTTGGTTTGAACCCTGAAAGTCCTCCAAAGTGTTCTGTGGGGCTATCGAACGAGTTTGGAGTGAGTGGAGCAGATTATGGACATGGGTACTTCACCCTGGAAGGACCAAAATATGATGATGGGAACACTGAAAACGACCACATGAGCAGCAACAGGCTTGGAAACATGGGACTTGTTAATCAAGTTCCCATGTTTGCTTTGTGGAATGAATGAATGAGTTGAAATCAGAGAAACATTAGCTTAGGAAAGAAAAACTAAGATTATGCATTATTGGATGATTATTGTAGGTTGGTAAGGTAATTTGTTCTTGTGTTGAAAAGAAGGGTATGTCAGTAGTGGTGATTCTTCGTTATGTGTTTTCTGTTGTTGGTAGGTAGGGTACGATACTAACTTGCAAAACATTATCCACTTTGGTTAACGAGAAAAAATAGAAGAGAATGATGCATGAAAATCAATGATGAGAATCGTACCAAAATCTTGAAATTACTATCCTCCTTTGCTGGCTGCTAACTAAATATATATTCATCTAAGATTATTATATGATTTGTTTGTGAAGTTAGAAGAAGCACGGGTACTTTTTCTTTGACTACTACAAGGATATTTTGATGCCTGAATCTTCATAGAAAATTGGTTCACTTTGTCTTGCAAATGAAAGATGACAATAAAGTAATGGAGGGTGATGGGTAAAGGAAACCCAGACATCCATGTCTTTTCCCTTCACGACAAACAAGAAAGACAAAAACCAACCATTTCCTTCCTTAGCTTCATCACGTTACTTTCAACTTCTTAAAGCACTTGCCTAAACACCCCAAAACTAAAAAACAACAAAATACCTTCAATTATTTTTCTTCATAGCTAGAAACTAAAACTTGGGACACTACACCTTAATTAAACTGTTTTAGAATACTACGTTTATTTATAAAAAAATATTTAAAGGTATAAATTGTTGGAAATAAGTGCTAGTCAAAAAGTTTCACATTTAATATAATAAATAAAGTTAAATATAATAAACAAAGTAAAGCACTATAAAATAAAGATTATAAAAATAAAGATTCATAACATTATTATCTTAAAATTTTGGGATTAAAAATAGTGTCAAATGTCTTGTACAGTCATATAACCATATGGAACCACAGTCACCATATATATATATATAATAGAACCATAATCTTTAATAATATGTGTAAAACCAAGTCTATATATATATATATATATATATATATATATATATCATGGAACCATAATCTTTAATAAATATGTAAAACCAATGTTATGTAATCATATGTAACCATAATCTCTAATCAATGACTAATCTATGTGATAAAAAAAATTATGTAAAATTATATTCTCATTTGTATTATTTTTTATTAATTTACTATTTGTAAAAAAGTGAATCAGAATGACATGTTTGTTCCTTTTAAAGGATTTGTAAATAAATGTGAAAGACTATTTGAGAGAGTGAGATAACAACATTCTTTCCTAAATGATGTGATTTGAGAAGATGAAAAATATAATTACAATACGACTCTTTGTTTTTATTTTATTTTTTTGAAATTTATAAATCTTTATCTATGATATAATTAATAATCATATAATAACAAAATAATAATAATAATAAAAAAATGTAAAGTATTTAAAAATAATATTAACAGAGAATACAACATCTAAATAAAATATTGATAAAAGTGATTAATTAATTAATAATTGTATTAGTTTTTTAAAATTCAATATTTAATTAAAATTATTTTAACCAATCATATTTTATTTTAAATTAATTACATCTATTAGTTTTCTTTAAATCATTCAATTTCTATTTTAAATTAATTTTAACTAGTTACATTTTATTCTCTATTAATTTTAATCATAAAGTTAAATATATAGTATTTCTACTTAATTTTTTAAACATTTTTTCATTTGTTACGTCCATCCAATTATCGACAAACTTTACCTTCATGTCTATGCCAAACAACACCATTGAAGAGTGGATATATTGGGTCAAATAACACGTGAGAGTTCGTATGTTGTAAAAATTTTCATGTAATATTATTTTCTAGTTGTTATTACACAATGTTTGTGATTTTTTTTGTTTTATTTTGAAATTTCACGATATATTCTTTTGTTAACCTTATTTATCTATCGGTAGAATGAATTTCAAAGACTATAAGATGTTGATGGTGATGATATCTCTTTTCCATCAATAATAAAATCTATCATTTATTAACAAACGTATAAATAAGACAAAAAAATCATCCAATTATAAAAAAATTAAATGACAAAAAGTGAAATAAAATATAAAAAACTTAATTACTCAATAAATTAATAAAATTAAAGCTTATGAATTACTTAAAACTTTATTAAGCTATTAAAGCTTACGAATTACTTAAAACTTAATTAAGCTATTATAATTTATATTTATAAATGAATAACTTGTTTTCTCCATACAAGTGGTTTTTCGTGTAATTTTTAGGTTTTCATTGTCTTCATTAAATTTTTTTAATTGTTTAACGTATTTCATACCTTTAGTTATTTTAATTGAATTTTACCCGTAAATGAATTAGTGACATCCAACTTAATGTTATTGAACTCTAGGCAGAGGTACGATAGTGTCAAACAAAATTTAAAATATTAAAATATGAATTAGATAAGATGTATCCATTTAATTTTATAAAAGATTAGTGATTCAATTAATTCGTAAAATTTAATTAATCATCTTATTAATACAAAATTAAATCAATTAACTTTAAAAAAAAATTACATCTTTTTTAAGTTTTCAATTTTTTAAAATCTGTTTTGCCATATTTTTTTAACTTTTTTTGAAATATAACTTTTAAAAGTGTAAAAAAAATTACTTTTATGGATGAATGGGGTATTTATCTATAGAAAATTGTTATTCGATGAATTAGAATGTTTTTTTTTTGTTATTAAATAGATAGAATTAGATTGAGTATTCAATTTATCAAAGTGAATTTATGACTTTTTCTTTTACAAAATCAGTTATAATCTGAAATAAAATTCACCGTACTCAAATATTTTGTTAATACTAATTGTGGTGATCAATTGATCACTGTGTTTTAGGAAACTTGTGTAATAATTAACAACAGATATACATAAGGATTTCTAAGAGAGAAAAGTAAAGAAGAAAAAATAAAATTGAGTCATCTATAAGTTAAAACTAACTTATAAATAAACTAATTAAAAAAAATATTCTCACATAACTTTTCAAAAAAAAATATTTAACTTATTTATAAATTATATGAAGATTTTTTTTTCTTTTCTTCGTATTTTGTTTCTACATAATTTCTTATGCAAAGAAGTCCATTGATAAGTTTAGTAACATACAGTATTTTTTAAACTATTATATTGGTTCATATGTTAAAAACCAAGTCTAAAAACGTTTCTAATTTAACGGATTTTTTCTCTTTATTTTGCCATGAAATAAGATATTTTTAAGGACAATATTAGTTCTCTTAAAACGTTTTAATTGGATCTATCATAAACTCATAAAGTGAAAAAAAAAATATATCGATCACAAAAATGTGGAATTTTTTCGATAAAAAATAAATTTAGTGATCCACATAGCATTAAACGTATTAATATTGATATACATTTGTTTTCATTTAACATAAGTTGATTAAGAAAATATTTTCACAATATTTTGAATCAGCAGAGTTTTGGATGTTTTGACATTGATTAAAAAGTAATTATATATATGTTTTGATATAAATTAGTGTGTGATTATTGATTAATGAAAAGTTTATAGTTATTGACCGGTGGGCATCATGTTTTTCTTTATTTTGAGTTGGTCAGGTGAAGCAGTGGGATATTCTTTGACCGAGTCAAAGAGATGACTGAACGAGGACTACGATAAGTATGGTACGGTTGAGCAGTAGAGAATTATTTGCTAAAATGCACCAGTGGGTATCATGCACACACTCTCTCTCTCTCTCAAAAGGTAAGACCCCTTTTGACTCCAGAGAAAGGGAATGAATGAATGAACTAAAAGGAATGGAATGGGGTACTGCCTTAAATTGCGTGCCTTTTCTCACTTTATTTATTATTCTTTTTAGTTTTTCCAATATTTTTCAACTCAATAAATAATATTTAAAAAAAAAACACTCCTATTAATCATGTCCAAAATTGAATACATTTATTTTCAAAGTAATTGGAACTGTTTCAAAAATATTAGTTAACTCTTTAAAAAGTTACACTAAAATATTAGTTAATAAAACTTTTATTAATTTAAAAAAACTATGCACTAATAAGGTAAGACAATTTTACATTTTACAATACAATTATTTCAAGAAATAAATAAATGTGTCTGGTAAGAAAAATTCAACAACTGATTAATGTTTTTACATTTACTAGTATAGATATTATTTTACTTTTATTTTGTTGAAAAAATTACTACTTTGTATAACGAAAAGTATAAAATTTTGATTTTCTATTGTGTTTTTGGTGTTGTACCGTAATATATACTAATATACACTTATTTGACAGAAGAAAGTTTTTTTTTTATTTCATTTTATATAAGATTTTGAAAATACATAAAAGATTTACATCCAAATTCCTGTAATATCACGAGTTTTTAATTTTAGTTATTGTCAAATGTTAATTAAATTTTTTCTCTATAGTCTTTTTAAACTTTTAATTCACTTATGATATTTGTTTCCGTGATATGTATTAAACTAATTGTGAAATTTATTATCAATATCTCACATATATTCGTAATTGACATTGCTATTATTTACATGTAAATAATTACATAACATAGCAATACCAAATTAAAATTGTAAAACTCAATCATTAGTAAAATCACAAGATTGAAATAATAAATATAAGTTATACTTTCCCAAACCAAAACCAATAATATTTCATTCTCTGGTTAGAAGAAGAAAAGATGAGTGCGAGTGTTGTTTATTTAAGAATGACACCTATCAATTTAGAAATTGGATCATACTATTGGAAATAGTTCAAGTGTGAATCAAAGTTTTATATTGGATAAAATAGATAAAATTAAATACTATGTCAAAAGTATTATATGTGTAAAATTAATATCATATAATCATATGGAATGACAATCTCTCGATGACCGTAAGTATAAACCATATGAAAATATATATATATATATAATATCAAATTAATATATACATATAAAGCGATACATAATATAAGAGATTCTCTTCTTGATAGCATTCCCCAACTGTTTATTCCTATTGCTAAATCGAAAAACAATTTTGGTGGTTAAAAAAATAAAGAGAGTGAAGTTGATTAGTTGTTTGAAGAAGTAAAGAAGAGATTTTTTTTGTTTTGTTTGTGTAAAGGTTGTGGTTGAAAGAGGGTTTGATTTGTTAATTGGATGTGGGAAGGAATTGGGAAAAAGGGACAAAAAATTGATGACTGCAACAAGTTGTACGGAATAGTGGGGGGCCCTAGAGGGGTTGCTGCAAAGAGAAAATTTAGTGAGAGATTCTGCGCAGAAGAGAAAATATGCATAAGGTGGCAGAGAGGGCCATGAGACGCAAGAGCCACAGAAAAAGACACAACACGTACAGGACAAGATGCTTAAATATCCACAGACATTTCTCCATCATTACCACCCTATTTCCAACCTCTACAGTAACTCTGATGTGATGCAATCTCCAAATCCAACATCATATTTAAACATATAAACATATATATCTTTGTCTGTTATGAAAACAAAAATTAATGTTGTTAAATATTGATATTAATTAAAAGAGTTTTATGTTAGTAAGGAAGGTACATGATGATGGTATTTATGTTTTGCTAGGTAGATGGTAGCGTTGCTGGTGCTACATGCATGTGGGTTTTAACTAGTTTTTAGGGCTTTGTGTAGGGAAGAATAAGATAAGAGCTGAGTTCAGAGATTGCATGGCTTGGATGCATGCTGGCGTGACAGTTTGAGCATTTTTCCATCTATAGCTACTTCTCTGTGTGCCTTTAATTTCAACCCTCTGAGTTGTTATGGATCGAATAGACAGCTCATTCTCTATACACCCTACCATCTCATTTTCCACTACCTTTTTCTTCTTCTCAATCTAACCAACCAACCCTCTTTCATTTCATTTCAAATCCAATCAAAGATTCCATTCCTTCCTCTTCTACTGGTCAACTCCTTTTTTCATCTTCATTTCTTATGAACAAAATAAACATGTCAGTGATCGTCCATCACCATGCATATGAGGTATTGTTAAAAACGATAACGATGTATAATAGAAAAAATAATAAAGTGAAAGTTATAATTATGTTCAACTACCTAAATTAAGACATTAATCATGTTCATAATGATATAAGTGGGAGAATTGAATTCTGAAATGGTGGGATGGTATGGAGGCATAGAGGTATAGGGACATCCCCATTCCTCCAAATGGCCACCTGGGGTGCCCTGTAGCAACCAGCTGAAGTTTAACCACTGTGAGAAACTTAGCCTCAATTTCCAATGCTTTGGCACGTAATGAACACACACATAGATACATGGATAGATACACACACTTTCTTTTCTTTCTTTCTTCACTTCAGTGTCTTCCAACTCGAAACTTTCGCACTTTCTCATCATCTTTTTCCTTTTTCTTTAGGGAAAAACTGTGGAAATGTGGTAAAGCAAAAACGATGGGACCAGGCTGCAATAAACAATTTTTTTTTTTTTTAACTTTTGGCCCATGAGTCTCTCTCTTTCTCTCTCTCTCACTGCCTTTACCTTCATTCATTTCACACCCTCACTCTTCTGTCTCAACAATTCCAACATACCACCTTCTGTCCCCTCCTCACCCTGCAAATTACCACTCTGCCATTGCAAAACAAAACAAGTTTTAAAATTGAAAAAAAGAAGAGATTTTGAGGGCATATTTAAGATGGTGGTGGCATGGGAAGGAGGAAGGAGCAAAAAGACAATTGTTAGCTGACACTTTTGGGACGATTCTGTAAAAAGAGACTGCGTTTCTGCGCTGCGGCTGCAACACTTCCTCCTCTTTATTTCCTTCACTCCACTCTCTCTTTCCAATTTTTTTTTTTTTTTTTTTTTTCTTCCAACAACTACCATAATTATTAATCTTAATTTCGATATTGCGTTTCGTCAAAGACATCGAAATCATTAATTATAATAACTCCATTATTTCTATCTTCGTTTTCTGTTTTGCTGCTGCACATGCAATGCTTTTTATTGTTTTCTACACGTTATTTATGCTATGGAATGAATTTGAGGCATGAAGTTCATCCCAGTTATATATATTGTTCGAATAATAAAGATTTCAAGAAAGTTTGATGAAGAAATTTGTGTCCAACAAATATTATGCCTTAGGACATAAAGGACAAACCCAATTTCAAGGTTTATACTCTCCAACCCTTTTTTATCATAGGCACGTGACTTGCAAATTTATCATCTACCTTCGAGTTTTGGCCGAGTATAGTTCAAACTCCCAAACATGTGCAAATGATAATATAGAGAAACCAAATTGCTTAGACCATCTCATTCAAAGATTTTCCATTCCATTCGATACAATTTAGTTTCTGTTTGAAATTAAGTAAAAATACATGAATATGGTTTTATTTTGACTCCAAAATTGAAATTGTTCTCTCTCAAGCTTTAATATAATTTAATCTTCAAATTTAAATGAATATATATAATTTTTCTAACCAAATTACATTAATTTTTGTTAATGTGTAAAATATGTTTTAGGTTTGTGTTTGAATTGTTTATATTATTTGATACCGTTTAGTGTAAATATTAGTTTAAAACATTATTTAATATGTAAAAGAAATTAATATCATCTATTTTTAAAATTTTAAAATAAAAATTATTAAAGTTTGAAAAAATGACGAATTTTAATTTTATATCTAAATTTAGGAATTTCAAATATATTTAATCCAAATAAATACACTTTCAATTATAATCATCAAGGGTGACACTACGTGAGTCTAACTTATGGCAAACTATATTCTTGAATTTCGTAGGACTATTTCTATTTTTTGTAAAGACTTTAATAGTGTGTTCATATAATTTCCGAAATGCTTGTAACTGCGTATTTAACAAACTTGTATCTATATTAACAATAAAAAAAAAATCAATTAAGATATTCAACAAATTATATAAAATTATATCTCATAAAAACAAATACTTGTTTAGTGAATTCATTCGACATAAAGTGAATTTTTTATCCCTGAAAACCTATTTGATTGCTGTTTAAAATTGGAATTGAGTGATTCAAGAAGCAGCACTTATATCAAAATAACTTTAATATAATCTTAAGGAGTGTGAACATTTTTCTAGCTAAATTGTTAGCATATTCTTGAATCAATAAATCAATCATAATCTTGATAACTAAGCATGAGTATGATTTGTAAGTTAGGTATAAATCTTTGTCCAGAGACCATATACATAATATTTGTGTTTATGGAAAAAATGAAAATGAAATTCTAATGTTTTAGGGGAAAATGAGATCACATGTAATGTTTGTATTGGGCTTGATTCTTCAACAAATGAATGATAATTACTTCCTGCACCATATTCTATCCCATCATTTTTGGAATTCATTTTCTAGAACATAATAAATAATTTTGGAATTTTTTTCTGGAAAGCAAACATTTCCTCCTTTTATAGAAAACATGTTTCGGAAGCATTGTGATGGAGTGGAAAAAGAAATTTGATGGAATGCAGAAAATAATTGCCCAAATGAATACAAAAATATGGGATCATAAATTTCTAGGTGATCCATTTCAGATCAACTTTGAGACACAGAGGTGATACTTTGGATTGTTTTTCAGTGACATTAGTTAAGAACGGGTCTTTTTTTCTTTTGTTCTTACGATAATCAAGTAAGATCAAGATTCTTCGCAAAATATTTGATAATCTTATTATAGTTTGATTTAACCGATTTATTGTTAGAAGCATGCAAGAGATTAGACTTGTGATTAATTTGTTGTTTGGATTAAGTGATGAGTGATTTGATAAAAAAAGTATAGAAATGAAAACAGAGTTACTTTGACTTCTGGTTAAGGGTTTAGAACTAAATATAATTAATTATGATGTTAAAATAAAAGTCATGAAGGAAATAAAATTGTAAAATTGTAAGCTTACAAAAATTGTAAATAGAAAAAATGTTAACATTTATTTTATAAAAAGTATGTTATTGTTATAAAATAAAGGTAATAAGAGAGACAAAGGAGAGGAAGAATAGAGAATGAGAGAGTAGGGAGCAACTTCTGTTTTTATGTGTGTCTCATTACTGATAGGACGAGTCCTATTTATAGGTAC
>Ga0214542_1002814_pt1 | contig 35811 bp, 13 predicted proteins | sample CNSS1metaG_FD_160096 | JGI IMG/M metagenome (GOLD analysis project Ga0214542, IMG submission 160096) | Root nodule microbial communities from cowpea collected in UCLA plant growth center, Los Angeles, California, USA - CNSS1 | ecosystem: Host-associated > Plants > Roots > Nodule | place: USA...
AAACACAAACTTATTACATGTCAGTGGAATTAGTTGAACTTGAATTCTTATAATATATATATATATATATATATATATATATATATATATATATATATATATATATATATATATATAATATGTATACACAGGTACCGTAACGTCTGTGTTTACGTTAATTTTTGGATAAATTTTTTACATAAATTTCTTTAATTAGTTAAAATTACCTTAAACACGAAAAAAAAAGAAGAAGATAAGTTATATAAGAGAACTTTCCTTAACAACCAATTTTGATGACCAAAAGTTGTTAGTCAACTATAATGACCAATTTAGATATCAATTTACAAAATAAAAAATTATTGGTTACTAGAATCGTCACTATTATAAATAAAATATTATAATTGGTTTCTAAAATTTAGCTACAAAAATTTTAACCGCAAAAAAAAAAAAAAAAGATTGGTCACTAAATATTAGTTACCAAAATTTTTTCTACCAAAAAATTACTTTATAAATTAGTTTCTTATTAATTAGTAACCAATTTAGCGATCAACTATAATATTTTATTTATAATAATGATTATTTTAATAACCAATAATTTTTTATTTTATAAATTAATATTATTACTAATAATATTTTGTCACGAAAATTGATTATTAATGAGATATATTTTTGAGTGATATATATATATATATATATATATATATATATATATATATATATATATATATATATATATATATTATGACAACGTTAATTTTAATTTTTGTTTTGGATAATGTTAACTCTATATAACACTCAAAATAATTGTTATATACCATCAAATCTTATTCCTGAAAAACATTAAAATTCTGTCATTTAATAAATCTAATATCAGTAGTTTCTTGTAATAATAAAATATTATGGTTTTATAGTTTGTTTATATTGTTATATTTGGCTATGCTAATTTTATATCTGATGAATCAAGTTAGTATATGAATGATTCGTGAATAAAGTCAGACTTACACGTGAGTTCGTAAAAGAATAAATTTGAATAGCGCATAATTTTTGTAATAAAAAATAAATAAAACATAATAATCTTGATATATATATATATATATATATATATATATATATATATATATATATATATATATATATATATATATATAGTAATAATAAGGGTTAAATATGTTTTTTATTTCTTAAATTTCAGTGAATTTTATAATTAGTCAATTTAGAAACTTTGGACCAATTTAATCCATCGTCTTTTGAAATATGTGAATTTAGTTCACTAAATCAAATTTTGTTAGGTTTACTTAATGTTTCGTACATATTTTATGATTGTATTTGAGTTGTTTATATCATTTGACATATTTTTGTTTTAACGTTAAGTCAAATACTATTATGAAACGCGTTTGAAATGTCAAATAAATTTAATAATAGTTGATTAAAAGGATTAAATTCACGTATTTTGAAATATGAAGAATTGATCCAAAGTTTCAAAATAAACTAATTCTAAAATTTCACTAAAAGTTAAGGAACCAACAATATATTTAACCATAATAATAATAATTAAAAATAATATAAAATATATGTTTATAAAGTATTAAAAAAAATCACTTTGAATGAAGAAGATTATTTTAAAATTCAAAATAAGTATCAAGAAGTTGATAATGTTATTATATTTTTTGCTGCATGATGACTTTAAATGATAATATAATTTTTAAACATATACATCTTAAATTACAAAATATAGACTTTGCATCTCAATGAAAATGACCCTTCTTTTAGAATTGTCATTATGACATGAGATAACTCTTTTAATAATTGCACTGAATCAAAATAATTACGCAAAACCATTCCTAATAGTGTGATTGTTCCCATATTATTATATAGCTCTTGCAATAATATCAAACTCACACTAATTATCCATGACATTTTATTTTCTTGAATCCATGTTTACAATTTTCCCAACTCAATTATTTTAGCTAATATGAATGTTTAATTTAATCATGCACGATATGGTAAAAAAATTCGTACAGGTAAGGTAAACTTTGTGTATATCTTTAATAGATACTTGTTGGTAATATTTAATTATATACACATTAATACTACTCGTTAATAATAATTAATCAATTTTATTTAAGTATTTTTCTTTAAAATTAAAGTGATCAAAATAAATCTATTAGTGAAAGAAATGTTATTTAATAATTCTTTTAGTAATATGTTATTGTTCAACGATAAAGAATCAAAATAACAAAGAATAATAATTAAAAAAAATTGTGTTGATGAAATTCTATTATGTCCATTTCTTCCTTTTTTTTTCAATAATTTTAAAGTATATAATTAGCTAAAGAAATAATATTTTAAATGAGAATTGGGAACTCACAGATAAGGTGTTCCCTGTCCTTTTTTTATTTTAATAGATTACAGGAAGATGCAAGTGACATTTTTTTGTTGGATATGATTAAGAAATTAGGCACTAAGTTTTATTAAAGTTTGTCGAATTCCGATTAGACACAAAGTTTAAATAATTGAAACTTTCAAAGGAAGAAATTTTATTGGAAAAATCTTGAGCCATCTCTTGCATGTAAAACTTCAATCATACACAAAGGAGTTAGACATCAAAAATGTTATTTTTCACTAATACAAAGGGAAAGGTCCAAATCATGATCAAAAGTAAAAAGCTTCATCATTTCCAGTGAAACACAACCTTTAATAACTTTCTTTTTTCCGGCATCTACAAAAAGTTTATATATTCTAATAGGGTTAATATGGTTTCCCTTTTTTTCCTATTTCCTATTACATTTTACATTTATTCAACAAACAAGAAAAATATAATATTGAATTGTGTGTTAAAAATAGGGCTTTAAGCCTAATTAAATTATATAAAATCGATTTTGTAAGATGAGGTTTATACCTCACTTATATAATATAAAATTGTCTTATTTCTAGTCGATGTGGGATTTTCAACAATGTGTTGGAAAAAATGCATCTTTACTTAAGAACATTAGTGTTTTTACCTCTAATAATCATCCTATTAACAGAGAAATAAAATATAATCAATAATACAATAATGTAACATAAAAATCCTGAAATCGGAGAAAAATCACGACCATCAGAGAATAATCTCAAAGAAAAATCACGTCCACCAAAAAATAATCACTCTGTGCGAATTTGTATAACATACAAACACATAGAAAACACTCTCAATCCTTTGGTTTCAAGTACACTAACACCTTTCAGAGCAAAAATTTAACTACACCTCATAAGACTTTACCACAAGAATATAAGAAAAATCAAACACTACCTTAAAGTATCTTTAACTTGGAACAAAAAATACCGTGAATTTAGAATTCATTATATAATCACTAACACTCACTTCTAGATTATCTTAAACAATATGAGATTTTTTAAACAATATAAGATTTTTTAAGACGTGTTATTCTGGTGGACCAACAAAATGCACTTAAAATGCTTGATATTATTTTTTTCATATTAGAGTTTAAATTAATACCTTCCGATAATACTTTTTACAACAGCACATTACTGAAAACAAAACTTTAACTGGATAAAAGATATCATATTTTATTATATTTTAGTATACTCAATACTTTTACATTGTTTAAAAATTGGTATAAAAAATAATTTAAATATATTTAATTTTTTTTAATTTTTAAAAACATCTTTTCAAAATAAAACTTTAATAGTAATTCCATATTTGAAAGCACTTCAGATAAGATTAATTGATCTAATGATAAAAACATATTATTTAAAACAATTTTGAAGAAAATGAATGATAAAAATGTTTAAATATTCAATGGATGGATGATTGTATAAATAAACTTTCCACCGAAAAATAATAAAAAGTTAAGTCCATCATTGATATACACGTCATTATGAAGATGATAGATAGCTTAATCTTCATATACTGGCCACTGTATGTCCCACACCTTCCAGACTCTGTCATCAATGATAAAACAAAATTGGAAGGTAAAAGGTAATCACTTTATAAATGTTTGTAATTAAAAATATTTATCGTAACCCTAACTTATATAACAATTTTTAACGGTAACAAAATAAATATATCTCTTGTGTAATAGACACTAATTAAAATGTTAGTTTTATGTGTATTTTTAGTTTAAATAAATATAAAATGTAAAATGAATAAGATATTTCAAATTCTAAAAAATCATATGTAGTATTAATTTGTATATAAAATTACAGAGTTTAAATTGGAACAAGAAAATAACATTTTTTAAAATTATAATGAATATCTTATGCAACTAGGATTTTTTTAATAAAACTAAAAGCTAAAAATTATACATTTAAAATCAAATGAAGAATACTCGTCCTTGAATACAAAATAAGTAGGAAATGTAGTTTGAGTTTAGTAGGCAAAGATAAGTTTTTGAAAAACTAAAGCAATTATTTTGAAAGTATGAGAACAAAAACAAATTGAGAGAAAGAAAATTTAAGGGTTAAGTTTTTTAAGAATAATTAAAAATGTAAATCAACCGATTTTGATTCTCAAAATATTACTTGGCCTAATTTGATTCTTAAATGTCACCATATAGTCTCTCAAAATTATACTTACACGTCAAACACTTATTTCTTTTCTCATTTTATTCATATCTTTCGAAAAATAGTTTGGGCATCATAACTTTTTAAGGGATAAAATAAGTATTTGTTTATTTTTTTTAGTAACTCATTTTAATATTTAAAATTTATAATACAATATTTCTCATATTAGAACTAGTGAAGATAGATAAACATTCCATTTTCTATTTACTATCTATTCTATCATCTTATTTATTTATCTATAATTGTCTATAATTTTACTTTTATTTATTTATTTATATTTATGTTTATTGTTTCTAGTATTTTTTTTTTTTATCTATAAAACTCATAGTAGGTATTTTTATATGTACTCTGCATTTGATTAGCACCCCCAAAGCACGTTTGTCATTTATTATAACATGCATATTCATTAAAATGAAATACAAAAACAAAGAAATATAAACATGAAAAACCAAACCAAACCCATAAATAAACAAATGAATCTTCCAAACATATTATGGTAAAAATTCTAAACATGGGAAGGTGAAATATATTATGTTAAAAATCTAAACTTATAGTGATAAGTTGGGATATCAAGTATAGTCGGTCTTCTCTGTTTATAATCGTCAAAAGCCAATCTATCTACATAAAAATCACTCTTCCAAAAAAATATTATTCTATTTATTTATCTCTTCTTACATTTATCTATTGATCTTATTTATTTATTTATTTATATTTTCACAATATTTTTATTTATTTATCTCTATCTTTAGTTGTCATTTCTTTTATTATATTTCTTACTTTAATATTTATTATTTATTTTTCTTATGACATAAATATGATAAGAATAATCTAAGTATTTTCTTAAAGAATAAAAAAATTTATAATAAATCAAGATTTGATGATATTGTAGTTGAAGGTATGATATTGATATCCAAATAAGTAAATACAACTCAAGATGAAATATGTTTGTGTTATTATCTTTATTATGGTAAAATTTATTTATCCTTATTAGTCATCAAAATGAATTCAAATATTTTTAATATAAAATTAAATATATTAACTGAGAAAAGGATATTTGTATATTGGTTTGATATGATATTATTTTACATTATATTTGTTTTCACTTTCTTATTTTACCTCTTGTACATGTTCTTTTTTTTAAATATCAACTTAAATGGATGGAGCCTTAAAATCACTCAAACTCATTATCTATTGTAATTAACACAATTCTTTCACTAACTAGTTACATTACAAACCACTACAATACAAGAAAATATCACATCGACAAAAAAAAATCGTCCTTCAACTAACCTTTATTAATGAATTTTACTTACAAATAACATTTAATAATGAATTTTTTTCTCAAAAATTTCTATTTTTAATTAACAAATTTTAGGATTTTAATTACCAATTTTTTTTTATGACGTTAATAGATCCATTGGTAAAATTTATTAGTAAACTTCGTCGATAACTTTTTTCAGTAAATATTCGTCAAAGTTCCTGCATTTGATAATATGGTAGTAAAATTAATTGATAAATTCATCAATAAATTTTTATTTTATAATTCATCGGTAAATCAATCAATAATTGTATTTTTGTAATAATTCATCGGTAAATTCATCGATAAAATAAACATCATATTTCTAATAAATATGACGATATATGTGTTATAAATTAAATGGAGATAAGTAAGAAGAAGAAAAAAGAGAGAGACGAAGAGGAAGAGAAAAGGGGAAGGAAATGGAGGAGGAGGAAGGAAAAAAAATCTAAAGGTGATGGACACACCGACAACAATAATGATAACAATAACAAAGATAACGATAAACAATGATGATGATAAATAACGACAACAAAAAACGACAATAATATCAAACAACAATGATGAAGAATGTCTAATATTTACATTGTTAAGATTATTTAAAGATCATGTTGAATAAAATAATCCAAATATCTTATTCTAAAAAAGAAAAATTATTGACGGAAAGAAAATTTTTAAAATATTTACAATTTATTTTAAGATATATTAAAAGGTATTAAATGAAAAAGTTCTATAGTTAAAAAATAAATACTTATGTTTATAATACATTTTCCAAGCAATAATTTAATATATATTTAATTTGAGATTTCGAAAACACGTTTCATATTTAAAAAACGAAAATTATTTAAAGTAATTTGAGCTTAAATCTGAATTATTAGCTAAACTTTAAGACAAAATATTTTTCCGTAAAAATTAGGGACTACATACTTTAAAAGAATCAGAGAAATGAAAATTTTAAAATACAAGAATATTTTATAATTATTTATTTATTTATGTTTTATTAAAACGAGTTTTAAAAAACAATGATACTATATTTTATGAAAAGTAATAAATTTACATTGGCAATTTTTTTTTTAACATTTTATCATTCTGTATCAAACCATTGATATAAGTGAGTGAAATAATCTATAAGTGAAAAATAAATTTAAAATTTATTGAAGTTTTAACTAATTTTATGGTGTATGTGATTAGATGTGAGCTACAAATAGTGAAGAGAAAATGGACCTGAAGATTTGGGCTTGATTCGGCTTTAAGAGGGTTTAGAACAGTTTAAAGTTATAATAGAAAAGATGAGAGTGGAATGGTAGTTAGCAAGCAAGGGGTGAACGTAGAAAATGAGAATGTGCCATTAGAAATCTAAGCCTTTCTTTTCTTCTTTTCAAAAAGAAAGAACACATTCTTACTTTACAAAGTTTACTCTTCCACTTTCCACCTCCATATCTCTTGTACATTCTTCCTTGTGGAAAGGAGTATATCATAGGATAGTGTAAAACCCCACTCTCAAACTCTCAAGTACTCCAGGTATGTTTGCTTCCTTCTTCAATTTCTTTCTATTAATCAATGAATATGTATGTCTATAGATATGGGATAAAAATGAACTATGTGGTTTTATTCTATATTGAGATGTTGTACTTCTCTAGAATTAGGATATTGACCTAATCAAGGGTAGTGTGCTTCAATATATTGTTCCATTTGTACTTACCTTTCTTAGAGCGTAAGAAACTTAAGGTAAGAGAAGTTGATACCATTCTACAATTCCTTTTGGTTATACATTATATTTCTAGTTGGAGTTTGTTTGGAGAATCTTGTATATGTAAGTAAATTGATAAATTTTGGAACTATATGATATTTCTGATAAACTATAAGTTGTATATGATATTTCAAGAGTGATACTGCTTTAAAATAATGAAACTCTATTATTTTAATAATAAAACACTTAAGTATAAATATATTTTTATAAAGGGATCTCATTACTTAAAAATACCTTATCTTTTATTTCTAAGAGTTCTCTTCCCACTCTCTCTAAGAGATATTACTCCTTGTCCATTTGATTGAAGATTGGAGACCAATAGGGTGATCCTCTTGGCGAACTCTTCTTTTTGGTCCAATCAGTTTCTTTGAGTGTGTAAGTTGTTTTCACGCTCATATTCTTGTTAGTCTTTTTTGTTATGGTTTACATGTGACACTCTCTTGGTTACATGTGGGGTTTTAGTCTTCTTTTTTAGTCTTTATTGATTAATGATCATAATGTTATGATATGATCATGTTTGTGATATTTCTATGTGTAGATAGAGCATTCTATGAGTTGAAAGGTGTGGTTGTTGTCCTAGAGCTTTGAGGTTGATCTATCAAAGTAAGGGAAGCTAGTTGTCATTTGTGTGCGTGAGTTTGATATAAATTAATGTTTTGTGTGTATGTGAATGATTGTATTTAATGATAAAATTGAGTTATATGGTGAATCTGGTTCATATGTATGATTGTTGTGTTTTGGATTGTTTGATAAATTGTGAAATGTTGTTGTTTGATTTTGGGGTAACTGAGAGAAATTAGAATTCTGAGTCATTTATCAAATTGGTTTCAACTCTAATGTTTTAAAACTGTTTTGAACTAATACCCTATGAGAGGAGTACCAATTTGAGTAGTGGAGCAAGTTCAAATTCTCCAAAATTACAAAATTTCATGTGTTGTGATCTGGTGCAATGCTAAGCAACAATAGGGTGCCATTGAGCGCCAGTTGGTTGTTGTAGGTATGGAGCACTTAGGCTCAAAGGTGTTGAGTGGTGAGATGTACTGCTGAGTGCCACCCTTTGTGAATTGTTGGTGTTGAGCAGTGCTAATGTGATGTTAAGCATCACTTATTACGATGAGAATGACACTGAGTGTCGCCATTGAGCTTCAATCTTCTTTGATTGGTTCTGTTTGTTCTTTTTAGGTTGTGAATGGTTATGTTAGTATGAATTAATATTGTTTATAGTTTTAAATGGTTAATATTTGATATGAGAATATGGTTGTGAGCATGTAAGATGGTAGTGTTTAAAGGATTTCAAGGAGAGATTCCTATGGTGATAATCTTATTGTATGCCTTGACATATGAGATGTTAGTAAGGGGGTATTCTGAACTTTAATAATTATTCACACTCAAATAAAGTATAATGAGTTATGTGGTGAGAGTCCTAGGAGATTCTAGTCTTTTGACTTGTTTGAGTCCTAGGCACTAAAAAGATTAATCTTGTGTATGGTTGGATGATAACCCCTTGAGGTTAAATTTTGCAGAGTCTATGAACCACATCATAGGAGCACACCTCTAGTGAATTTTATATCAAGAGCATGTATCTAGATAATTGAGTTTAATGTGCACTGCTTGTGTGAATATATACATAGATATTATTTATACCATTTTGTATGTATTTGCATGATATAATTAGATATGAATATTTCTTTTATACACTACTTTACCCTTTTATATGTTTGTGTTGCATGTGCTTTGTTTTACTCATTTGCGATGATCACTTCGGTGTAAGCATATAAGGATACTCATACTCATCTACTTGAGAGTGTTGATGTTGCTGAGTAGTGTGCTTTAGTTTTCCAAAGATGTTGTATAGGAGTTATTTTAGTTTTTTGTTTTCAAAAAATTCTTAAATACTTATAGTGGTTTGTATATTTTATATTACTAGGGTTATTACGTTCGGATAACGGATAACTGTATTAATATTATATATATATATATATATATATATATATATATAACTATTTATTTTACTTTTTATCAAATTTAAATATTTTATTTTGTAGTTTTATATTATTAAAAAATGTTTAATTTTTTTTTGTTAATCTTAACAAATTTATTAATTAAGTATATTTAATTTCAAAATTTTCATTTATATTATTATATTAAAATTTTAACGATAAACATATTAAAATCTTGCATGAAATTCTGTCTACAAAGTCAATTTCTACTTGCCAAATAAAAAAGGAGTTTATTACTTAAATTAAAAAGATTTTTTTTTCTTAAAATACTCCTTTTGTCGTCTTATCAAAATTTTAAATAGGTCCCCAAATAATTTTTAATCCCACGATGTACTAACAACGTTAAGTATGTGTGTGTCACATATCAACTCCTCATTTATTTTTTTAAATTATTCATGCCACATGTCACGTCAATATCGCGCTACCAGTCAAGTCAGTATGATAACACATGTCGAATCATTGACTGAATCTCAATTTGGTTCCTATATTTATTATTTTGATTCCACTTCAGTCCCAAATTTTTATTTTTATTTTTAATTTCATCCTCTTCAAATGGAAACCAAATTTAACTTTTATATAAATGTTATAATGATATTTTTTTTATTAAAAGTGATATTTCTATTACATGTTTTTAACAATATTAAGTTTATTTAAATTTATATTTTCCATTAAACTTTATTTAAATTTTATTTTCAAAGTTTAAGTATATAGATTGATAAATTTATATTTCAAATATACATAACATTATATATCAATAATTTCTATACAAATGTTAGAGTTGGTTCAAAAATAACAATTTTATAAATTCAAATATAAAATTTTAAAACAATTTTATAACAATTTAAAATTTTAAAATAAAATATAAATAAATTTTAATGTAAAATATAAATTTAAATAAACTTAATATTGTTAAAATATTTAATAAAAATGTCATTATAACATTTATACAAAAATTAAATTTGGTTTTAATTTAGAGAGAATCAAGTTGAAAGATTTAAAAAAATGGGACTAAAATAAAATTAAAAAAATAAATATAGAGACTAATTTGTGATTCAGATAATAACTTGACATCTGTCATCATAGTGACTTAACATATGACCATGACTCTTATGTGACATGTAACATAAATATTTAAAAAAAAAATAAAATTGACATGTGACACATACTTGACACGGCTAGTACTATATTAACGAAAATGACCTCATTATTTCACATTTTTTAAAAATATAAACCTAATTATGACTAAAATAAATCTGCACACTTATTTAAAGTTTTAGAAAAGTGAGATCCAAAAGACTATTTTACCTATTTTTTTTCTTTTTTCTTACATATACTTAAAAAAAAATACAAGCAACGTTACCACACTTTAATTATATAAAGTGAATGTTTTTTATTTAGTATGTCTAAATAATTCACTACTCAATTAAAAATTCAACTTACAGTGATTTGACTTTTTTTCCTTACTCATTAAAAGGGTCTAATATTGAAGAAAATTAGATACGAGTTCAGTGTGGTATTTATTTATTTTTTAAATCGAGTTTAAAATAACAAATTTGGCTATAGTAAGTCCATTACTTCTGGCCTTATTCATAACTACCCAAAATTTTCTAAACTAAGTCCACTGTTAATAAAATTTAACCAATTGCGGCAAATGTTAACTAATGTCTCTATAAGAAATTAAAAGAAAAAAAATTACTCCAAAAATATATATTTTATAAAACATTGTCATGCGATTTATTAAAAAATATTTTTTAATTCGTTAGCCTTAATAACACTAATACCTATTTTTAATAGAATAAAAAAACTCTTTTGTACTTGTTGCCATCTGAATAATATAAGGAACTAAAATTTATGTTACTTATTTAATCAAACCATCTAATTGGAAGATTTTATTTTCATCTGCGCTATTTTATTATTATATCAAATTCTAATAAAGAAAAAAAAAAACACTTTTAAATAAGACTGGCATGATAAAATAGCCTGGGCAGACTTTCTTATTATTTTCTGTTTTAGAATAAGTATCATATAAATAAGAGTTTTATGATAAGTTTTTTTTTAAGAAAAAAATAAGTCAAAATATATCCTATTACAGTGCTTTAACATTTTTAAATAGTTATTTTTTATTAAAATTGAAGTCAATAATGATATTTGAGCTCGTAACGCAGTGTGCTTAATATTAGTTTAGAGCTTCTGTCTTTAATTTGGTGTTAATTAATTTTTATTTACACTTCTAATAATATTATTATTTATTTACTATTTATTTAATCCGTATAAACAGCTTGAGACCGAAAGACGAAAGAATGAGAAGGTTGTGAGAGGGAAGACATCATTAATACTAAACAGCTTCATTAGGATAAAATAAAATAAAAAAAATGAATAATCATGGTAAAGAGGTTCCTGGTTCTGTTTTTATCGTATGTGTGTGAAATATAAAGAAAAGGAGAGAGAGAGCTTCATCCAAATTCCAATGTTCACTTCACTTCTTCCCTTTCTCTCTCCCTCACTCTCTCTGCATTGCTTAACTCAGTGAAGCTCTCTCCATTGCCAAACTTCACTGAACTCTCCCATTGTTACTTCACTCTCTCTTTCTCGGCCAACAAAAAAAAAATGGTTAAAACAGCATAGGAGCAGAAGAGAAGAGAATCTTCATCGGCACCAAAAATGGTGGTGGGGGACCACGCCAATGCGAACGGGTGGCCACCAATTGAGGCTCCACTCAACGTCCACAGAGACGAGCATTGGACCAACTTTGACAGCTCCGTCAACGCCGTCTCCTTCGGCTTCGTCGCCACCGCCATTCTCATCTCCATGTTCCTAGTCATGGCCATTTTCGAGAGGTTCCTCCGCCCCACCTCGCCGCCCCTCTCTCCCGCCGCCCGCCCCGGCCCCCGCGACGTCGAAGCCCAGATCGGCTTCTCCGCCAAGCTCGCTCACCCTTCACCAAAAGTAAGTAAAATCAATAAAAAAAAAGTATAATGCACTCGTCCCGATGATAAAGCCTCCACCTTTTCGTGCCAAAAGTTGTTTCTTCTTTGGTGGGTTTTCCCATTTTCGCGTTTTTTTTTATGTAATTGTTAATTCGCATGATTTTCCCACCTAATTGCTCAAAGAGTGCTGGATCTTGGTTTTTTTGTTTTTTTAGATTTTAAAGTCTTCTTGCTATTTTTCTTTTCAATAAAATTCTTCTGGGCTGTTTGATTGTTACAACACGTTTTGTGATTGTGCCTGTTATCTTAATCACCACCATCTTCTATGTTTTCTTGTTCATTCTTGGACCTGAGTCTAACTCAATTTCAGAAGTTCTCCCACTTACATATACCAGTTTAGATCTCTAACTATCTTGGTCTTCCATTAGAGGCTTTCCTAGTGGCTCTACTCTTCTGTTCCCTTCTTCAAATGTTTTATGTTTGTGCCTTTTCTGTGGTAAAAACATGCTCTACCATTTCTGCTGGGGTGGTTAATATTAATCCTCAACTGTCAAATATGAATTTAGCTTTCACGAATTCCTTTTTTTTTATCTTCATTAAAAAGTGAACTCAATAGCTTTTAGCTAACCCTACCATTTTTTTTTTGGTTTGATTTCATTCTGCATTTGCACGTTCTGTCAATTATCTTCGTTATGATTCGTGAGCGAACTGTATTGTCTTGTAAGTTTTTATGTGAAGATGGTCCTGCGTGGAAGCATTCTACTCAACACTTGGTCCCTTGCCACGAGTCTTTGTAGATCTTTGTGATTAAATTTGAGACCCACATTGTCCTTGCTGTTCATCATCTCCAGCATCTCCAAAATCTTTGATGAAACCGTGTGTGGCCGGTGTCTGTGGTCTCAGACACTTGGTCAACGTTTAAATGCTAGTCTTGTATGCTAATAGAGAAATAAAGTAACCACATGGTATATTGTATTTTATTCTACATATATATCTTCTTGGCTTATACCACTTTAATATTTAGTTTTTAATGTAGTCTAGTGTAGCATCCTATGATGAACCAGTACCATGTAACAATTGTGTTGTCTGCCTTGTGCCATTCCTTCGGTGGAACACGCTGGACCCACCTACTTATCCAATCTCAGTTCGGTAGTAGGGCACAACTTGATTGAGACGCTGTCTCCGATGGATTTGTTTCTTTCACCTTTATCAAAAACTATTAAATGATTCTCTGGTATTGGCCAATGAGATTTTAGACACAAAAGCTCTCTCATCAAACAATTCAAATTTTTATTTTGAAAGGAACTAATCCAGAATTTAATAGCTTACTTTTTTGGCATTTTCATCAGCTTAGAGGATCTCAGTATTGTGTTAATGGAATATAGATAACAGAATATGGACTTTGGTGAAAATGCTCCCCGCACTTTGCCTTCTGACAGGGATTCTTTTTATTGTTTATGGTAATGATAGTGGTCAGAGACGGTTTTGGAATTTTCTTTACATAAAAGTGAACTTCACATTTCTGTAACAAACCATGCCCAGAAGGGAATTGGATTGGAGACTAATCACACAGAAAGGTAGCAATATAGCATGTGATTCTTGAACTGTTAATCTATCAAAGACACTCATATACCCTGTTAATGACCAAAGAATAAAAAGTATTTTGTAATATGATCTTACTGTGATTTTTAATTAAAAAAAAAGTATTGTATATTGATTCTTTAACTAGTGTCCTTTAATAATAGCTAACTATTGAAAGGTATCAACATGTTATACATAGTGCAGAACATTGACTTTTAAAATGAAGGCAATTTCTATGCTTTGTTTTCTGTGTATCATGTTTATTTCATTGCATTATTGTCAAATTTATGATATAAATGCTTTTGTTTTTGTCACTTTATTTCATTTAATCTTACACAGAAGTGAGGGCCACTAGGTGTCTAGGAAAAGATTCTTTGTACCCAGTGAATCTTATACAGTAAAATTTAATCACTTTGCTGAGTGATGGGATGTGTTTCACTCGCTAGATCTTGGTTTATAAGTTTAGCATCGGATGCAAACAACTTCACAGTAAAACTCAGTTCAACAATAGTCAACATAGGTGCCTTTATGGTGTTTTACCTACGATTGTTTTAGCCACTTTTTCTATAAAACGTTGTGCATGATACTGACCAATTCACTTTCCCTGTGTGCTTGCATTTTAGACCCATACCTTCCTGGCTGTGTCTGACACTGTGTGTCTAACTGAAGCATTCTTTTCTTTCCATCGTAAAGCTGTCACAATCAACTAACCTGGTTAAATCTTCAGTTTAAAATGGATGATAATGTCAAGTACTAATCAATTGTTTTCTACTTTCTGATATGCTACTGTCTTCTGTTTTTCTGGACTAGGCCCTCTTGGTGAATTTTCTTTTTGTGGTGAGAAATCTAACTAGAAAATAGTACTGCAGCTATTGCATTTCTATATCTACATACATAATGTGTCTGAACACCAGCTAGACTATTTCATACTCTAAATAGCGTAGCATAGCCTGAAAGAATTCACATGTTTATTGATAATACATTTTATTCATTTATGATGCCAAAACTAATGCTTTTAGTGGTTTTTGAAAGAGTTTAACTATAAAAGTAACTAGTGATTCTTACAAGTTTGTGACATAAGCTATCATGTAAAAAGACTTGTTGTATTTGTACTCAATTTAGTTGTGTATCCAAACACATTTTTAGACATAAATGGAGCAACAAATGTGCAATGGTTTGTGAAGCTTGGTTTATTAACTTATGTTGTGGCAATATACAACTCTTTAAATCATCTTGGACATACTGAATCCCATAATTTGATTAATTACACATGAATTTCATCATGGTTTTCTGTAACTGTTGCAGATGAGTGTATATGCAAGTGGGGTTTCAGTTCTTATGCCTGGAGACGAGATTCCAACATTTATTGCTCATCCTGCTCCATGCTGTCCAGAACGAATTTCTTGGCCTTCTCATCAGCAAAACACATTACCATGTTCCTCTTCCAACACCCTTCCCACTTCCATCAATTAAGTCTGAGAGATTATGAACATAGACAAAGTTCTGCATACTGCATCAAGGGCTTGATTCATTTTCTGTGAAGAGTAGAGTATTTCTTGGGGTTTGCCTTCCAGCCATTTTTACCTCTGGAGCTCTCTTTACAGTTTATGAGATGTAAAATAGGATTTAGTTTTAGGCAAACCGGGTTTGGCACTTAGATATCATTTCCATCTTTGAAGTAAAACATCAATTCTGTTCATATGTCTTCCCAATTCTTGTCCACCCAAATCATGAAGCTTTCAGGGGGGTTTTCCTGTGTAAATCAATTATTAATAGATTGAACATTGTGCCCATCAACTGGGTAAATCCTCTCTCTGCTTCTTCCACATGAGATCTTCATATTATGCAGCAATGTTAGAAACGTATCACTTTGTGATTAATAATAGAAAGTGAGTAAGCAAAGATCACCAAATGGTTCAAAGAGTGGGTGCATTTGATTGCTAAGATTACTGCATAATATATCATTTTGTTCAACTCGAGTCACGACACGATTTTTGGTTTAGTGATTGACAGTGCGAAGTTTATTACATGTAAGTGTTAAATATAGCAATGCAAAGTTGAATTCTTTGTTATATCCGTTGTAGTATCGAAATGACAAGAATGATACCACTGGTAATAGTAATAATTGTGATGGTAATCTTGTGGGGATAGAAAAAGTTGTCTCTTGGTTTGTTTATAATAATTGTTTTTTTCACAAGTTTTGTCCTATTTTATTTATTTTTCTCCCGTTTATTATTTCATTATCACTTTCAAATCAAGTAAAACAATATTAGTCTTTAAAAATTTAAAATGTTTGTCACTTTAATCTGTAAAATTAAAAATTTCGAAACAAATTTTTATAATGTCAAGTAAATTCTTAAACTTAGACATTTATCACGTTACTTCTAAACATCCGTTAAGATAATTTACAAGTCACAATTGTTTGACTTCTGATTTTACGTGCTTAACATTTAATATATTTAGCTGTTTTTCTTTCAAGAGTTGTTACTTTCAATAACTAACGTGGTAATAATAAATATTATCAGGGACTTTATGTTGTATTTCTAGTTGTGTAATCTTTCCTTTTTTTTTTAAGAATTAAATTAATTTATTATAACTAATAATTAAAATTTAATTTATTGGTGTTAATAATTTAGATTATAACAGTATTGTATATTTATTTTATAAATAAATATAATATAAAAAATTATTTTTTAAAATTATTTTTAATATAAAAAAAACGAACTAGTAGGTCAAAGAGAGATTAACCCACCCACAAATTTGACGAATTAAGTAAATTGGATCGAAACAAGCTAACGAATTAAATACTTTAATTCGACCTATCATTTTATTGATGGGTTGAAAGGTATGCCCGGATTAACATTCTAAAATAATAAATCAACCATCTTCATTATTCTACTACGTTCAAAATAAAGACGTTGACGTAGGTAGACACACACTCTTTCCTGAAAAGTGTTATTGTAATTTAATTTCATTGATTTACACTACATAAGGTCTAAAAGAGAACTTAAAAGATGTTTTTGCGAAAGTATAGAATAATTTAATTTTTGAAAGAATAGTATCTAAGCTATAAATGGAGAATTTATATTTGATAGTTTGAGATCGAGTTCAGATTTTCTACTGATTTTTTTTATGTTGTCTTCTGTTGAACATTCAAAATATTGTGTTAGTATTTTAAATATATTTTAAAACATCAAAATTAATGATAATTAGCGTATTATAAATAAAAAAACAATACAACAAAAATAAAAAATCAACATAAAATCCAAATTCCTTGAGATCGATAATTGAAAGTTAAATCATATTAATACTCCACTTTCCAAATACCTTGAACTTTGTGTCAATTGGTAATATAGAATCGAATGATATTGCAGAAGAAGAATGAAATGGATTACAAATGCCACTTCATTATTTTAATATTTTATATATTGAAAAAAAACAACTCCATTCCATTGTTACCAAATGAGCCATCATCACCTTTCCATTTTCATGTTCGTTTACTTTCAAAACACTTCCAAATAAAGTCAGGTTATGTATAATTATTAATTTTGATATCACATGTATTCACACTCTATAATTCATTCATAATTTGTTATTATATAAAAAATTATTAAAAATAAAATAAAAAAATATAAAGTATAGAGTGCGGAGGAACCACACCAAATTTATAATAAAAATTACATTTCACAAAAATATAAACAGACTATATTTACTATAAAAAAAAAATATATACTTTCAAAATACTTCTTGTTTTATTTGTTTTATGTTCTTACATATTTGCTATTTAAATATTTATTAAAGAATTAAATGTGATGAAAATAAAAATAACATGGAAAAAAAATCGAGATACTAGACATAAGGAATAAAATGAAAACACGGAAATAAAAATACATAATAAAACAGTTTAAATCCTCAAATGATTTTTGTTTTTATTTTAAAATTTTAATTAAATCATAAATTTTTTTAGTCTCAATTTGATTCCTACTTATTAAAATATATTACAATTTGATTCCTTTTATTAATACACTACTAATTATGTTAATTAATGTGTCACATGTCAATTTGTGTTCTTTTTTATTTTATTTTTTATATATATTTTTTAAAATTTTTAAATTGTCACATATCAAATAAGTATGGTACTGTCACATGACAAAGGTAGTGTGACCTAACAATGTCACATGTCACTATTTAGACAAGTATCATATTAAAAAACTCAATTTAGTCTTTGTATTTATTATTTTGAATTAATTTAATTCTAATTTTTTTAGCTAGAGCAATTCCTCTAATTCAAATCGAGACAAAGTTTAATTTCTACATGTATGTTACAATGATATTTTTATTGAAATTGATATTTTTAAGAATATTAAGTTATTTAAATTTATATTTTACATTGAACTTTATTTAATTTTTTTTTCAAATATTTATATATCAATAATCTCTATACATATGTTGTAATTAGTTTTAAAATAACAACTTTATAAATTCAAATATAAAATTTTTAAATAATTTTATAACAATTTAAAATAAATATATTTATTTAAAATTTTAAAACAAAATTCATACTACTTCCTTTCCCACTCCTCAAAATATCAACTAAAGCATAACCTTGAATTCTTTGTATAAGATATAGAATAACCTCCATGTATGATAGCAAAAAGTGTTAATTAACACGTGCACTTTCGCCTAATAAAATTAAATCATTTTTTTGGAAGTTAAAATTGGTTTACATCTCCGACTTGATTTCTTGAAATAATATTTATTTTTAATTTATGTATAAATTAATTTAAACTTACAATTTTTTTATTCTTCTCGATAATTTTCTAGTACTCACCCAAAAAAAAAAAGTTTATTCAAAGCATTTCTATTGTCTTGGGGTGCACTTGAAGAGAAATAAAAACCTAACCCTTTTGAATTTGAGTGGAGGGAGATATTGACGAATCCCGAAAGCACTTAAAAATGTTTAATAATAATTCTTTTTTTTTATCATGATGGAATCACTTTGTTTCTCTTTAGGGTTGAATTTTAAAATTTGGACCTTTCACCTTCCTTCTTCACAAACATCTCATTCCCTTCTTCACTTTGTTGCTCTTTGTCTCTTCTGCTTCAGAGGATGAAACCTAAAAAAGTGTCCAAAATGTTTTATATATCCATAGCACCATAAAACAATTTGTAGAATAAAAAAAATGAGGACCACTTTCCCTCCTTTCCCAAATCAAATTCAATATTCTTTTGCTACCCATTTCATTAACAAATGCAAATAAAAAATTAGAATCACAACTTTCTTTATAAAAAGATGTAACATTAGATAGTTAATGCACTCTTGGTGTTGTTTTTATAAGTTTTCAACCATTGCACCTATATCTAGCTCAATTATTCACTAAAGTTATTTCAATATATCACATTGCTAAAACAAACATAATTTAGCATGCAACAGTTTTTTTTTTTTCTTCTCTCTTTATTATATATATTTGTGGTAATAAAGTTTTATCGACACAAAGTTCAAGAACGTTTATAAATAGTTGCTTGTAAAAGTGTTTGTTATGAAAGGGAAGCATTGGGGCTAGCAAGCCTCGAGATGCAAAAGCCATGTGCTTAACTCACTTTAGTTTTAGGATGAAACTTAGGATCCAAAGATAATAAAGTTTGGGAGGAAAATAAAAAATATACTACCAACTATGCTTAAAATATTTGCTGAAGAATATTAAAAGCACTCTACCAAGACTTTTTATACAACTTCATTATAATTTCATACAGCCTTTTATTTATTGATTTTTAATTAAATCTTATTAATAAATGTTAAGCAGATTTATATTTCGTATTGAAAGTTGAGTTGTAGTTATTATGTGTGACTATTTCTTCAAATAATTGAGTATCAAATACATATATTACCAAAGGTATATTAATATATATATATATATATATATATATATATATATATATATATATATATATATATATATATATATATTATTACAATCATGTTCTTGTTTAGGGTTAAATTTGTCATTGAACAATAAAAAAATTAAAATTGGAATTGAAATAGTATTGATGTATATTATCAAAGGATATAATATTTTTTCATGTTGGTCAAAAGTAGAAGTCATCGTATACTCTACTCTCTACTAGAGTAATTTAGGTGGTGAGAATTGAAGAAGGTTCTTATGGTGAAATTAGAAGTGAGACTCCTTGTGTGACAATACCATAGGTAACTTACCCTATCTAGAGATATTTGATCATTTTGGTTAGATCAAGTGGAGTCACCTCCTTTGCTATAATCCAATTTTAGGACAAATGCAAGTTTCTCGTGTCCAAGTAATACATTCTTGAGAAGAATGCATGCTTTTGTGTTGCAGGCAATAAAGACTCATTTATTTTACAAATTTAGAACATGTGTATGTTAAAAAAAATTATAATTAGACTACCTTTCTTTGCTTTGTTGGTGTGTTTGCTTGTGTTTCTCTTCTTGCAATAATCACTATATTGGTGTGAGCAAAGAAACTTGCAGGTGAGAGCGATGATAAATCCTATGATGGATGGTTCCAATCAGGGACAAAGCATAATAGGAGCAAAAGGGGGCCATGGTCCATCAAAAAATTTTGATTTTTCTTTTTAATTTATGTGGTTAAAATTTTTGAAATTATGTATACCTAAAAATTTTGATTTTTTTTTAATTTATGTAGTTAAAATTTTTGAAACTTTTTAAATTACGTATAGTATTTTAAAATTTTTAAAATTATGTGCAGTATACCAAGAATCAAAGAAAATTAAATTAAATCTTTTTTATTTGATTTATAAATCATAATATTTAATATTAATTAATAATAAAATTTAAAATCAAACATAATAAATAATAAAAAAATATTATGATATTTTTTATTTGTCTTATGAGTTTTTCACATATTTTTCATCTTTTACTTTTACTTGTTGTTTTTTTATTTCTAAAGAGAAAAATAATTGTTGTTTCTAACGTTATCTCTTAATACATATTGTTCTGAGTCTTTCATTCTTGAAAAAAAATATTTATTTTGTCTCACTCGAGTGAAATATTAGTTTAATAGTTAACATTATTTTTTATCTAACAAACTTTTTGTATATTCATATTTAAGAATATAGAAAAAAATATATTGTACTATGTATTTTTTCATAACTGATTTTTAATTGTAGCTTGATTATCATGAATTTTTATTTTTTATTAGATTATGAAAAATTATTTTTTAGTCTTAATCTTAATATATATATATATATATATATATTCTTGATGAAGAATAAAAGAACAAATTCATATTTTAAAAATAATAAAAAGGGAAACTATTTGTGAAGATAAAAAGAGTACAAATTCAACCTTTTGACATATATTTTGAACAATGATACTAATGACTCAATTGTCCAATTATAGAAATTCTTTCTTAAAGCTCAAAGAATTACAAGTGAGACATTACTATAATAGAAAAATTATTTTTTATAATGAAGATTATCAAAACAAGATTGTTGAATAAAGATGAAAGGTGAATTCTTTCTGACAATATGTTTATTTACATTGAAAAAATAAATAGTTATAAATTTTACTTCTGATCCGACTATTAATGAGTTTAAGAATATAAAGGAACAAATGGCAATAATTGTGATTTCTTTATATAGTTATAATTATACTAAATGTATTCATTATCTTTACTTTAGTGACAATAATTAAATATATAAATAAATTTTAATTATATTATTTTGGCTTCATCTAAAATATTAGTTAAGATTCGTCACTAGTTCCAATGGGAGTCTGTGATGTATTGTCTATCATATTTGGACATTTTGCACAATCTAATGTTGTCTTTAGTTTTGCTCCAAGTGATGTAAACAAATGATCTTCTTTTTACAAAATTTTGGTACTATGGACTATAACTACACTTTATGCATTTGTTTATATATGTGTTACATCTCTTTGGTCAGGTTTACCTAATACTCTAAACCAAATGAACTCTACCAATAAATTAACTCTATCTTTAGAGTTGTTACAACAATTTGTTAAGAAATCATAATTTAGTGGAAAGATATCAGATTGTATAATATTTAATTAAAATTAGAAAAATATAATTTAATTTTTTAGTCGATGATATAGATAATAAAAATTATCCATTACAAAAAAACTATCAAATAGTGATCAATTTCATGACAAAAAAAATATCATGTCTGTGTGTTCGCATTGTTTAATTTTTACAAAAAATTGAGTTAAGATCAATTAAGAATATATAATTAATTTTTAAATGTAAAATTAGAAAAATAAAATATGAACGTAAAAAATGTTTTAAGATAACTGTTAAAGAAAAAAAAATATTTTTAGAATAATGGTTAATTTTTAAAATAGTTTTTAAATGTAAAATTTAAAAAATAAATATGTAAAAAAAAGTTTTTAAAATAATTGTTAAAGATAAAAAAGTTTTTAAAAATAATAGTTAAAGTGTTGGAAGTCTCATGTCGACTAGAGATAAGACTAATTCACAATATATAAATGGGAGCAATCTTCACCTTACAAGTCGGTTTTGTGGGGTTGAGTTAGACTTAAAACTCACTTCTGACATAAAAATAGACTATTTATAAAATAATTAAAAATAAAATTGAAATAACAAAATATGACATAAAAAAGATATCTCTTTATATATTGATATAAATTTTTCACTCATCTTCCTTTAATATAAAATTTTCAACTTCTTACTTGAATTCCTAGCATAAACATAACTTTCCAACTTCTTTATATATAAAATTGATGTTGCAACAACAATCATGTCAAAGTATCATCTGTGACCGCTGCAATATCTCCTTAATCTATGATTGAAAAGTCAATTTCTCCAAAGTAAACAAGTTTAGACATGTTTCAAAATTAAGATTTTGTTTCTCTCTTAGTTGTTTTATTGATTGAAGTTGATATCTTTTATTTTCGGAATGTTTATAGTGCTAAAATGGGATTTGGTGTTTGAAGATAATGTCATAGAAAATGTAAAAATGATGGAAACATTATATTTATATGTACCAAAGAGAATGCATGTAAAGAAAAAAAAGGAAAAAAAGGAAGAGATTATTTGACTCATAACTTGAAACTGAAAGTCTTTGTCCAGTCATATTAGATGTCACATTTGTTAGAAAAACTAGAAAATATAAAGTACAAAATTTTGTTCTTGAGCATAATCATTTTTTTTTTTTTTTACATTTCAAAGAGGTAGTTCACATATTAGCATGTCAAAGAAAATTATATCAAGTGCAGGCTTTTGAGATTGAGATGGCCCATGAAGAAAAAAAAAAGGGCTTAGTGATGAAATGTTTATTTGTTTATATCACCTTGTAAGAGGAGATAATTATTAGTTTTTCTTTTAATATGTATATAGTATTATGTTAGTCCCTATTAAATATATTTGTTTTATTCTTAAAAAAATCTTAACTATATATTTTGTATTAAAGTTTAAGTATTAAACTTATAAGTTACTTTAAGTTCAAGTTGAAAACAAGAATGAAAAAAAAATGGAATTGTTTCAGTTTTAATTTTGTTTAGCGCATGAGTTTCCCTTAAAGTAAATATTGTTCGGTAAATTTTTTTAAGAAAAAATGTTTTATTTAAAACTATTTTTCAAATAAAATAATATTTTATCAAGCACATTCTCATTTATTTTCTAATTCTTTAATAAATCGGTATAAAATACAATCCAATCATTGTGAAACACGAAACCCTGGTCACTGTCTCATTTTCTTTCCCTCCATCATTACTCTCTTTCTCTTCCTCCTACTTTTTGAACTTTTGTTTTTAACTTTTATCTGTTTCATAATCTGATAACATTTATACAATTTTTGAACAGTCAAGAAACATTTTATTCGATCAAATTTTTAAATAGAATGAAATTTTTATTTACTTTATAATTTTTTTCTTCTCTCATTTTTCTTGTTATTTTTGTCATTGATCTCGGTAGATTAGTAAAAAAATTTCTATTTTATTTTATTTAAAAATTTTGTTATGTTTTGATATTTTGTTTTAAATCTTTAAGTTTTTGAGTAATTTTACCATTTAGATATTTTGAAAATTTTCTTCAAAAATTAGTAGGCAAATGAAACTATTTATATTTTTAATAAATCTTAATTAAGATAAATAATATGAATGTAAGGTAATGTGGTCATAATATCTTGAGTTTTATGTAGGGAATGTGGTTGATTGAGATTTTGTTTGGATGCTTCGAACTTGAAAAATGTTGTTGAGTTTTGTATGGTGGATATTTTTATTTTTAAGTTGATCCAATGATTAAATCATGCATGTTAAGTATAAAGTTTTCTTAAACTGAATTTTGGATATGGTTTAGATAAATAAACTAAATGTAAGACAAAATAGTTATATAATTGAAATGCCTTTGGAAATATCTTTGAAAACTAGTTTGAATTTGTTGCCAAAGTTGATTTTGTTTTTTTCTTCTTTATATTTTTGTTCAAGTGAAGCAATTTGTGCTCAAGTGAAAAAATGACTACAACTGAATCTCACTTTCTATAAAAAATTTGCTCAAATGAATTTTCACTCAAGCTAATATAAAATTGGTCTCTTTTAACTCATTGAATGTGAATGTGTTTAGAAACATAAATTAAATATTAATTCCTTATTTGATTGATTTAAATTTTAGTTAAATGAGTTATATTGTATGATAATGTTTATTGAGATTGATGAAATTTGCATGTTATATAAAAATGGTTGTCAAGATTGATAAAAATTGTATGAAATTATGATTACATATCTAGGATGATATGTGAATTATTATTTAATTCATATATCTAGTATTGATACCTACGTTGCAAAATAGAGAATCTCTTACTTCATTAATGGTTTAAATCACATCCAATCCATAAATGACCTATCATCGTAGCCCACCTCACTTTCCTTGAAATACAAATCTAATTAGATAGTTTTATGACAGTGCTTGAATACATGCTTCAATCTTTCAAGATATTGATTACATATGGAAAAATTTCCGATCTAACACAAAAGCCTCCTTAAATGCTACTCATTGACATCAATAAGATATTGGGTGATGACAAGTTGAAGGAGGAGTTTTGCATATTTTGACAACTTGAGTTGTAGTGAAATTACTCTGATTATTCTCTTAGTTTCGCTAATAAATCTAAATTTTGTGTATTAGATCATATATTAGTCTCTCGTAAGATGCACTCTATACTAGACTTTTAGAGGGCTTAAGTCGATATTCCTTTTATTGATGGATCCATGTATGGTCTATATAATTATTATATATTTGTGATTGATTGAAATGAATTGTTAAAATTGTCCCTTTTATATAATTATCTTAGGTTTGAAATTTATTTTCGATAAGTTATATATATATATATATATATATATATATATATATATATATATATATATTTTTTTTTTTATTTGATAACATGTTATTATTATTGTTATTGTATTGTGTACGTGAACATAATGAACATACATAGGAACATATGTAAGAGTAGTGTGTAAAGGATGTAAACTTTTATTTTCAATAATTGCATGTTTATATATTTTGCGAATGTTGGAATTGTATTTTAAAATATTTTATGGATTGTATACACTCTTTGTTGGATTTATAATACAATAAATAATTAGTTTTTTGCTATTACAATTATTTATTAACTTTATCTACATAATTTTTTTTTTACGTTTATTACTTCGTTTGTATCATCTATAATTAATAAAGAGAATTGTCACTTTTGGTATAATTTTTTGTCTAAGTAACTATATTTTTAATTAAAATAATTATTCGTAATATAAAAAAATTCACATTAAAAAAATACTCATAATAAAATTATAAAAATTACTGTTTTATATAATTATATTTTTGTAAAAAATATTTAATACTTTATTAATATTATTATTTTAAAAATTAAAAATAACTTACAGTTTCATAAAGTGATACTTAAACAATTCATATATACAAGATAGGAATCAAATATCTTCATAAATTTACAAGTAAAAGAACATGTTTACCATATTTACATTTATTTATGCAAAGGTCCAAGAACTTATAAATATAGCGTGTTGAATATTTGCTTAATTTTCTCATTCTTTATTATACTCATATTTTACAATTTTTTAAAGAGAAATGATAAACATTTTTCTTACCACTTCTCTTACCACCTGATGTGGCGTGAGATATTTATTATTTTTTTTAATTTAATTGAAAAATGAAATGACATTGCAGAAGGTTAGAGTATTCACTCACGCGTGTTGGACACTTAGCATTCATCACATAACCCTTCTCTCTTTTCATTTTGATTTTTCAAAAAACCTCTCTCCTCCGAACCAACTCTTCCCCAAACCTTCCCAGAAAACCCTCCTCGCACATAGCTCTCCTCCACCGTGAAAATTCATCACAGACTCCTCTCTCCTTTGAATGTTGAAACCCCAAATCCGTTTCTGTTTTTCGAAAAACCCTATCCCATTTTAATCTTCAAACCCCAAATCCCTTTTACTTCATCACAAAAACCCTTTCCCCGAACCCCTTTATGCCGTTTTATTTTTGAAATCTCCCATACCTTCAATCTCTCTCTGTTCCGTTTAATTTCTTTCTGTGCTTTGTTGTCTCTACGTTGTTGAATGCATCATTCCACCATACAAACAAAAATGCAAGCTTTGCAGAACGATGGGATCCGCGTTTTTCGATGGCTCCATCCCACGCTGTCTTAACCTCCCCTTTTCTCCACATTGCCATCTCATAGTAATTTTTGTCACCACAATTGGTTGTCGTGTTTGATTCTTTCCTATTTTACCATTTTGTTGCAACCGTATGGAGGATTAAAGCACTGCGTGGTGGTCTATATGACAATTTAATTTGTTTGTGTTCAATTTCAGTGTAGATATGTGTGGCACAATTGCTGGTCTACTCAAACTATATAAATTTGTTATAATGTATTTGTCCAAAATGTCTTTAATGGGTTACACTTTACATAGGCGTGAGTGTCAAGTTCATTTTGAATATGGTCCACCATTCTTTTTTGTCAATTATAACCAACACATTTTTTAAAACAAATAAAACATTATGTGTCTTAAAAGGGGGGAACAAAGTGAGGTCCAGCAAGGCCCTGGAATAATAATTTTATTAAAATATGTTATAACATATTTGTCCAAAAACTCTCTCCTGGATTACTTTTTACATGTGTTTGGGTTGCACGTTAGATTTCAATAAGGTCCACTAATCTTTTTTGTCAATTATAACCAATTTATTTATTAAAACAAATTAAATATGGTGTGTCTTCAAAAGGGGGAACAAAGTGGGATCCAGCAAGGCCCTGGGATAATAATTAGACCACTTCAATTATTAAAATATGTTATACCATATTTGTCCAAAAACTGTTTCCTGAGTTACACTTTATATGTGTTTGGGTTGCATGTTAGATTTGAAAAAGGTCCACCAATCTTTTTTGTCAATTATAACCAATACATTTACTATGAGATGACAATGCAGAGAAAAGGGGAGGTAAAGACAGCGTGGAATGGAGTCGTCGAAAAACGCGGATCCCGCCGTTATGCAATTGCATTCTTGTTTGTATGGTGGAATGATGCATTCAACAACGCAGAGATAACAAAGCACAAAAAGAAATTAAACGAAACAGAGAGAGATTAAAGGTATGGGAGATTTCAAAAATAAAACGATAGAAAGGGGTTCGGGGAAAGGGTTTTTGTGATGAAGTGAAAGGGATTTGGGGTTTGAAGATTAAAATGGGATAGGGTTTTTCGAAGAATAGAAACGGGTTTGGGATTTCAATATTCAAAGGAGAGAGGGGTATGTGATGAATTTTCACGATGGAGAAGAGGTGTGTGCAGGGAGGGTTTTCTGGGGAGGTTTGGGGAAGAGTTGGTTCGGAGGAGAGAGATTTTTTGAAAAATCAAAATGAAAAGAGAGGAGGGTTCTGTGATGAATGCTAAGTGTTCAACACGCGCGAGTGAATACTCTAACCTTCTGCAATGTCATTTCATTTTTCAATTAAATTAAAAAAAATTGAAAATTAAATATCTCACGCCACATTAGGTGGTAAGAGAAGTGGTAAGAAAAATGTGTCATTATATCATTTTTCTTTTTTTAAACTCTTACTAACTCGAGTGTAAAGGAATCTTATGTAAGTGGACATCTCGCCAACTCAAATCAAATCATAAGAGTCTCACTCCTTTTACCTCGAAATAAATCATCCAAATTCAACTGCAAAATGTGAAAAAGAAAAAACTCATCTTTGTAAAATAATAATAAAATCTTATATTACTAGTGTAAAAAAAATAAAAAAAAGTTATATTTCATAAATTTAATATTTTTTCATCTTAGATTTTACATGTGCAATTTTTGTTAGGTTTGAGAAAAAAAAAATCACACCTCACTAAGAAGAAATTCAAGATAAATTTGAACATGCGACGAGGTTGGATTAAAAAAACGAACAATGTTAAACAAATAAAATTGAAAAATATATTTTATATTTTAAACTTTACTTTTAATATGATAGTATTTTGTTAAATTTAATAATAAGTTATACAAAATCATAGTCTATTACAATAATAATTATTAGTTATACATATGATATTTTAGTTAAAAGATTTACTTTATTTATGTCATTTATGAAAGGTAAAAACAATTTTTTCTATTAAAAATATTTTATTTAATATAAATCCGTAATTCAATCAAATTAGTGTACAATCCAAGCAATCTAAATATAATTAATTTATTTAATTAAATAATGGAATAAAAATTTAAAAATCTTAAATTCAAGTGGTAGATTGGATTTTTGTTCCATTTATTTGAGACGTTGTCCCTTTTGCCTAATGTCGCCGTCACATACTGAAGAAGCTCTGTCACATAATGCCAATCATCTTCCATTTTCTGCCATAATTGAACTCATTAAATACACCTCTCCCAACTCTTCAAACTCTTCCCTATCGTATCAAACAATTTCCAAAATCTTCCTGCAGAGGATAATTTCCAAAACTTTTGTTAATTCATTTGACATTTTTTTTTACCAATATAATTATTTTATGATTATTTTAGGCTTATATAAGCTTCAAGTGATTGTCAAATAGTTACAAAGAACATTTTCCCTTTTTAAATTCTTCTGCATTCTCATGATTTCTTTTACCCTTTTTAGTTTTTGGTTTTACCTTGCCATTGACACAGTCCAAAAAGCCAAGACAATGTCCTATTTCACACCTTTGACTTACCATATTTACACCCTAACTGTGTAAGTAATTAAGAAGATCGAAGAAAGAAAGTACACAAATAATAAATGACGAGTTACTCATAACATCACTTCACACTTAGCTCACCCACTCAACGGTGGCTCACTGGTGGCGTCACCCACCACCGTCGCTGCACATTCACAAAATCCTATATAAAGATGAAGCATTCCAATGACACAAGTGGATTCTCCAGTGATTCGCCGCCAGAAACCCATTTCCTTGCCGTCGCCGGATTCTCCTTTCTCCGGCAACCGTTTCCCGCCGTGCTTGTTGTTACCCTTGCCGGGCACCGGTTAGTTTTTCTCACAGATGGGTTCCGACCCACAACGGGCCTAGATCCTCCAGTGGCCGGCGACCTTGACTGCCGGAAAGATTTCTCGGCTGGATCTCGCCGTCGAAGTGTTCCACCGCTGCCCGTTTTCTGAGCCGTTTGGTCTCCGCACTGAACCAGCCTCACAGACCCAACATTGTTCCTTGCACCATGCACTGTTCTCTCTCTTCTCTCACCGGGAAAGGAACGATTTTTCAGCAATTTGGCCTGAGATATATCGACCCTTTTGCGCGTTTCTTGCCCTTGCTCGGTGATTGAAGTAGTGGTGGACACGGTTTCGCTCAAGCTGCAAACTTCATCCGAGGGGTCTTCCGCTTTATAAAGGGACAAAGACTTCTTCTGAACTTTGCTCTGTTCATCTCTGACCTTGTTTTGGAGTGGCTTTTGAGGTTTTGGTTTGGCAAAGGTTGTTGGATTCCGTTTCGGGGCTTCCAAGAGCACTTGCTTCACTGTCTCACTTTCTTCCTCTCTGCTGCTTTCTAGAGGCTTCTCTCGGCGAGTGAGAGGCTGTGGTGAACCACGGAACTTTCTTAGTGGCGAGGTCGAGGTTTTGTGACTGCAACTCACACAACAACCCATTACTACGTTGGAAACCAAGTGTTTGGTTGTTCAAAGAAGAAACATTATTGTTGAGGGAAGGCTCAAAGGTGGTTTTGGTGGTTCCATGAGTGAAGTTGGTCTTGCACAGCTAATGTTAGTTAAGGAAGAGAGTGAATTGTTGGGGTGAAAGGAAGGATGCATTTATTGTGGGGATATGGAAAAGACAAGAAGCAATGAGGAAAAATGAAAATGCACATGAAATAGGGTGGCAAGTATGTCGTTTTGTGTGTGGTATTCGTCCCTGGTGTGATGAAAGTGTTCGTAAATATTGGAGAAGAATGAAAAAAAGGTGTTGCGTAGGATGATTGTGATCTATGGCCCATCAGTGTCCTGCAAATTTGGATTAGGTGCCGGGAATGTTGAGGTATGCTATGTGTAATATGTTAAGGTATGAGTCATTGCTTTGATCACAACCGTTCCGTGTGAGTTAAGGTGTATGAGGAACGATGACAACCCCTTTACCTGCATTGTCTAATCAAACAATAATAAGTTACATTATACGAAATTTAAAATAATTTTTTTTTTTTGACAAACTTTTGAAAATATATATGTGGCAGCACTTCAATAGATGAAAAAAGATTTAATGTAATTTGAATAGATGACAGAAAAATTTGATATAATTTGGAAAGAGAAAAGTGTTTGTTGTGCTAAAAAGTAAATTTTATTAAATTTTATTAAAAAAAAATTGTTAAAATACCATAGTCCGCTTCTTCTTGTGATAAGTAGAAAAAGATAAAGTTATTTTGGATAATTTTTAGATAAAATAATGTTTGGTTTGGTGATGTAGAGTTAATTAATCAAACACAAAACTTATATATGTTTGATTTCAAAATTAGTTTTAAAGTAAAAAATTAACGTCAATGTATTAACTTATGCGCTATAGAGATCGATTCGGCCAAAATCGATTATTCCATGTGTTCCCAAACACATACTAAATATATTATGTATAAAGTGAATTTCAATATTAATATATATATTTTTTAATATATAATAAAAGTTTTAATTTTTAAGCAGTAATTTTTGTTCGAATTTTGTTAATACATATTTATTATTTAATAATATCCTGGATGTTTATCAAAGGGAAAATATTCATGTAATTTTTAAAAACAAGAAACAAAGACAAGGAGCTCTCTTCAAATACATTTGCATGATAATTTAACCATTAACAAATGTAAATATAAATTAAAAAGTTTTGTATTAAAATTATAGTTTTCTTATTATACTAAAGATAAAATATTTTAATATTTATTCTACTCAAATAAGTATTTGCCTAAAAGTCATGAAAAATATTTTTTGATACCATTTGCAATGGTTGACAATCTACTTTTAAAAATATTTTGGTCTTAAAAAGTTAACTTTTGTATCTGTAAAAAATTAAAAATTGAAAGGTAAAATAATAAATATAAATTGTATGTAAAAATTTGTTTGAAGTCAAAATAATCTTATCCAAAAATCATTTATTAGCATAGGTAAAATGATAAGTTTGTACACTCCATGTCTAAAAAGTTACGAAAGGATAAAAGGGAGATGAAGAAAATCGAAAGACGTAGAATGAGAAAATAGAAGATTTCCATTGCAATTAATTTTCCATTTTACTTTTATACAAGTTATTATACTATGTATTTATTTTTAACTAGCATCAATATTTTAATTTTAATTAGATATTTATATTTGATATTCTATCGTATTTAATATTTTCAATGAAATATAATTTAATTATATTTTTATGATAATAATAATTTATATATTTTTAATTTTAATAACATTCAATAAATATAATTTTAATTTGAAGAAAAATGACAACAATATAGTTTATAATAAAATAATCTTTATTAATAATAAAAATTTATAAATTAGATATAAATTAGTTTTTAACCTTATTTACTGTATGTACTTTTTAAATGTATATGATATTATATTAATAATTAATGATATATATTATTAAAGTTAATATATAAAATATATTTATATGTATTAAGTGTAAAATGGAATGAGCCAAAAAAGATAAAAAAAAAATTATTATCGATGAATAGAAAAAAATAGAGAATTTTATAATAAATATATAAAAATAACTCATTAATATTTAAAATAATAATAAATAATTATATTATAAAGAATAAAAGTAAATAATAATATAGACACAAAAAATCTATTTATATATAATTATAACCGATTAATAGAAAAAAAAACAGATATGTTTTAAACATATTTATATGTTAAAAAATAATAATTATCGACAAGAAAATCCGATCTATGTATAATTATAGATTAATTTCTAACTTTAAATTAAATACTAGTTTAATAGTAACCAAAAGTTTCTTAGTTAACCTCTCCTATGGTGACAAATGAATTTTGTGGTATCTGACACGAGGAGTAACTCGATACATTCTTTTAACCAGAACATCTCATCGGTGCATTGGATTCTTGTAGGAAGAAAACAACATCAAACATTTTGCATGTGTATTGCTGCAAACTGCAGTAACAAGGAATTTCATAACCTGACAAAGAAGAATTATCTAGGAACAATGAACAACAAAAGTGTCAATGTTTTATGTCAGTGTCTTCGGTTGGCCATGCCTGTAACTTATAACAATAAATCTGTGACACTTTCTATACAAGCCCCAAAGTTTTTTTTTATTTTATTATTATTTTATTTTAGAGTTTCCCTATTAAAATATTATTTTTACAGTAGAACTTCTCTTTAAGAATAAATTATTTTAGTTAAGTGCAAACTTGAAGAAAAGGAGATTCTGTGCTCATGAAGAAAAAGTAAAATAAAATAATTTTTTTATACATTTTCGCTTGCATTTATTAGAATTAATTGTTAAAATTTTTAAGAATTAAGAATTAATTACCACCTCAGATCTGAGAAGAGCATGAACCAGACTAATAATTCTTCTTTTTCTTCTCTAGTCATCATAGTTTATGAAAACAACAAGAGCATCAGATCTGTAAAGAACGTGTGTGTGTATATAGCAAGATTAATAATCATAAAAAGTTTTAAAATAACTAAAAAAGAAAATTACATATTCTGTTATTAATTGATTTTATCCTTTAGGTTCAACCCGTCTTGTTTCAAACTTCAATTCAGACTAAAAATTTTATAGTTAAATTAAATTCATTTTTTTCTTGACACAAATATCTTTTAAGAGAAAACATTGGAGAATAGTACATTTTGAAATTTCTCATTTAGTATTATCCTTATGTTCAAAACTATTTCATGTACTAAATATAAGTCAAATCAAGATATCTTTAAACACATTAATGCAATGATTATATAATATGTTTGAAAATATTATGTTAGGAAAAGTTTCGTATCATTTAGATAATTTGGAGTAGATTTAATAATTGTATAATAGATTTTAAATTCATAATATTTCTGATTCTAAATTAAAGATACTTTAAGTTTGTATTTGATTTTTTTTATTCTTATTTCTTATATTTTTGTAATAAGATCATTGTTAGGTTTGGATTAAACTATATTTTGAAGAATGTAGGTATATTCGGAATTAAAGAGTATGAAAAAATTGTTTCCGTGTTTTTTTTATTTTTTATTTCTCTATTATTCTTGAGAATTTTCCCAGTATACTTATAGTTATATTCCAAAATATAGGAGATGATTTTCAAATTTTAGAGTATTTAATGTGTCTTTTTGTTATCCGTTTCTTATCTATAAATCCAAAATTATTATGGACACTTGTGTTTTTTAGGAATTGAAACACTCATGTATGTTGTCTTTATTTCCCAAAGTTTTAATCATTCACAAGTACATGAACAAAGGAATCCATCCAAGAAATTGGAGAAGGAGTTACTAGAGTTAAAACTAAAAAATCAAATCACAAATAATTCATAAAAGAAGTATAACAACTACAAAGGAAGGATTACTACAATGATGACAAACGGACTTTGAAGAAAATATTTGAAATAATTGCGTTCTTAGAGTAGGAAATCCTTGTGTACATAAAAAAATAAGTCATTATCTTTCTTTAGTATTTCTACAACTTTGAGTTTTTAATTTGGTCCCAAGATCATGATAAATAGGAAATGATGCTAGCTTCCTAAAATAACCTAACTTATGCTTGTGTACAACTTAATTTACCTCGGGAAACAAACCTATTTTATCTTCTTTAGTTTTCATTATAACTCATTCATTGAAATCAATATACATTGTAGATTGTTTTCACTCCAAAATTTGGAGAGTTTTCCTTATAGGTATGATAATAAAAGTCTACTTATTATTGATTATTAGCTTAAATTAGCGTATGAATTTGAATCTTGTTTATCCTTTTAAGAATCTAAGAAATTATGTTTTGTTGATAAAACTTTATTGATGGAAAAAATATAAAAATAATTTCATAATGAATATAGAGTTTTTTTAATCGATGGATCTTAATGTCGGTAATAGATTTGTTTGTGAAATATACACCAAAATGTTTGTCTTAGTCTTTTACTATTTATAACAAAATTCGCTGATTTAATTTAATCTATAATAATACATAAAAAAATTATCTCTTTTGTGGTTATATTTTAAAATACCAATTTTACTCTTTAAAATATAATTGTTTATTAAAGTTTTTAAAATTGATCGTTATTTTTACAATTTTTTTTTATAAAATCGTCTATCTTTTTTTCTCTATTCATCAACAATTATTCTATCATCTTTTCTGATATATTTCACTTTATTTTTAAAAAATATAATTTTATTTTATATATTAACTTAATAATATTATATTATTACCACCTACTAATATAATATCACGTATATTTAAAAAATGCATACACGCATACGCGATAACGCCTGTGAGTATACTAGTATTTTTAACGTCAGTTGGTAAATCATTTGGTAAAATTCACTGACAAATTTATTGGTAATTGAATTTTTTAAAATTGGTTGTGATTAAATTTTTTAAAAATTTGTTGATAACTGATTTTTTTTTTATAAATTTGTTGATACATTGTTTGCTTGGCCATGCTTTATATGACAACATAAAATAGTACTAATTTGCGCATTATCCGTTTTACAATAGAAAAGAGAAATAATGGGTAAGAGAGTGCCCCGTGAAGATAGTAAGGTGCAATTTCAATTTGAGGGGACTTCTCCCTACACCTCCAACAATCTCTCCTGTACCCCCAAAATCAAATTTATTTTCATATTTACCCATGATAAAAAATAAGAGTTACTATCTCTTTTTCACCGCATACCCCTGCACCCCCAAAACCGCCCTCACCCTCTGCACCCCCAAAACCGCCCTCACCCTCTGCACCCCCAAAACGCACCCCATCTTCTCCATTTGCCCAGTTAAGTAATGTTATTATACTTTAATTGATTTTAGGAATGGTTGTTTGTATATTTTAATTGATTTTAGCAATAGATTACAAGATCTGTTTCATCAAAATTGAGAAACGGTCTTCGTTTTAAGAGTGCACCGAAACGACTTTCCAAATCCGTTTCAAACATGCTTGAAACGGAACACACATTCCGTTTAGGTTTTTTTTTTTGTTTTTTTGTCCGAAACGGAATGTGAAATCCGTTTTGCAGAAAGCTGAAACG
>Ga0214542_1002815_pt1 | contig 35809 bp, 20 predicted proteins | sample CNSS1metaG_FD_160096 | JGI IMG/M metagenome (GOLD analysis project Ga0214542, IMG submission 160096) | Root nodule microbial communities from cowpea collected in UCLA plant growth center, Los Angeles, California, USA - CNSS1 | ecosystem: Host-associated > Plants > Roots > Nodule | place: USA...
TTTTTAGAACAATGTTGCAATATTGACTAACCAAGAACACAACCTGGAAGATATCATATCATATCAACATAGCATTTTAAACACAACATGTCAAAACTTTCAATTCCAAAAATCTGCCATTAATTGAAATTTGGTTTGAATATACACTTCTTTAAGGAAATTAGTTTATAACCAAACACACGGTTGAGGAATTTATGGTTAGAAGGGAGAAACCTGTAAGAAAGTGTGAGATGATGGAGAAGGACAAGAAGTTCGAGCTTGGCTAGCTCACTGCCTGGACAAGAGTGGACGCCATTTCCAAAAGGCATGTATGTGTTTGGTCTCGGTGGCACCTGCATCATCACATAAAACCAAACTCAAAATCTCTCATCACTTTTTAACATAACACCTCTTCTTTCATGTACATACATCCATGTATTCATATGCAAAAAAGGATAAGAAACAATGAAATTATTAATTATTGTGCTATCCTACAAACTGATATCACGTGCCTCTGATACTGGCTAGATTGTCAAAAACACATAATCATCACCTTAGAAGAGGAGGAAGATTCAAATAGGTAATGAAAGGGACTTCACACCAAGACAATATTCTAACCATTCATAACCTTATGTTTCTCACTTAAAAGTAACATCAAGGTTTTTGTGACGATGGAGAGTGGATTGAAGGGTGAGGTTGAGATATCACCAAGTTGTCCAAGGTGTGGTTCTTCCAACACCAAGTTCTGCTACTACAATAACTACAGCTTAACTCAACCGAGGAAGGTCTCTGCGGAATGATCATGTTGGTGGTACCTACAGGAAGAACAGAAGAGGTAACAAGAATTTGTTGAGCCAATCCATTGATGGTTTCACTTTTAAAACTTCATCATCACCTTCTGCCAATGCCACAGATCATAATAACAACAACCTTGTTAAGCATTCTTATGATCCCGTAATAAGAAGTTTTGCAGCTTCTGGTTCCTCCTCAATGGTTAGTGATGGTCCAAATATTGATCTTGCACTAGTTTATGCAAATTTCCTGAACCAAAAACCCAGTTCTGAATCTGGGATTGAGAGCAATAACCCAGATCAAGTTCCAACAGCTTTTGATCCTTCTCTTGAGAATAATTCAAGGCTATCAAACACAGATGTTACTGGTGTTTGAATCTTCTAGAACAACCATCCACACCAGGACTTTACATTGAATTCATTTACTGACACTACTCTTTCTCTTATCTAAACCAATAGAACCCTTTTTTAAGAATTTTTAAGTAGATATGATTAAAACTATTCTTTTAATTCTTTAATCATGTAATTATATTTTAATTATTCAGAGAGTATTCTTTATTACTTGCTACTGATAGCATAAAAATGCTAAAACATTAGCCGGATGAGTAATCTAACCTAGAAAAAGAAAAAAATGAAGAAATGCTTACCAATATATAGCAGATTGACAAAGTTGAAGTAGCTTCCAATCACTGATAGAATATAGAGGGACACAATGTTCTAAAAAAGTTGTCGTCAATGTTCAACAGATTCAATAGATCCACCAATAAAGGAGAGAAGAAAAAGGAAAATAGACATTGAATCAATAAAAAGACAACAGAACGCAATAGTGTCGAACGCAGCAGTGTCGAACGTAGTAGAACCAGCAATTCGTTCTCTAAAACAAAAACAATGAATCAACTTAAAACTAGATAAAATAACATAGGAGAAACGAGAAACATTGGTTGAGAAGAGAAAAGAGATTCATATACCTTGAATCAATCAACCGTAACAAAGGAAGAGAGAAGAAATTTACGGTTCAGAGAATTAAAATCTTGGAACAGGGAATACGGTTCAGATAAGTTTGGATAAAATTTTGATCCACCATTAAAATTTAGATTTCCCATATTTTAAAATCTGTAAAAATAAAATAAAAATCTGATCTAAAAAATATATAAAAAGTGGATATAAAGTAAAAAGTAGAATCTATAAAGTAGTTTTATAATGGATCAGTTCAGTTTAAAATTGGACCAGATTGGGTAAACCAATTTTTTTGCCCACCCTTATTTCTCTGGATAAATACTCTTTGTATTCAGATTTGTTGTGTTTGAAATGAAGCACTACATTGTCCTTTTATAGGCCTCTAGACATGACCCTTCAACTACATTCATTAAATATAATCACTACCTAACTCACAATTAATGAACTCTATTGCATGCTTAATCATAGCTAGACCCACTCTCAACCTTTTGCAATCTCCTAGACAATTAATGTAGCAACTTATAACTACCCACATTTAAGTTTACCTAACATACACATGATATTCTTGTAGAAAAACAAGAACACTGAAGTAAATGATTTGGTGATGATGGTATTTGCATCACCTTTGGATCACATTTGATTGTGTTATTTTGAGTTTGTGATGTAGCGAGTGGAGATATCATTTAGAGGTTTCTTCTTCATAAGGTTAGTGTAGATGTTGTCATGAATACAAGGTTGTGTTGTTTGTTCCATAGTTGTCTTCTTAAAAAAAAATTAAAAAAGTTAAACCTATCTAAGTGATCTTTCTAAATTTTTTTGGATTTTTCATTTCTCATTTTATTTCACACATTTTTAAGAATTAGAAAGATTTAAATTTATGCATCCTTCAATACGCAAAACTTGTCACCAAACTAAATCAATACATATATTAATAATTATCTTTCCTTTCTACTTATCCCTTCTAAATCCCATATTGTGAATAAGAAAATTGTACCTATAGGTTTTCATCATTTAGACACTTGTATACCAAGTTAACTGATATTAGATGAATATATGAATTTTAATTCCAAATCTCCCCAAGTTGACAAATTCTATTCAAACTATACTTACCCACTTAAAAAAATCCTATCAAAATCCATTAGTATTTCAGCAATACTCTTTGGTATATATGTTGAAAAGATAACAAAAATAACAAGGTATAATTACTGATTTGGTACCCAAACTTTTTTGTTAAGTTTAATTTGGTACCCAAATTTTTGGTTTATTCAATTTAGTACCCCAATTTTCTAAAGAGATTCAATTTGGTTCTTTCCGTTAAGTTGGAGTTAACACCGTGTCCGTACAGGACACGTGTCAAGCCATGAAATTTTTATTTTTTTAATTTTTTTTTTTAAAAAATACTTTTTTTTTCAAAAAATTTAAAAACTACCGCGTGTCAACTTATTATCGTGCCACGTGACAGCTTACAATCATGACACGTGGCAGTGGTAATAGTTGTTTTCAATTTAGTACCCCAATTTAAATTTTTGGTTCAATTTAGTACCCCAATTTTTTTAAATGATCCAATTTCGTCCTTTCCAATTTGAGACCAAATTAGTAACTAAGTTTAATTATAACTTATATATACATGTTAAAATAATTGTTTTGAATTTATACTTCAAATCACTACACCTAAATATTCAAATTATTTTATTTTTTACAAGTGTAAAAAATTTCATGTGTAAAAAATTACAAAGGTTAAAATGTAAAAAATAAAATAATTTAAGTATTTAGGTGAAATGATTTGATGTATATATTAGAAAAAGTTATTGTAACATGTATATATATAAGTTGTAATTAAGCTTATTTACTAATTTGGTCTCAAATTGGAGAGGACGAAATTGGATCATTTTAAAAAATTTGGGTACTAAATTGAATCAAAAATTTAAATTGGGGTACTAAATTGAAAAAAACTATTACCACTGCCACGTGTCATGATTGTAAGCTGCCATGTGGCACGATAATAAACTAACACGTGGTAGTTTTTATTTTTTTTGAAAAAAAATTAAAAATTTTATGGCTTGACACGTGTCCTGTACTGACACGGTGTTAAGTTCAACTTAACGGAGATGACCATATTGAATCTTTTTAGAAAATTGGGGTACTAAATTGAACAAACCAAAAATTTGGGTACCAAATTGAAGTTAACGAAAAAGTTTGGGTACCAAATTAGTAATTATACCAAATAAAAAATAGCAAGCATAAGCAAAACCCATATTAATTCTTTCCTATATAAATGATATGCAAAAAATGAGAGACACAAACTAGAGAAGGGGAAATTAACGCACACCAAATCTTTTTAAACATGAGAAAACATCAATATGGAGGAAAAACCCACAAAACCTACTCCAGTAAAATCTTTCACTAATAATAATAATTATTGGGTACACCATAAGTTCTCTTGAACCTTCCGAGAATCAATAGAAAAATATTCTCTTCACTAACAAGGCATATAACAACACAAGAAAACATCAATGGGTACTTCACCAAACAACATAAAGAACATCAATATATAAGATGTAGAATTAAACCTTTTCTACAAGCTACCATTTCTACACAAACTTGCCTAGGATATATTAGTTGTTCTCTTCTTTTTCACTATTTGGTGACTTATTTTCTTTTCTCACTAAAGGTACTCATAGCTTTTGTCTTTATCTCTAACTGTTTTCCATCCTAAAAATATGATTCAAAGGGTTAAATTATTTTAACTTGCATAACGGGCTAAAAGCCCATAAATAAAAAATACCTCCTTTTCCTTTTCTTAATTAAGTCAGTTTGAGCCCAATAAATTGGTGACGTACCATAGAAATCTCTCCCTCACCAATTAATTGGGCTCATAATCAATTAAACCGACTTTCTCTTTGCGGATAGCAAATTTTCCTATAGGTAAGATCTTTGTCATCATATCTAGCTCATTCTCATCGGTATGAATTTTCTCTAATGATAATTGTTTCATCTCTAATGCATCTTGTATCCATTGATATCATACAAAAATATGCTTTGACCATGAATGAAAAGGCAGGTTTTTGCTGAGAAGGATTACACTTTGACTATCACAATACAAAACATTTTTTTCTTGTGATAATCCCACCTCTTGTAGGAATATTTGAATCCACAAAAGCTCTTTAACAACTTCTATAACAGTATTTTGTAGTCTAGATTACCATGACGTTGCTCTCCTCGCAAAAGTCATCATATAACTAGAAAAGTAGATTTCCTAGAATCCACATCACTAGTCATGTCTACATTTGTATAACTAATAAGTGTCTAATTTACTTATTTTGATAAATGTTTTTACACTTAAATGCATGTATTTGATTCAATCTTAAGTTAATCAAGCCCCTTTAACTTAGAATTTGATAATTGACATTACCATATTTTTATTATGTTTATTTTTTATCTTTTATTGGTATTTTTATTATTATCTTTTTAAATAATTAAGGGTTTATAAAATAATTTAGAAAAGATAAGTATTTTATCTTTTATTAGATAATTAATGTTTTATTTAATAAACTAGAAAAGATAAGTATGTGGTTTATATTTTGCAGATAAGTGAAGATGTTAGATATTTAAGAAGTTATCAACATAATCAATTATCAATAAAGTTGGTTACTTCAATTATAAATTCAAGTACAAATTCATAGTCTAATCCTTAAAGTTTTTAAATAGAAGGCTCTACAGAGTTAAAAAATAAAAAAAAAAAAACCTTTTGGAGGAAAGATGAAATTTGATCTATTGAGGTAGAGACACATTCTAGAGGTTAGAGGCATTCATCGTTATTCCTTTTCTAGTTTTCGGATTGTATAGGAGTAACTAACTCCCTCATTCACGGGAGTTGGACGTAATAAATCTTAACTCTTTGTTATTTCTATTATTCAATTTTCTTTACTCTTGTGTTCTATTATTGTTCTTAACTATATGAATTGATTGATTGCATATTTGTGGATATCTGATAATTGGACACAATATTAAATCCTAGACTAGAATATAACAATTAATTAATTAGGCATCTAGACATAGAGTTCATCATTGGTCATGCTTAACATTCTAACTTAGTGCTTAATGCGGACTATTAATAAAAAAAGATCTAAGACATTAGGGTTTTATTATTAAGTTTAGACTTTTCTCTAAGACATTAGCAGTTGTTAAATAGTGGTGTGAATGCTAGAGTAGGAATTTGAGGTATATTGCTTAGTGTTTTTATATTGATTTGGTTCATGACATCTAACCCCAGTGAAGTCTTTACCGCATTTATTAATTTCATCATTTAAATGCTTTCTATAATTTAGAATTTGTCTTATTAATTCCTTTTATTATTTTAAATTATTTAGCTTAAAGTAGTAAATAATCATAGTTTTTTGAACAACTCAAGTCTCTATGGCAAAACGATATCTCGACTTATCCACTTTATTACTAGTACGATATGGTACACTTGCCAAAATTTTAATAGAATTACAGAATGAGATACTAAGAAACAGAAAAGCAAGAAATTAATGTATTTGTGGCGATGTTTTAGGAATTATCAAAGAATTAAAGAGTATTGCATTTGAGCCCTAAATCTGACGCTAAACACCAAAATGTGGTTTTACAAGAATCCAAATATGACCTTTGTAGTTGAGCAGCGATATTGGTACTTAGCCACAAAGAAGAAATATTCACAACAAAGAAACCTCAAGCACTAGAATGGGAAGTTGAGCCTTAGATTAAACCCTCAAACAAAAGGAAAACTTCATTATTGACCACCACATCAAAAGCTCAAGCTAGGAGGAAACCTTCCAAGGGAGGAAACCTTAGAAGTTGATCACCAAAATTGATGCTAGATTTGTGTTATATTTTCTTACAAAAATATAGTCATGTTCTATTTTTCTAATGTTGATTTTTAGCTTCCTTCTAGAACTCCTTTAGACACTCTTAGTAATAGAAATTAGGAGAGACATGGGAGGGGACAACAACTCCAAATGCATGTATTTAGATTCATCATCATGAGCAATTGATTTGCATTTATTTTCACGACTTGATCATTCATCTTAGTTCATCAACTTGAATTGAGTTGGAAAACTAATTTGAATTAAGATCCAATTAGATCATCTAGTGTTGTTAGAGGCTAGGAATAGATCTAACTACTTGAGTTGGACATAAGTCTTATACTTAATGCAAGGAGTCATTCAATCAGAGGCTGAGGAATTGATAGCCTTATGTTTTAAAGTGAAGGAATTGATTTAGATTTACCTTAGTACTTTCAGGAATATCTAGTAACGAACTTGTTCTATAGCAGATTAATAAAAATATAGTAAAAGAAGATTATTAAAGTTCAGCCCCAACACTCTTATCAGCACCATTTCATATTAACCATCAATACAATATGTTTTAAATTTCTTTACTCCAATTAATATTTTATTGCAAATTCAAATAGATTATAGATCATTATTTTGTCTAACTAAATTCCCGTGGATACAACCTAATTGTGCTACAATTAACTACAATGCAGTTGTTGAAAATTTAACCAACATTTGGCAATTAACAAGCTTTTGGTTCTAAAAAGTGTCTAATTTACTTATTTTAATATATGCTTTTTTACCCTTATAATGGATGAATTTATAATGCATAAATTTGATACATTATTAAGTAAATTAGACCCCTTTAACTTAATTACAGAATGAGGTATTGAGAATCAGAAAAATAGGAAATTGATATGTTTTTTGTGATTTTGATGGAATTTTCAAAGAATTAAAGAATATTGCTGCTAATCCCCAAATCTAACGCTAAGCACCAAAAGGCAGTTTTGTAAGAATTCAAATACATCCTTTGTAGTTGAGCAGCAATACTGGTGTTGAGTCAAAAAGAAGAAACTTTCACAAAATTTAAGCACTAGAATGGGAAGCTGAGCTCTAGAGGAAACCCTTCTAGAAAGGAAAGTTCCATTGCTAAACACTAGATCAAAGGCTCAACCTCGGAGAAAACTCTCCAAGAAAAGAAACCTTAGAAGTTGATCACCACTATTGAAGCTAGAGTTGTCATATTTTTCTATAAAAATAGAGTTGTTCTTTGTTATTCATATGCTGATTTTTAGCTTTTCTCTAAACACTTTTTAAGATGCTTTGTAATAGAAATTAGGAGAGTATGAGAAAGGGAAAACAACTCCAAATGTCTATATTTGAATTCATCATCTTGAGCAACTAAACTCCCTCTCGTTATGATTGAATGTAACTTTTCTGAATCTCTATACTATTATTTACTATATATATGTTTAAGCATTTACTTTAGTGTTAATGATCTGATTTTCATTTACTGTTTTGATGAATTGGCCACTCATCTTACCTCATTAACTTGAATTGAGTGGAAATTGGTTTAAGTTAAAGATCTAATTAGGTCACCTAACTGCTAGATGCTAGGAATAGATCTAATTGCTTTAGTTAAACATAGAGTCATGTTCTTAATGTAATGAGTCATTCAATCAGGGGTTGAGGAATCACATTGATTCTGATAGCCTTAGGTTCTAAAGTCAAGGAATTGATTTAAAATTACCTTAGTACTTTCACGAACACTAAGTAATGAACTTGACATATAACGAATCAATAACAATGTTGTACAAGAAGATGAGCAAAGTTTAATCCCAACACTTTTATCATCATCACTTATATTAATCATTAAATAGTTTATATTTTAAATCTATCAATTATAACCATTGATTCATTATAAGTTCAAATAGATTACAAGCCATTGTTTTATTCAACCAAATCCTTGTGGATAAGACCTTGTTGTGCTACGACAGAATCCATTGTACTTGTTGGAAATTAGATCAGTATTAGAACATTAATAAACATCTTTGTAGGGGATTTTTGTCGAGATAATCCTATAACTTTAATCAATTTGGATTTGTGTGCAAATTTTTGCATATTTGTTATAGTTTTAGATTTATTTAAAATTACTTACTCTGCTCATTTTGTAACATCCCGACCAGATATTACGAGCTTAAATGAAATAGAATAGAAATAATATTAAAACCTCATTTAATATAACTGTAATTCCCAAAAACATGGGAAATTTAAAACTTTATTTCATCATAAAATACTCTTAAATTCATAATTATAAAACTCCATTATAATATCACAGTCTGGTAATATAAAAGTTTACAAGTCATTCAAAACATAATAAAAAATCTGGTAAAACTCTTTTCTCCCAAACTAGCCCTGCTCCGGCTCTATACCTCACCAGATCCACCTGCAACATCATTTGCTCCCGTGTACCGCATACACGATTATCGCCAAATACAAGCAGATAGGGTGAGCTTACAATTATATAAACATATATATATATATATATATATATATATATATATATATATATATATATATATATATATATATATATATATATATATATATACACGTCATATAACCATACAAAAATACACCAAAGGAATTTCTATCCTTTGATTTTTCACCACATAGCCACCACCATGTTACTCGTGTTCTACGTCTTCTGATTATTACCTCGAGATGTCTTGCTGCCACACCTACCAGTCACACCTACCAGCCACAACTAGTAGAGCACGTGCGGGAAACCATGCTACAAACCACACTCCATAATGCTAGGTGGAGTTCCCAATACGAATATCATTCATAATGTCCCAAGACTACCAAACTCATCAGCTTAATATCGAGGAGGACAATCTAATTAGACCCATCCGTACGCGTTATAACACGCACACTCACACCTGCAACACTCGCCAACCCAAGCCACAACTCAAGAGTTCCTCGTGTTCATCTGTCATCCCGAGCCATAACTTAAGGAATGTCATGTGCTTAACCCATATCCTGAGCCATAACTCAAGGGATGCGTTCTGAGCCACAACTCAAGGAACACCAGCAAGCCGACCTTCGAAATATCACCAAAGCCTTGTAGACCACGCACATCCAAAGCAAGCAAAACACAAGTATGGCCTCTGCATTATCGCCTGGGGCTACTCCTGAGTCACTAGGTGAAACGCGCCTCCAAATCGCCTGGCGGGGGACACATGCTGCCAAGCACCAAGCGTCGTTGTTGCCACTATTCTGCAGGTATCGCTTGGTGGGACGACCCTTACTGCCAGGCACCACGCGTTCCAGGCTTCCTCTGATATCATAGCTATCACTTGGCGGTGCCAACATTATTGCTAGGTGCTACACTAGTACTCGTGCTTTACTGGATTTTAGACACACAGAGCAGATTGCAACTCTAACTAAGCCTCAAGACCCGTAGTGAAATTTGCCAAGTTAATTACATCAGCTCTCATTGATCAACTTGTTACCAATGTTCTTAATTCCATTTAGGTTCACCAACCTAAGTTTACCAAAATAGACTAGCTTAAGTTCAACATTTCTAAGTCCCAATATGCCACTATTAACCTCATACCCTTCATACTCTATTATTTACCCAATTATTAACTAATTCTCTACCAAATTTCATATGCCATAACAATCGTACCTTAACAATATTTACACCCCACTTCCAACTTGGGCAAATCCACTTAACCTTACCATCCTAACATTGAGTCTGTCTTTCCACAAAGCCAAACTCTGGTTTAATTAAACTGAAATTCACTATTATAGCATCCAAAACTGTCCAAGACAATCACAACTTAGTATTTTTTGCATAACCCCATCTCACTCATTTTTCTTATCTTTTTAGTCCCCATCCAGCATATTCAAATTCTCTTTTAATACTCAAAATAACCTAGGTTAACTTTCCAATTCCACTACACACCAAAACACCCAAAACCCACTACTCTGGTATAGCGTCTGGCGGCCAATTGGGTGTCGCCAGGCGGTTCATGCTGTTCAGGAATCCAGAACTTCCCCCTACACTTGCGAATCTTAACCAACCCCAACTATTTTGATTTCAATCGATTTACGACTCAATAGACTACACTCACGTGTTTAGGTTCACAGTTCATTCCTAAAACTTCCAATATACGAAATTCCATTAACATTTTCCACTTAATTTAGTGCAACTATAAGAATCCCAAATCATCAACCCTAAAATGATGTTCATACAATTTTTCATCCAATTTAACCTCCAATTACATATAATCCAACGAAATATGACTTCTAATCATTCACAACTAGTTAGTACTATCTTTTTCCCCGATTAGAATCATCGCAGAAACCCCAAAATATCAAAATCGAGTCAAATTAACTCGCGTCGCCTAGCGGTTGTTCATCACTGCCAGGCACTTCATTCAAAACCCAGAAAAACTAGGTGACAAGCATGTGTCGCGTGGCGGCCAAGGTCATGCCGTCAGGCGGTTCCTCTTCAGTAACCCAAAAACCACTCCAATTTGCATGAGTCGCCTAGCGGCTACGAATAGCCCACTAGGCGGTTTCTGGAAATTTTTCAAAAACACGAAAATTTCAGAATCGACAGAATATATACATCAAATAATTCATACATGTCATACAATTAAGCAATTATGAATTAAAATAAACAGTTCTAGCTCCCCTAACCGGGATTCCTTGCTTAATTTCAACAATCTTAGTCCTTTGCGTTAGCAATGTGCCCCTCCTTGACTTCTTTTAATCTCCTTCTCCAACTTGATTCCAATCTCCTCTAAACTCTCTGTTTTTAGTGCTATATGGGTGCTTGTACCAAAAATTGCTCTATCTCTCTAATTTCTCTATTATCTCTACTCTACAACCTTAATTTTAATGGTCATTAAGAGAAAAACAAGAATTACATTAATCTTGTGATTAATGGTTAATCAATAGCCATTCAAGATGGTTTTCCAACCCCTTCCAACTGTCCTCCTCGTAGATGACTAGGGTTTCTCTGCCCTTTCACCTTCATGCCAAAGAGAATTTTGGCAAAAAGAAAGTTTAATTTGGTTCTACCAAGGTTTGAACACATAACCATACCAATGTCAAATCAATGCACAACCATTCAACCTATTCATGTTTGATGATAATTCCTATAAATATAGGATTATATTATTGCTCATCATGATCAAGCATATTATTAAAATAATAATAAATTAAATAACACATAAATTGCATTTATAAGATTCGAACCCAAGCCCCCTCACTATAACGAAGTACTCTTAACCATTTAAGCTAGTACTTTTCCACATCACAATGATCAATATTTGATGCCATAAATGTTCTCACTACCTACATTTATTAATTATTTATTTATTTAATTAATCAAATTTCGTGGGTCTTACACATTTGGTCTTAAGTTTTTGTTGTATGCCAAGAAGAAAATAGGAGGAAAATAAGTTATTTGTTCCTACAGTAGAAAGAACTACCAAACAAAACAATAGTAAGAATAGAAAAAAAAGTAGAAAAGTTAAAACAACAATAGAGAAGGGAAGAAACATCCACTCTAGTCTAGTTCAACACCATCAAGAGAAGCAAATGGTAGAACAAAATGAACCAAGACGATTATTAGGAGATTATGCTTAGCATTAGGGGCCAAGGCATTTCAAAAACATAGTCAGACCATCCAAAGGTGTAGAAATTAAGTTTGTCGTATTGTCACCCATAACTTTCAACCAATTTGTAGGCATGAAGGATGAAGTCCTTATAACCACTTGTCCACTTTTTATTAGTTGTGTGGTGCCATGGGAATATTGGGGGCAGATGAAGAAGTAGTTTATCTTAGATTATTTCCCCTTTCATTGGCAAGAAAAGCAAAGAACTAGTTGCAATCTCATCATAATCAGTGTTTGACTTGCTGGGAAGATATTGAAAAAAAAGTTTTTAGCTAGATTGTTCCCACCACAAAGACAAATATATATATATATATATATATATATATATATATATATATATATATATATATATATATATGAGCTAAATTAGCTATTGCCACATTCTTACAAGGAGTTGATGAACTATTATGTGAAACCTAGGAGAGATATAAATCTTTCCTAAGAAAATGTCCTAATGATGGATTTGATGGTGTGGCTCAAATTAATAAGTTCCATCATGGGTTAAGACCATAAACCAAAATGTTCTTGGATGCCTTTGCAGGTGGAATAACGATGTCAAAAGATGTTGAAGAAGTAATTGCATTTATAAATGTTTTAGCAGTTATGGAATTGAAAATGTCAATTATAAATGTGTTGAAGGAGTCATGGAATTAGACACGAAGAATGCTATTTTGGCTTAGAAAAAGCTTATCTCATTACAAATGGAAGAGCTTAAAAAGTAAATGACCAAGATGAAAATTGGATCAACCTCAACAAGTTATGAGATTTGACTTTTGTGCTAGAGATCATTTTAATGATCAGTGCTCAACAATAAGACTTTCTTAGGAAGAACATGTCAATTTCTTGAATAGCTCAAGGAAACCAAATAGCTATACCAGTAATTTCAACCAAAATTTTGATTGGAAAGGTAACCCGAATCAATTTTCTGGTTGGAAACAGGAGGTTGGACATGCACAAAGGCAATCTCAGCAAGCATCTTACCAAGGCCATCAATTCTTCCAACAAGACAAATAGTCTAAAATAGAAGATGCACTCACTCAATTCATCCAAGTCTCAACTACCAATTAGATAAATACTGAAGCTTCCATTAGGAACCTGGAGGTAGAAGTTGGGTAAATAGCTAAGCAATTAGCTGATCAACAAGAAAGCCGATTTTCCACAAATGCCAAGTTGAATCCCAAATAGCATTGTGAGGCCATCACTATCGGACAAGGTATTGTGATAGATAAAGGGATTGGTGACATTCTGCAAAAGAAAAAGAAGTTTAAGAAGAGAAAAAGAAATAGGGGAAATGGAATGTGAGCTGAAAGATGGAGTTGATAATGAGAATGTAAATAAGATAGAAGTGGATGTAAATACAACAAAAAATGCAAATATAGAAAAAGAAAAAGATGAAGAAAAAAAAGGGTAAGAAGGAGGAAAAGAAAAAGGAGAATCTTCTTATCATCAATATTCCTTATCCACATGCACCATCAAGAAAGGATAAGGAAGGGTAGTTTACGAGATTCTTAGACGTGATCAAGAGATTACAAATCAATATTCCCTTCAGTGGCGGAGCATTAGTGTAGCAGGGAGGGGCCATGGCCCCCCCAATATTTTTTAATTTTTTGAAAAACTATATATATTATTTTGAAATTTTTAAAAATTTTGAAATTAAAATTATAGATAGTATATTTTGAAAATTGATAGAAATTAAATTATCTCTTTTTATTTCTTTTATAAAATACAACATTTAATGTTAATAAATAATAAAACATAAAATCAAATTTAATAAAAAATAAACATATTTAGGTTTAATTACTCTTTTGGTCTCTGTTTTCGTCTAAAAATATCAAATTTCGACTAAAAAATTGGAACTAAATTGAGACTAAAAAAACTGGAGGGCTAGCTTGACATTTTTAGAAACACTAACCAAGTAATTAAATCAAACATTTTTTAAGATATTTTTTATTTTTTTCTGTCATTACCTTCTTATTTTTTACAAAATTGTACTCATCTCTTACTCTCATTTTTTTTTTTGAAGAAATGAAGTCAAATAGATAGTCATTATTTTTGCTCTCATTTCTCATTTGTTTCCTTCATTTCTCGAAGAAAAAAAAATGTAAGTCTTTCTTGTTTGACTTGATGATGAAATATTAGTTTAATAATTATTAAAATTATTTTTTATCTCATGAGCCTTTTGTATTATAGAAGCAAAAAACAATGTATTATGTGTTTTTTATAATCGATTTTTAATTGTGACTTGATTATAATATATTTTTCTTCTAATAATTATGTCTCCCAATCTTTTATTAGATTATGGTAAATTATTTTTTAATATATTAAAAAAAAGTATATCGATGAACAATAAGATAATAGATTCATTTTGTAAAAGTTATAAAAGGCTCATGAGATAAAAAAAAACTATATGTGAAAAATGAAAACAAGATAAATTATACTTCCTCATTGTGTTATAGAAGTGTAATTCTTTGAAGCGTTATTCTAATGATCCAATCAAATAATCAAATCATTATATTACTTTGACCCCTCCAGAACTTTTGGTCAAAATCCGCAATAATTCCCTTCATATAGACAATGGATCAGATGCCTATATATACAAAGTTCATGAGAGATTTGCTAACCAAGAAGAAAAAAAATCCAAGAACAAGAAACTGCAAAGTTGGGAGTTGGATGTAGTCCAATCATCCAAAAATCTCTACCCCAATAAATCCTAACAGTTTTACCTTGCAGTAGTAATTGGCAATCTACTAGTGGAAAATTTATTGTCGGATTTGGGAGCAAACATAAATATGACATCTTTAAAACTACGTGAGTAACTTTTATGACCTCTTTATTCAGAAGTGTTGATATGCTCTTATATAAAGGTTTGACTAATAAAAGTAAAATTTATACTTAATTTAAAAGTTTTTAAAGTTTAATTATGATAAAATTATTATTATACTGAAATAAATAAAAGAAAAAAATATGTACGTTACGTTTTATTTTAATTCATGGTATATTCTTCTTGTTGTCTATTAAAATATTTTTTTAAGTTTTATTTTATTTTATTTTTCTATCCTAACATTTTATAAAACAAAAACAAATTATAACATCTTTCTAAGTGGTTACGGGTATCATAAAAAACTATTTTATTATTCATTAAATTAAAATCATTTATTATTCTATAAATTAAACACCAATTCAATACTATAGCAATTAATAACTTTTGAATTTCTAAAATATTATATTTTAGGATACTATATTATATTTTACACAATATGTTATATTTTACATTGTTTAATACATATTATATTTCCTTCATTAAAAAGGAAAAAAGTATTATTTAGCTACATTTCTTTCCTTATATATTAGTCTTTAAGCATTTGGAGGAAAGAGGTTATGGATAGGATTCATTTGGACTATTGGGATAGATAAAAATTGACTCCAATTTGTCTTTCAAGGATAACGGGTATATTTGGAGCATTTAGGAAGGTGATGGTATAATTTTTTGTTCCTTGAAATGTTACCGAATTATTTACCGCATTTTTTTTGCCATGTATTTTCTAAGAAAACTGCTACAATATCAACAAAGAAGGGGTCATGCATATTAGGAGCAATCATCTATGATGAGATTATAAAATTTTGTTTTTCATATACACAATCACAAAATGGGAAAGTGACACAAATATCACATAAAAATACAACATATCTAAATAAAATAAAACAAAATAAACTAAAACTCTTTTAAATCCATAAACTTGATGTTTATCATACTTTATAAAGAATTGGATCAATTTTGTATTAACTAGTCAGGATAAATGAGTTTCATCGTAGCCAACAAAGTAATCAAAGAACATCTCATCTTTAATAATACTTACTCATTTAAATCCCCAAGGTCATACCTCCAACTACAATAATCAAATCTTTATTTATCATAAATGTTATTTTGATATTGAACCATATAATTGTATAAATAAATAGAATCCATACATAACTAAAAATAAATATAAATAAATGAAGAGGATCAGGACGTGACTGGGGATAAATATAAATAAATAAATGAGAGTAAATATGAATTAAATAAATATGACAAGTAGAGATGAATATAAATAAATAAATAAGAATGAAAACTAAATATAAATTACAATGAGGTTAGGGACACCTTAATTAAGGTAAATATAGAAATACAAATAATTATGAACAAATAAAAAAAATAAAATAAAAAGATGAAATGATAGATGTCTCCTCCCCTTATTTTGGTTATGGAAGATATGCTTGAAAAGTTTGAAGATGATTTTTGTATTTTTTCCCCTATTTCTTTTCTCACACTCGCACTGACTCAATTTTTTTTTCTTACCGTCTCTCTTCTAGGGGTGGCAAAACGGGTCAACCTGACCCTTTTTGGTTTGTCCTGGCCCACCAAAAATGGGTTGGGCCAGGCTAGTCCACCATTAGAAAACGGGTTAGACACAGGGATGTCAGAAAAATCCGTACTCGCGGATAAAACCCACAACGAGTAGAAAACGGATATTAAAAATAGATACCCGCTACCCGCGAGTATGGGTATTTTTGATACCCGCATGTTAACAGGGCGGGCACGGATATCATAGTATCCGTACCCGTGGATACCCGTACCCGCTAAACTTTAATTCACAAAAATATACTCATATATATATATATATATATATATATATATATATATATATATATATTAGTAAAAAACATTTTGAGTTTTCATTTAGTAATGGTGATCTGATTCTTACCCCACATCGGAGTATATTACTTCCAGATACTAAGGAGGCATTGATGTGTTTCCAAGACTGGTTATGGACCAACATGGAAGGTAATGAAATTAACATTTTTACTTAGATATTTTAAGTGATTGTTAGAAATTTTTAATGAACCTCTTATGTTTTCAGGCTTTTCTAGATTAAAATTGGACAACATGAAACTTTATATAATGTTGCAAGATGTGGACATGGATGAAGTTAGTAATTTCTTTAATATTTCATTCAAAAATAAACTACAGTATAAATTGTTAGCGATTTTTTATTTGTTTGTTTTTTCAGGAATCAACCGGAGAAAGTGAGCTTGTTGATCCGAGCATTAGTTATGATTAAATATTTGGTTTTTAAAATATTTTTTGTAAATATCCACAGGTACTCGTGGATACCTGCGGATATGAAAAAAATAGGTGGGTACCCGCATGACGGATACCCGACGGATATGGATACGGATACGAGGCGAATATTTATCTAGCGGGTAGGGTACTGGGGAGCTACTACCCGTACCCTACGTACCCTGTTGACATCCCTAATTAGACACTACAACTCATCCCGCCTCAGAGCGAGCTGGCGAGTTAGCCCTAAATTTTTGTATATATATATATATATATATATATATATATATATATATATATATATTTGTTTATATAATATAAAAAATTATTTATTTATTAATTATTTTAAATTTTTAAACATAAAAAATTAGGAAAAAAAGAGCCAACGGATCAAAGTGAGCTAGCGTGTCAATTTGATGTACTAAACGAATCAAACTATAGCAAATTGACGAGCCAACTCGACGGATCTAGCTCACTTTAACATGTATACTCTTTTCTCACCTTCCCTTTCATTTACCTTCCCACACCTATTTACAATATCTATTATAATCATTGCCTTAGTTTGGTTTCAATTCAATTTGTTTAAATACTATTCCATTTTCAGCAGCTTCTAACGTTTCACCACTAGATTTTTTCTTCTTTGACGTGATTAACAGAGGGACAAGGTCTACACTTCCCATGTGCAACCTTATCTCACTTTAAATACTAATAATATTTGAATGGGTTTGTTTATAGAATATTCAGCCATTTATATAATATAATTTGTTAGTAAAGAAATAATTTCTTACATAACTTAAGTTATTATATTAATACAGTTTATTTTGTAAATTGAGCTACAACATTTTCTTTATAGAATATTCAACCATTTATATAATATAATATAATTTGTTAGTAAAGAAATAATTGCTTACATAACTTAAGTTATTATATTAATACAGTTTATTTTATAAATTGAGCAACAGCAAGTATCATAAAAACTATCAACATTTTTATTTTATGCATAAAATGTTTTCTCAATAAAGATCTTAAATCTAACATAGTTTCTTTAAAATATATTGATTTGATCATAAAATTTTATAAAAATAAATTGTTACTAATATATATTAATATGATCATTAGGGTTTTATTTTTGGGATGTTGCAAAAAATAGAAATAATGAAAGAGCGTAACCCAAAATAATAATAATAATAATAATAAATAATTACAACTTAACTAATTATGATCGAATATAATAATCATTGTATATTGATGTCAAATTTTTCTTTTGTGAATATCTTCTATATTTTTTAATATTTCTTTCTATCTTAAAATAATGAAGATATATAATATAACTTTAATATATTGTATACGAAAAGTAATATATCATACCATTTTAGATGCTACCATAGGAAAGTCATTGTAAAATAAAGGTTTAATTATTCGGATTATACCCACTTTGGTATAGGTATATCAATCTGATACCCGCTTTTAAAAAAATGTCAATTACATCTCAACTTTTGGAAAAGTTCTTCAATTAGGTCTCTTTCAGACGGAGTTGACTAACGTCATTAGTCAACGTGCCACGTGTCAGTATGTGGTTTTTTTTATTTTTATTTTATTTTTTAAAAAAATTGAATTTTTTTTTAAATTTTTTTTAAATTTTTGAAAAAAAAATTAAAAATGTCACGTGTCAGGTCCCTGTGTGTGACACGTGGCATTGTCAGTGTCACATGGCATTGCAATGCCACGTGTCAATGTCACTATCGGATACCATTGTGTTGATTTCGATTTAATCCCTATATATGTCCTTTTGTTTCAATTTGGTACGCACTTAGGTGTATCTGATTCAATTTTGTCCCATTTTTTTTAATAAGAAAAATATTTTTGTAATCCATTTTTTTAAGATTAAAGCTAATTAAGTATAAATATTTTTGCAAAATTAAGTACTAATATTTATATTGTTTTACTAATTTTTAGACTAAATTTATTATTTGTATAAAATGTTTTACGAATATTTTTTTTATTAAAAATTAATTTTTAACATATTAGTTTATTAATTACTTTTTTATTAAGTACTCATGTTTTGTTAATTATTTTTTTTTCTAAAATAGAACAATATTGTCTCATACTAATTTTCAACAAAAATTTTTATTTGTCTGAATGTTGTACTATTTTTTTTTATTAAAAATGATTTAATAAAATGACTTTTACCACTAAATTTTAATATAAATATCAAATACTTAATTTTTGTAAAAATTTTATACTTAATTACTTTTAATTTTATAAAATATGGATTTTAATTATTAAAAAAAATTAGGTCAAGATTGAATCAGATACACATAAGTAGGAACTAAATTGAATCAAAAAGACATATATGAGGACTAAATCGAAATCAACACAATGACATCTGATAGTGACACTAACACGGCATTGCAATGCCACGTGGCTTTTTTTTTTTCAAAAAATTAAAAAAAATTAAAAAAATTAAAAAAAAAATTAAAAAAAACCACATACTGACACGTGGCACGTTGACTAATGACGTTAGTCAACTCCGTCTGAAAAGGACCTAATTGAAGCACTTTTCAAAAGTTGGGATGCAATTGACACTTTTTAAAAAGCGGGTACCAGATTGACACACCTATACCAAAGTGGGTACCATTCGAGTAATTAAACCTAAAATAAATTTGAGATGTTACAATAAACCTCATGCCTTTTTTAATATTGAAGAGAATTAGAGAAGTGGAAATCCAACTTACAAGAATGACGGTGCGATCGACTAACAGGTCAATCAAACACTCTTATGGAGTTGTGGAAGACGTGCTAGTCAAGGTATAGATAAATTCTTCTTCCTTGTGGATTTTGTAATCATGGATATGGAAGAAGATATGGAAGTTTCCCTCATTCTTGGAAAGCCTTTCATGAAAACAATAAAGGTAATTATGTTGATAATGGAAAGCTAAAGGTGTGTGTCCAAGATGATGAAGTGAACTTTAATGTGCTTGAAGCAATGAAACATCCTAGTGATAGAAAGAAATGTTTCAGAATGGATGTGCTAGATGAGATATGTTGAGGGGTTCAAGATAACATTGCAATGATTGACCCCTTGGAGAAAGTTGTCACAAGCCATCTTGAAGGGTTGAATGATAAGGAGGAGGAAGATATAAAGAAATGCTTAGAAGAACTGGATAAAGCCAATGAAATTTCCTTTGTTGTAACTCAAAAACTAGAGCTTAGCTCGAAAAATAGGACATAAGAACAACAACAACAACCATTAGAGTTAAAATTGTTGGAAATATTTTAATATAATTTAAAAAATAAATAATTAAAATAAAAAACCTCCAGTTACTCAAGTTTTTATGAACTTTTAATTTTATGGGTTAATGTCATTTATGGCTAATGATTATATTCTTATTACTATTTACTCTTGTGTCTCCTTTTGTTACCTATAAATACCACATAAGTGCATGGGGAAAGACATAACAGAGACAACAAACACTAGAGTATAGTGTTCTTCTTTTCTTCTCTATACTATCTTTTAAGATAGTGATGTTCATAAGGTTTAGAGATCCTTCGCTGCACTGATCGATCTGACGGGTTGTTGTATCTTGGGAAAGAAACACATATGATTTGAAATATATATGATTGTGTATTTGTATTGCCTTGTGCAATGAAGCCTTTTCTCTCTAAGGATAGCACTATGTGTGCCTCAACCCAAGCTATTTCTACTCCTTACCTCATTTATTTTTTATCTATTGTTTATTAGTTTATAAGATTAATATTCGTTAATTTATATATATGTCTTATGCTTATTGCTCTAATAATTACTATTATATTATTTAATATTTTTTATTATTAGTAGTATTATTTAAGTAATCATTTTCTAACAAAAACACCTACCACCACACCTAAAATATTTTTCCTTGGAAAAAATGGTGGTGAACTTGTGATCTTCAATTGTTTCCTCACAAAAGAAGAAGAATCAAGATTGATGAAGGTGTTAAAGGCTAACAAAAAGGCTATAGGATTTGAAAGACATCAATCTATCATATTGTATGCATAAAACTTTGATGGAAGATGAGTTTAAGCCTGTAGCTCAGCTTCTCCTACCATGAAAGAAGTAGTGAGGGAGGAGGTAATAAAGTTGTTTGAAGTTGAAATTGTTAGGTTTACAGAGGAGATTTCACTGGGGAGACACCACCAATGAGACCTAAGCCCAACCACAAAAGGCATTGACACCACCCTCAACCCAAAACCTTAAGACAATGGGTTTATGGGTCTTTATTCTTATATAGTGCTATACTTTCTCATTTCTAGCCAATGTGGGACTTAGACTCACACTTAGATTCCTAACGATCTCCTCCTCAAGTGTGAGTCCCTTCAACTACATTGTTACACTGCTCCTCCAATAGAAGCATTCCCAATCATGAGTACTCATTTTCTGTCTTTTCTATACCATCGTTCTTTTTAACAGGACACACTTACCTGGAACTAGGAATGTCAAAAAAATTCGTATCCGCGGGTATCCACGGATAAAACCTGCAACGGTTAGGAAACGGATATTAAAAATGGATACCCGCAAGTATGGGTATTTTTGATACTCATATGTTAACGGGACGGGTACGGGTATCATAATCCATACCCGTGGATATCCGTATCCGCTAAACTTTAATTCACAAAAATACCCTTATATATTTATATATATATATATATATATATATATATATATATATATATATTAGTAAAAAATATTCTGATCTAATTTTTTCTAAGCTGCACATCTTGTCTTTTGTCTTCATTCTTTCAGCTTCAAGTATTGGTATGTTGTCTTCTTCCAAGTACACCCCTTCCTTGACATTCTTCTCTTTCCTTTCTTTGAAATTAGGCATATACATCAAACCCTATATAGACAGTGACATTCATGGTATGCTTGTTGTCAAATGATGAAATCAAAATAAGAATACTTGGCATGTGGCAATTGATGTTTATTATGTTTATTTTTCAGGATTCAATCGAAAAAAGTGGACTTGTTGATGGAAACACTAATTAAAGAATTTCCATTGGATTGAACGTCATTTTATATTTATTTTTGTAATTATTTGGACTTGTATGAACTTGAGTTTATTTGAATTTTATTTAAAATTTATGACACTAATGTATTTTATTTGAATTTATAATTAAATATTTGTTTTTTAAATAATTTTGTAAATACACATATCCTATATATGAAAAAAATAGGTAGGTACCCGCATAACGGATACCCGACGGATATGTGTATGGGTACGAGGCGAATATTTATCCAGCGGGTAGGGTACGGGAGAGCTACTACCCGTACCCTATCCGCCCCGTTGACATCCCTACCTGGAACCCTTGCTAGGAAGACTTTCGATACAAGGACCATATTGCACTCGTCTGAGCCGGTTTTAACCATCGACTATGATACCACTTGTTAGGATCGAGCGCTTACCACTTGACTGAAAGTTATAGCCATTGGTTAGGGCACAACTCTTTTTACTTAAGAGTGTAACAGCCCAAACGTTGCCACGATTCAATTATGACTCGGTCCATTTGGCCTCCATCACGAGACAATTGATGTCACATGCAACATAAATGATATGTCTAAACCCTGTTCAAATTCTACCTAAAAAGAAGAATGATTGTTTTCAAGAATGAAAACAATGAGTTGATTCCCTCTAGGATAGTTACGATGAGTTTTCAAGAACCATTTTTCACTCCCTTTTATAAATTAAGAAAGACTAGTTGGACAAACATATTATTGTTTATTGGATGGACTATGTATTTTTAAAACTATATATGGCTATTATATAATTATCTTTTATGTTTCAATTGATTAATTAATTAATTAAATTAAAAAAATTATTATATTCACTTATTTTATTATAATTAATAATTAAAATTGAACTTATAAATATTTCCTATTTTAATAAATAATTTTAATAATTATAAATTATAGTGTTATATATTTACATTTTTCTAAATAATGCATGTTCAAATATACAGTTACTTTGGATTGAGAAAATATAATAGTGGTAAACGAGAAAGTTACCTCTGTTTTACTATACTTGTAATAAATAAAACAACATATATGATTTTTTTTTAAGACGGTTATACTAAAATAAAAATATTTTGAACAAATATTTTACTTTTATTGAGTTAATATAATTAATTTGAAAATAAATTTAAAATATAAGCTAATATTGTATCTAAAATTTGAAAACCGCCCATTTGAATTATTTTAAGTTAAGCTATAACTATAGGGAAGGGAGTTTGAAACGCCCGTTGAGACGAATAACAATTATCAAATGAAAATATTTAAAAAGTGTAGTCCAAGTTTCTAGAAGAGTGAAATGTAAAAGGTGCACGTGGCAAAATGCTATGGATAAGAAGCGGGGAGCCGAGTAAGCCGAGCCGGCGTAACGGTGATATCTGTCCACACTGATTCCACTAATAACGTCCACATCGGCAACATCGTTTTCCCAAATCCACGTGTTTTTCTTTCATACGACAATGCCTCATTATTTATCACATTTTTCATTTCACGTTTGGTTTTTTCGTCTTCCCAAACATCACCTGTCACCGAACACTACATTTTTGGATACACTTTCAACCCTCTCTCGTCGGAACCAACATGTCTTCTTCCCACTTCCAACTTGGGGGTAGAGAGAGAAGACTCAGGACCAAAACCACCCCTTTTTAGAGAGAGAAAGTGAACTCGAATATTCTCACTTACTCTTCACTTTCAGCTACTTGGGGTGTTTTTTTGAGAGAGTTTTAGAACTTAAACTTGGAGGGATTTTGTTGGCTGTATGTGGTTTTTTGTTGTTTTTTTTTTTTGTTTTTTTTAAGTTTTTTTTTTTTTTTTTTTTTTTTTTCATTCAACATAATTTTTTGTGTGAATTTTTAATTTTTATTTGATGGGTTTCTTTGGATGAACTTCAAACGCTGGCCAGCTTCTCATTGAAGCAAAGGTTTGAAAGAGGGGGAACGTGCTACATGGGTGAACACAACCTATGAGAAAGATTCGGTTTTTACTATTTTTTTGAGGTGGGGTGGCAGTGGATCATTGAGCTGTTAGAGGAATTCTGTTTATTTATATTTTCCATTTACTTTGGAGGTGTGTTTATGTTGGAACGATGATTCAGGGGAGGTGGGTTTGTTGTTGGATTTAAAGAGTCTTTGTTTCTTATTCTTGGTATGTATTGAAATGAGGGGCTTGGTTATAGTTTAAGGTTGCAGCATGAGTTGCAGAGAAAGGAAGAAAGGGGAAATAGAAGAGAAGGAATATGAGAACAGTTCTGTTGGATTGAAATCAAAATCAGTGAGGCAAAGCATTGGTTCAATAGAAGATGAACCGCTAACAATTGATGAAAGTCTTCTGATTGACCCCAAGCTATTGTTTATTGGGTCAAAAATTGGCGAGGGAGCTCATGGGAGAGTTTATGAAGGAAGGTCAGTGTGGCAAAATGTATTGCCTGCCTAAATTTTTCAATTTTTTGTAGTAACTTTTTTTCCCTTTATTGATTATTCTGAGTTTGTCAATTATTGTGAACAATTGGTCAGAAGACCAGTTAAAGGTGATATTTTTTCTTACATGTAAGACCCAGCAGTAGTGTGACTATTGTGTATTAACCTTCAATTAGCTAAGCTAATTCTCTATCAATCATAGATGTATGGTGTGTCATGTATCGGACACCGACACACGTATACGGTACGTATTGGTGAACACTTTAAAATACAGTAATTTTATAAAAGATTTATAAATTCATGACGTAAATTTCTATTATGATTATAGAAATAAAGAATATGATTATTATATTTTTTCTTTTTGATGTTAGATTTAGATAGATTAGATTTATTTTTATATTTGGTAACCATGTATTTAGATTATTATATTTAACTTTATAGATGATTTTGAATATGTAAATACGTAATAATTTAATATATAGATATGTGTTCCCATGACCTATGTTATGGAGACTACACATGTCGAAGTGTTGGTGTTGTATCTGTGTTCGTATCCGTGCTACACAGATGGTACTATCTACTGGAATTATGTGCAGTTGTGTATTAACCTGCAATCAGCTAAGCTAAGACTCAATCATAACACTACTGTAATATCTACTAGAATTGTGTTCGGATGGTGGATATTACTTAAAAGTAAATGTTTACTATGGTTTAAGACAAAAAATGCATTTTGGTCTCACCTCCAGATATGGTTTTCCACATCTAATGAGAAGGAAGTAGTTATAGCTTCCACATTCTGTAGTATAATTGACGTGATTTCTAGTTTTGTAACGGTTTTCCCAACACGTGTGAAGTTTCCATATAAAGATGGAGATTTTGATGAAGAGCTTCCAAGTCTTAATTTGACTTTTATTCCAATGTCATTAATTGTGGATGCATTAGAAAAAGACAATATTGCTATGGTATGGTGGATTCAACTGTACAATTATGTGTATACTTCAAGTGGTTTGCTGGCAGCTGGAGTGCTGGTTTATGTAGGTGTAGGTTAATAATTTTCCAGGTACAGAGAACGGATTGTTGCTATCAAAGTTCTGCATCGTGGGAGCACTTTAGAAGAAAGAGTTTCATTGGAGAATCGTTTTGCTCGGGAAGTTAATATGATGTCTCGTGTCCACCATGAGAATCTTGTTAAGGTCAGTAGTGTGCTTTGTAGGGGATATATCAGCATATCTGCAAATGCTATATCTGATTCTGCTTTGTATCATTTGTTTCACAGAAGACTTGTCTATGTATAGTGTAAAGTGTATATTATGGTCTTTTGATCTTTATGCTACTGTAGAACTAATAGATTCTGAAGATAATGCATTGATTTGTTTCTTCCAGTTTATTGGAGCTTGTAAAGATCCTCTGATGGTGATTGTTACAGAGATGTTACCTGGGTTGTCACTGCGAAGATATCTGATCGCCATACGCCCTAAACAATTAGAGCTTTATGTGGCTATAAAGTTTGCTCTTGATATTGCTCTGGCCATGGATTGGTTACATGCCAATGGAATCATACATAGAGATCTGAAGCCTGGTAGGTACCCTTTAATTTAAAACATTTTACTCTTGGTACTGGGAAATTGTCATATATATCATTGAAGGAACAAAAGAAAATTTCTTTCTTATTGAGAAGTTAGAATGTGATTTGGGAGCTCTGGTACCTTAAAATTGTTATTTCTTATGGTGCTGGCAGTTTGCCCCATAATTTTATCTAGTTGCAGCTTCTGTTCTGTAATGCTATTTTCAGTTGCCAAATTTCTTTCATGATTATAATTTTTTGTGAAACTTTTTTTCTATCTTATTGGAAGCTAAATCTAAGCTACTGTAAAATACCTAAAAGCTACCATTAAAGCTAAAGAGAAGCTATAAGAGAAGCATTCATATTCTTCATTGATGATTGATAGATAAAAAGAATACACTTATATAGCCTAAAAAATACCAACAAGTAAATGATAAGATGACTCTACAAGTGTGATCTAACAGGAAGGAATTACAATATAAACTAAATAATATTTTGACTTTAGCCTATAAAATCCTTTAACCACTTAATCTTCTTTCTTTTGAGCTTCTTTAAGGCCCTCCTATGACTCTCTCTCTAGAAATCATAAAGAGGAAGGCGGACCTATGTGTACACCAGGGTATGCAGGTGCAACCCTTGGTGTTGTTAAAAATATTGCTAAATATCTGAAAAGAAAATGATTTGCTCCCTAATCTTTTATATTTGAGCCCACTCGTCTCTGCTCTATGATAGACTTGTGTATAGTTAAGAATGTACAAATACACCACTTGACTTGCTCCCTCTGACTTAGGGTAGAGCACCTTGTATTTCTGGATTGAAAATTTTGCTTTTATGATAGCTAATCATTGTAATTTTTGACATTAATGATTAAGTTGGAAATATAGATTTATATTGATAATTTCTAGTATTCATAGTCTGACTCACTTGAACTATTGTTTTCAAATTGGTACCATTTAGACAATCTGCTGCTCACGGAAAACCAGAAGTCAGTTAAACTTGCTGATTTTGGCTTGGCAAGAGAAGAATCTGTAACTGAAATGATGACTGCAGAAACTGGAACTTACCGTTGGATGGCGCCTGAGGTGCGTTGTGCCTTATGAACAAGATTTTATCATTCATTCTGCTGGCAATTAATGAAAAAAAATTCACTGAAGTGTTCAGAAAAGCTAGTACTTATTTGGTGCTCATTATCTTATTTTGTCATCACTATCAGTGAAAATGATACTTCATTATATACTAATGTGATATAAGATAGATGAGTGGCAGACTCACTTGAAATGAACACTCATCAGGTTGTAGAGTCCTGAACTAATACGCTGTGCTCTAGACAGTGGCAATACACAAGCAGTATTTGAGATTAGATTTGTTGGGGTTTTCAAGCACGATAAACAAAGCTGTTTATCAGTTTTCATCTGATAGAGTTCATGTATTTCTTCCTGGATTCTGTCTAATCGCTACAGTGAATCATCATGGTGGATGTTGGCAGTAACCTGTAGGGGGATTATAGTTGTTTCATTTTTTTAGTTGAGTAAAGTTCCATTCCACTGTCATTATAGTTGTAAACACTGACCTTTATGCATATTTTTTGTGAAGATATTTTTTATGATTGCTTGTGTTTTTCCAGTTGTACAGTACAGTGACATTGCGTCAAGGGGAGAAAAAGCATTACAACAATAAGGTTGATGTCTACAGCTTTGGAATTGTTTTGTGGGAGCTACTAACAAATCGCATGCCTTTTGAAGGAATGTCCAATTTACAGGCTGCTTATGCTGCTGCATTTAAGGTATTAAAATTGGCAGAAGATTGGTCATCCATAACTGGTTATCATGTTATGCAAATTACAAATGCTTGTACAGGGATTTCTCTCTTGTGATATTTGGATAACTGCAATGGATTTTTCCTCAATGTAACTTGTGTAATTTATGCTTTGAAGTTGAAAAGCTTGGAGTAATATTTAGAGTTAAGTATGTCTTTGGTTCCTAAACTATAATGAGATTTTAGTTTTCATCTCTATCTCAAACCTTGATCATGTTAGGACCTCATATTTAAGAAATGCATGAATGAAGTTTTTTTCGTCTTAAGGGTGTTAACTGTTTTTTGACATGACAAATGACAAATTACGTTAGATGCAGTCCACAAGTTCCCTTCCTGTCAACGCCAATGTGATTCACCGTTTGATACACTAAAAAATAGTTAACACCATTGGACGAAAAGGACTGCGTCCATGTATTTCTTAAATATGAGAACCTAACAAAATCAGAGTTTAAGATAGGGATGAAAACTAAAATCACGTTATAGTTTAGAAACAAAAAAAAAAAAAAAAAAAAAACACTTAATCCTAATATTTGTGACAAGAATTACCCAAATGTAAATATTGACAAGATATTCATCAAGATGGAAAAGATAGCCATATTTTTTGCACAAAATCATCAAAATTTGTTCTTTCATTGTCCATATTTATATAAAAATATCCTCTCTTTTTTTGTGACTCACCTTAGGATTCATATGGCATTGAATTTCTTGCTAAGCATAACATGGTTTTCATTTGAGATTGCAGCAAGAGAGGCCTAACCTTCCTGAAGACATATCTCCTGATCTTGCCTTCGTAATTCAATCATGCTGGGTTGAAGATCCTAACATGAGACCAAGCTTCAGTCAGATTATCCGCATGCTCAATAAGTTCATCCTCACTCTCCAACCACCACCATTTTCAGCACAAACACAACCTGAAGTGGACGACGAACCCGAGGCCGTGACAAGTAATGGCACCATAACTGACTTTTCTACGCGAAATAAAGTTAAGTTTTCTTTTATTCGCCACCTTTTTTCTTCAAAGAGAACCAAAAGCTGATAGTATGAGTTGTAAATTTGGAGAACCCTCCTTTTGCTGTAGATAAAAGAGTTCTTCTCACAGTACTTTATACAGTTTAATGCATTTACAAGTAATTATATCTAGGGTGACAACTACAGGGATGTAACATGTCCAACAGAAGTGTAGAATATGATGATAAACTTTTGAAAGAGTAAGGAAAAATAAAGGTTTGTTTATATTATGCAGTTGATCTTTTTGTTTAAGAACAAGTTGGATTAGATTTTTGCCTCCTTTCTAAGACATGGTTTTAATCACAGTGAAGCAACACATTGTGTAGTAGTTGTATCCAAGGAGTGTTTAATAATTTGTTTATGTTCATTGAATGAATGTCAATTTTGAAAGTTCTGTTATTATTGTTATGATGATGCACATTGCTTCTTTGATCTGATGTTACTGGTTTGTTAAGTATACAACAGGATAAAAAAACACTAGTTTGTTTTTGCATTTTCCCCTTTAACTAGAAAATTTTCATTCTCTTTTGACGTGTGTTGATGTTAAATGTGAGACTCTGAAATTTTTGAGCTAATATTTTGTGGAGTTTGTGGTTTCAAACTTCGGTTGCCAATTTTAATGAGTGGATGATTTAAAATGTAATCACTATTTTAGTATATTATATAATTAGTGTTCCTTTTTTGTAATTGATGTTTATAAGTTTTAAATTTTTTTAATACATAAATTACATTATATTTAAAATTTTGAATAGATATGTTTAAACTATACATGAAACTTTGGATTTACAATAAACATATTTATTTTATGATATATGATTACTTTTAACTTCTAATAATTTGTAAAACGTTGTTGATATTCAATTTGAAAATAAAGACTAAAATATATTGAAAGACGATATATATATATATATATATATATATATATATATATATATATATATATATATATATATATATAACATGCATGCGAAAAATAGAAGCAATTAAAAATGATAGAGATTTTTTTGAGTTGGTTAACTCAAACTAAATTCAAAATTAGAAATATGTTTAAGGAATGAAAACATAAAAGTTTATTAAAGTTTAATTATGTTTTAAATTTTTACTAAATTTGAAAATTTTCAATTAAATTTTTATTAATCTTTTAGTTTATTGAATTTTTCAAATTTTAAAATTTTTAATTAAGTCCATCTAATTATATCCGTTAATTATGTGACATGTTAATTATTATGTATTATTGTCATAAAATAATATTTTATTACAAAATGGAAATATGACGATGAGATACTTTTCAAAGATTTACTACAGCTAATGAAAATTGATTCAAATTTAATTAATTATAAAAAACAAAATATAAAACATATAACTATAATAAACTTATGAAAAATATAAAATTATAATATTATAAAAATAAAAAGTTTAAAGATCTATAATTTGATGATTTTATAATTTCATAATATTATAATTTTATAGTTTAATAATTATCTAATTTTATAATTTTAAAATATATATTTTATAATTTTGTAATTATGAAATTATATATTTTATAACTTTATAAATTATTAATCTGTTATTTTTTGTTTTTTTAACTTATAATTATATAATTTTATAGTTACATGTATTTTTTTTTATAATTTTATATATTTTAATTATTTATTATATTGTATTTTATAATTTCAACAAAATTTTAAATAATTTTTGTTAAAAACACTAAATTTTTGTAATAAATATTATGTGACAATATTTGTAATACCCCATTTAATTTAATATACGAAATTGAAGGAAGCGTCACAAAAGATAACGTAAAAGCGTAGTCCTGGAGTTCAAAACCCAACTCCTTAAAAACCTAGGCACACCACGATGCCCAAAAGAAAACCGGTTAACAAGTTTACAAGGAAATGTATGTTAATCAAAGAACAAACAAGTACATGGGCCTTAACCCTAAAGAGAAGTCCAATAAAGAAACTAAAACCAGTCCATGCAGATTATGCCGCGGAAACCATCACCTCCCTGTTGCCCGCGGGTGTTCCTCGCATCTGCTCACACCAACAAATTGATGATCATCGCAAGAGAGAGTACCACACAACAGAACACACCACAATAAAAGTAGGGTAAGCCAGAGTATAAAGATTTCATCCATACAATTAAAATACATGTTCACCATCTCATACACACATACTAACCAAGCATGCTATGACTTCTTAGGCAATACACTAAGACACGACTCGACTCATCCGGATAAATATAACCTGGTCGGATTCAGCGGATGCTTGCACTTGTGGTGGATACCTCTGCTCACCCCCGAGCTATGTGTTACAAGTGTTTCAATGAATCAATTTTCCCTCACCACAAGGTTAGCCCTTAATGAATTTCAGGCCTCCTACTACTCTCACCACAGGAGTCAGTCCGCTCTAAGTGAGACTAACCGACTCCTTAGAGTGTTAGGATGCAATCCTTACCTTGAATCCTTACCTAGTTATACAGATGGGGCACCACCATGGACACCCACTATCAGGGGCCATGGAATTACATCCTGACCACTGAAGCGCAACCCTGGAAGTCTCACCTAGAGACTCCAAGGAAATTACACACTGACACGGAGACTACCAATCATGCTCACAATTCCATGTCAACCTCTGAAAAATAACACCTCATTCGTATCACAAGTTGAATCCATACCATTGATCATCACCACCCCATGAGTATAGGGCCTCATCTCATATCAATATCATGTCCCATAAGTTCCAACTCAATTATTAATTTCACATGCCGAACTTCCACAATATCCGTCATTCCATTCAAGAATTATGTCACACATACATGACAATCCATCATATATATATATATATATATATATACATATATGTATATATATATATACATATATGTATATACATATATGTATATATATACATATATGTATATATATATATACATATATATATATATACATATATGTATATATATATGTATATATATATGTATATATATATATGTATATACATATATATATATATACATATATCTCAACATAACAAGCATACCCAAGAAATTACCACTCATCCAAGGGCAACTAAGCAACCAAACCACATACTGTCTCGCCCAGCCCCTCGCTCAGGCTGAAGGGCCTCACTCAGGCGAGTCCCTCTTCGCCTAGGCGAGGGCTCGAAACAGGAAACAGGAACCACTGCAGGATCTCGCTTAGGCGAGACCCCTCTCGCCTGGGCGAGTGGTTCGCTCGCTCAAAATAATGAGCAGGTCGCCTAGGCGACCTTCCGCGAAAATGGTTTGGGCGAGCCTCCGCCAGACTCGCCTAGGCGAGTCTGACTCGCCTGGGCGAGATTACCAGTTCCCGCCCTGGTCTCACCTGCAACAGATGTGTCATTCAACCCAATAAAAACACACCAAACATTTCAGGCATCCAGAACAACGATTAATCCATACAAACATTTCGCAAGCTCAAGAAACGGCAGAAAACAAACAACTTAAACTTAAACCCTAACTTCCCGTACCTTGACTAGCTAAAGCTTTGACACTCGAATAGTGAAGAACAATAGCTCACGGGACAGCTTTGTGAGCTGAAAAACAGTGGACAGGTTCTGAAAATGAGCTCATTAGGAGGCTCTAACTGAGAACATACAGAAAAACAAAAGAACATAGAGTCTGAGTTAGGAGGAACTTACGCGGAACGGAAGAATGAGGATGAGCTTGCTAAAGCTATGACGACTCCCAAACCCTAGCAGAGGATGACGACAGCTGCTCTAAGAGATGTGAGGGATCTGTTTTACGAAGAGTGGTTACTAGTTAGGGTTTTGGGGTACCTTAGGTCAGATTTTGAATTGGGCCAACCCCATTCAGGCTCAAAAGATTGGACAACCTCTAAAATAAAATGGGCAGAAAATAATTGGGCCTTACATTCCCTCCAACAACAAAAATTTTTGACCTCAAAAATGAAACTTACCAGGTAAAAAGGTACGGGTGTGATTTCCTCATGTCCTCCTCTAACTCCCAAGTCAAGTCGCCCGTTCTTTGATCCCAGATGACTTTAACCAGGCGGACTTCGTTTCCTCGGCGCTCCTCAACTTTGCTATCCTCTAGAGCGACGGGTGGGACTTCCACTGTGAGGTCTTCCCTGATCTGTATATCTTCGGCTTCCAACACATGCGCCGGGTCAAACACGTACTTCCTCAACTGTGAGACATGAAACACTGGATGAAGGTTCGCCAACTGCGGGGGTAAGGCTATCTCATAAGCCACTAGTCCAATCCTCCTCATGATCTGATATGGACCAAGGAATTTAGGGGAAAACTTCTTTGAGCGGAGAGCCCTTCCCACGCCAGTGGTTCGGGTAACCCTCAAGAAACATGATTGCCGGCTGCGAACTCCAAGGGCCTCCTCCTACAGTCTGCATAGGTCTTCTGCCTACTTTGAGAGGCATGCATTCTGTTCCTCACCTTCCTCACTTTCTCAGTGGTCTGCTCTAACAGTTATGGTCCAACTAATACCGCTTCTCCATCTTGATACCAACAGAGAGGAGTTCTACACCTCCTGCCATAAAGAGCCTCGTATGGCGCCATGTCAATGCTTGCATGAAAACTGTTATTGTAGGTGAACTCTATTAAAGGCAATACCTCATCCCAAGCTCCCAGGTGGTCTAGTATGCACGTCTGCAGTAAGTCCTCAAGTGACTGGATGGTCCTCCCCGACTGACCATCAGTCTGGGGGTGGTAGGCTGAGCTCATAGTCAACTTGGTCCCCAATGTCTTTTGTAAGGTTTGCTAGAACCGGGATGTAAACCGTGGGTCTCTGTCGGAGACTATGCTCGAAGGTACTCCATGCAATCTCACGTTCTCCTTAACGTACAGTTGTGCCAACTTGGTCATGGGCATCCTCAAGTTCATTGCCAAGAAGTGGGCACTCTTGGTCAATCGATCCACTATCACCCAGATGGTGTCATGTCCTCTAAAAGTCTGTGGCAAATGGGTTACAAAATCCATGGAGATGCTGTCCCATTTCCACACTGGTATTTCCAAGGACTGTAGATTCCCACCGGGCCTCTGGTGCTCCACTTTCGCCTTCTGACAAGTTAAACATGTTGATACGAACTGAGCCACATCCTTTGCCACCAGAAAGTTTCCTTGAGGTCCTGGTACATCTTAGTCATGCCAGGATGCAGACTAAGACGACTCTTATGTCCTTCCTCAAGAATCAACTTCTTTACCTCCGCATCATTTGGTACACAGATACTGCCCTGGAACCTCAAGATATCATCATTACCCAAGGTGAAATCTCTAGTCTCATCTGACCCAAGCTGCTCTCTGACTCTGTTCAGGCTGGCATCTAATAACTGCCTCTCTTTCACTAAGCTCAAGAAGTCACTGGATATAGTAAGGGTACTACACCTGATGGACTCGGACCCCAACTCCACATGTATCCTCATGTCTCTGAACTTCTCCAGTAGTTCCACCTCCTTAATCATGAGATGTGCGGTATGTATAGTCTTCCTACTCAGGGTATCTGCTACCATGTTTGCCTTCCCCGGATGATATAGGAGCTCGAAGTCATAATCTTTCAAGAACTCCATCCACCTCCTCTGCCTTATGTTCAATTCCTTCTGGTCAAACAAGTACTTTAAACTTTTGTAGTCGCTGAACACACGAAACTGAGCGCCATAAAGATAATGCCTCCAAATCTTCAAGGCAAAGACTATCGCTGCCAACTCTAGGTCGTGAGTGGGATAATTACGCTCATGCACCTTAAGTTGTCTTGAAGCATACGCCACTGTCTTCTTTTCTTGCATCAAGACACAACCCAGCCCGAGATGAGACGTGTCGCAGTAGACCTCAAACGGGGTCCTAACGTCCGTAATTACTAATATGGGGGCACTAGTCAACCTCCGTTTAAGCTCCTGAAAACTCTTTCCACACTTATCCGTCCAAGTGAAAGGTTGGTCCTTCCGAGTAAGCAACGTCAAAGGTGCCACTACCTTGGAGAATCCCTCTATAAATCTCCTATAGTAGCCCGCTAACCCCACAAAGCTCCTGATTTCTGTGGCTGACTTAGGACTCTCCCACTTAACCACTGTCTCGACCTTCGCTGGATCTACTGAAATACCCTGCGCCGATATCACGTATCCCAAAAACTGAACTTCATCCATCCAGAACTCACACTTGGATAACTTGGCATAAAGTTGCTTCTCTCTCAATACATCAAGAACCAACCTCAGGTGTTCTGCATGCTCCTCCTGAGTTCTAGAATAGATAAGGATGTCGTCTATGAAGACTACGATAAACTTATCTAGGAAAGGCCAGAAGATCCTGTTCATGTAGTCCATGAACTGTAACATCCCTAGGGAATATTACTTAAAAATAAATAATTTCATTAAATAATCATCTCGATAAAAATCCCAACGCGGGAAAATTTTATTTCATTAAGTTAGCGCGCCAAAACTCATAACTAATTCATAATTCATTACAAGTTTCCAAAATTTGCATTTAAAACATACATTACAATTTATGTAAAACCCTAGCACTACTCCCATGCTAGCCCTCACTCCGCCATCTGAGCATCCTCAGCACCACCTGTATCAACATCTGCTCCCGTGTAACGAATTACACGATCATCGCCACACA
>Ga0214542_1002816_pt1 | contig 35807 bp, 19 predicted proteins | sample CNSS1metaG_FD_160096 | JGI IMG/M metagenome (GOLD analysis project Ga0214542, IMG submission 160096) | Root nodule microbial communities from cowpea collected in UCLA plant growth center, Los Angeles, California, USA - CNSS1 | ecosystem: Host-associated > Plants > Roots > Nodule | place: USA...
TTTGAACAGCATGAACAAATTTATTTACCATCACCATATTGAAACCCTAATAGCTATTAAAATATTTTATGAAATCTAAGAAGTTGCTTCATTTTATGAAAATACCTATAATTCTTTACTTTCACTCCTTTTATTTTCATATAATAGTAAGTATACATATGAAATATAATTAAAAATGAAATGAAGAGTAATTATAATTGAAAAAAAAATCGATCTTTTATTAGACTTGAAAATCGGACTATTAAAAAGGGAAGAAAGTATTAAATAATTTTTCATTCATAATCATTTAGTGCTTTACATTATCAATCAATTATTATCTTAACATTGGCGTTTAAATTTTACAAGAATTACATAACATCTTAATTAATTAATTTTAGTTTCATTGAAAATATGTCATATGAAAATACATATTAAAAATAATTTTAAATACATAATTAAATTTTGCACCATTTACATAATTTATGTAAAGTAATATTGACATGAATAGACTAATATAAATATAAAAGATTATAGTACATTATAAAGAAGAGATGTATGAAAAGTAAAAGAAGCACAACCATTTATTTAATTATTGAGGTACAATACCATAGATATCAAGAAAATTAAAGTATAGAATTAAAGTTGATAAAAAAAATTTAAAATTAAATCAAGGGCACTTAGGTTTTCCTTCCTTATTTTTCCAGTTGTTATAACATGGACATTCTTCCTTATTACCAAATGTTCCTGATGGAACGCACAAACACTTGTCACAACACAAGTTACAGTAGAACAAACATGCTTGCCTAGCATTAGCCTTTGAACAACGATAGTCACATGCTCTAGGACACTCTGAAATAATACATGTAACCAATTATGACAATATAGATGAATATAAATTAAAAAAGTTACATAATACAAATGTTTACCAAACACCATTAAAATTATTCAAATTTTATAAAAAAACTTAAAATTTAATTAAGCCGGATATTTTTCAAAGATTGATCTAAAATTAGTACCTTGTACTGTAAGAGATCCTTCACCACCACCCTAAACATGCAAAAGAAAAAAAGAATTAGAATTGAAGAATGCAATTGAAACTACAATATATTTAGCGTCTTAAGCTTTTTCAATTGAATCTAAATAAATAAGAAGAAATGTAAATAATAAAGATGTAAGGAAAAGTGTGTAGGAGAGAAGAGACTCACATAAACAAGTTGAGTTACAAAAGCCATGAGAAAGATGAGAAGAAATGCACACACAAACTTAGTCATGACTATTACTTTCTCTATAATGTTTCTTGTTTTTGGAATGCAACAAAGATTGAATGTGTAAAAGCTTTGGAAGTGAAGGATTTATATATATAAAAAAAAATCGCTGAGTAATTTAATTTGATTTAAGAGTTATGATTTCTTTCCATTTGAGTTTTATGGGAGTATGTATATATGTAGGTACTTGTTTATGATTGTTATTTGCAATAATTTGTATCTTTGATATATTAATAAAGAATCGTAATTTATTCTTGTCATTTATAGTTTAGAATCATCTCATTTAAGGATGAATTTAATTTTACTACATTAACCCCAACTCCACTTAAAACAAATTCAACTAAATATTTTGATCCAAAACTTTGAAAGACTAATAAAATAATTTGGATTGGCACCCAAATAAGAAAAAAAAACCCTATATGTAAAACTAAGTATTTTTTTTTAATTTAAAAACAATCACATATAATTGTCCATTTATGTAACATCCCATTTTAATAGTTTAATACTACTAAAAGAAAACATTTGATTAAGTATATTAAGAAGATAGATAAACCAATGTATATCGTAAATTAGTACAGTCTTATAAGATAAAACTATAGTAATAACACTTATATACATTCTCAAGCTACTATACTAGTATCCTATCACAACACGATACATAACATGATCTAAAGTCACTCATTGTCCAGACAACTAATTCCTTAACATCAAGAGGTGTCTCTACACCTATATTTCCATTTGCTCACACCAATAAGGTGATCATTGCAAAAGAAGAACACAACACATACAAACAAGAAACAAAAGTGGGTAAACTAGTTTATAGAATAAATAACCATATAACAGTTAAACTTAATTATGACATCATAAAATAACATATTTCAAACATTACAAAAATATACCAAACATACAATTACAAACTCTCTAGACTAAATTATGTAGATCCATGCATTGTTAAGACTCAATTACACATTTGCATTATTTAAGTGTATTTTCACTTTTATTCTAAGATATATATAAAAAAATAATAGATTTAAATAGGTCGATTTTTAATTATTCAATTTATCGATGTTTTAAAAGTAATATATTCAAATAAGTTGCTCGTCCTTAAAACGATTTTTAGGCTAAAACGTAACCTTAATAGTAAAAATGCCCATTTTTAATGGGTTTTTGGTGGTCTAATCTATTTGTACTTCCTAAGGATGGCAACAGGTCGGGTCGGGCACGGATAGTGCCTACTCGCAACTCGACCGCCAAAAAAAAAATCCGCCCGCTACCCGTCTGCTTACCCGCTAGGTATCCGTTTAAAAAATATCCACGGATATTTTTAAAATCCACGGGTACCCGTGGATACCCCCGTGGATACCCGATACCCGCAAATATTTTAAAAAATATATATTTTATAAATCTTTTAATATACAATTATAAAAATAAAATATAAATTAAATTAAATTTTAATTATAATTAAATTTGACATAATAAAATATAATGTTAATTTTAATTTTAATTGAATTTAACTTAATAAAATATAAATTAAATTTTAATTTTAACTTTTTGCGGGTAACGGGTACCCGTGGGTACGGATAGTATGATACCTGTACCCGACCTGTTTACAAGCGGATATTAAAATACACGCTACCCGCTACCTGTGGGTAAGAAATACTCGCGGGTAATAACTATCCGTCGCAGATTTTATCTGCGGATATCCACGAGCACGAATATTTTTGCCATCCCTAGTACTTCCAATGAGTAATAAATATTCGTGTATTAAATTACAAAACAACAATAAAAAATTATAACAAAGAAACACGTCAATATTAAAAAGATATATCGACGGCAAAACTATAAATGGTTCCTGGAATTTTTTAAATTAAATGTAAGATATATAAAAAATATTAAAATTAGTGAAAATTTAATTCAGAATTTTTACTTTTTTTTTATGAAATTTAACGTTGTTAATAAATAATAAATATTAAATCAAGTATAATAAAAAATAAAATAATTATTAAAATATTTTTATTTTTTCTCCCATTATTTTGCTTTCATTTTTCATTTATTCTCTTCTATTCTTGAAGAAAAAAGATCGTTTTTTTTCTGATTTGATAATGAAATATTGGTTTAATAAATAACATTATTTTTTATCTCATAAGTCTTTTGCATATTATCTTTTATTAATATAAAGGAAAAAGTAATGCATTATGTGTTTTTTCAAAACCAATTTTTAATTGTGACCGATTATGATAAAAGTTTTTTTAGTCTTTAATATTATTTTTAAAACCAAAGGTATAATGTGAAATTAAATGTAAAATGATTTTTTTACGACAATATGGTTATTTTCATTGAAAAATAAATAGCTGAAAATTTTAGTTCATAAAATAACATATTTCAAACATTTACAAAATATTAAACGTATAATTATAGCCTCTTTAGACTCAATTATCCAAATCTATGCATTGACTCAGATATAAGTTGTGCACCGGTCATAAAAGTGAATTACGGTAAAGGCCCTGGCTCCACTTGGCCATACTAATATGAATCAATTTCTTGTGGACATGGTAAGTTACTTATGGCATCGTCTGATTAGGGATCTGACCCAATCCCATTGTAAAAACCTCCTTCAAATCTCACCACATAGACCACGACACTCTATATGAGTTTGTAAACCTAGTGGAGTATAGGATAGCTTCTGACCAGTAGATATCCCTAACCAATGCATACCAATCTACTAACGAGGACTGCACTTCTTCCTTATAAGCCAATACTCAAAACAATCATGTAATTCAACCTTAACCATTTCATTACACTGATTCACTTTTATACCCATAACCTCGTCACTTCTCCATAAAGCATGATTCCACATCAAGTACCTCATACCAAATAATCATACATAGCTCTTTCATCATATTCTTGCATAATCTTCATTCATCACATTCAATTACAATCTCAAACATATACAAACACAAAGTATATCAAAATGGTGAAAATTATTCATCTAACCACAAACTTCAAAACAATGATCCCACCAGTTAAACTAAAGAATCATGTGTCTAGGATCAACTGTCAAAATTTCAGCTCGATCCGACGATTAACAAAGCGAGAATGTTAATTTTATCAAGAGGACGACACCAAAAAAACAAGGTGGTGTCCGATGTTGGAAAAGTGGCACCCAACGCTCAGCCCCTAGAACCCACTGACTTCTAGCGCCTAGCTGTCCAAAAGTGATGTTCGGCGATGCCAAGTCAATGTGATAGAAGACTATCCCAAGATTCCATACAAGAAGAACTTGAAAATGAAGCTTTACAATTTAAAGGACCTATGACAAGTGCAAGGAGCAAGATATTGGAATATCAAATCTATTCAAGGCTCCTGATGCTACAAGAAATAAAAAATTCAAAAGATATGAAGATCATGGCTTGGAGCACATTTGAAGGATAATTTTTAGGAAAATTACTTTATGTTTTTAGACTTTGGGTTTTCTTTTGGAAATTAGTTATGTTTCTATGTCTTTGGGCTTTCTTTTATAGATTAGTTTATGTTTTTATGTTTTTGGACTTGAGCTTTCTTGTAGGGTTCTCAGATTTTCTTAAACTTATGTGCCTATATATAGAGGTACCACAAACTAATGTGGACACTTTTAGTCATATATTGAATTTGATTTCATTAACGAGAAGATTCTCTTTGTTCTTGGCTTGGGCCTCTGGTTCTTATCAAATATTAACATCTTTGTGGCGAATCTTCACTTGACTTATCAATATGCTAGATTGTGATGTCCTCCATATATGTCTCATTTCATGTTCTTCTCTGATTTATTCATATCATGTTTCTTGAGGATTCAAATTCAAAAACGGTCATACTATTTCCTGGATAGGATCGTATCATCTGGTATCAAAGAAAGGTTCTGGTTTGAATTTCCTCTTCTATCTTTTTTTTTGTCTGTCATATGAAAGAAAAACTAATTTTTTTGAATGTATGTGTGTTTTATGCTTTGTTTTGAAATTTTGTTTGTTTCATTATTCTTGGAATTTTGTTAGAAGTAAAGCCCTTAAGGTTTTTTCCAATTTGGTTGAATTTTTAATTTGTCATTTTTTTGTTCTCCGTTTAAATTGTGTATTTCTACATTTGATTCGTGAAAATTATTTGTTTTTGTGTTTAGGGATTTGCAAGTGCACTTACATTGATTTACATGAGTCTGAGGGTTTGAAGGATAAATTGTTTAGTTTGTTTGTGTGTTGAACTGCAAGAAAAAAAAATTATGAAAAAAGTCAAAAGAAAAAAAATATATATTGAAAAAAAAAGTAAGGATAAAAAAAAAAAACAAAAAGGGGAGTTCAATATACTTTTTGTTGCAATTTTATTTGTGGTTTATTGATATTTTACTTGCAATCAGTCTTTCTTGTAGAGTCTCTGTGTTGTCTCCTTAACTCACTTTTGGTAGTCCTATATTTTTTTTTAATTTATTATGTTGTGTCTTTAAAATTCCTTGCAGTTTTGTCTAAACTTTTGTATTTTCTTTGATATTTTGAGTCAAGATTTAGATCTCGCAACATTTTTTACATTGTTTGTTCACTCTTTGCTTAAGCTACTAGAGTTTTTTGCCAAGCTCAAAAGGGAATTTGAGTGGTAAAAAGCAACAAAGTACATTCAAGAAAAAACCTATAAGTTTAATACACAAGGAAAATTTGAGTGAAACACTTAGAGGAATGCTGAGGTCCAACCAATAAAAAAAATTATTATTCCTAACATTTTCTTGCAGGACATGGCTTCTTCTTAGAATAGTGATCCTCCATCACCTAAGATTGCGATAATTATGGTTGCACTTGATAAACTCACATTACAAATGAATCAAATGCAGCAACACAATCAGCAACAATTTGCAAGGCTGCAAAAGGCTAATGAAGATGTGAGTGTAAGACTAGAGGGGGTGGAGAGAAGAAGGAGGAGACATGATGGGTCAAACCATTCTTCTCAGTATGATGAAGATGAACGTGAATTTAGACCAAGGAAAGGCCAAATACGAGAGGCGTTTGGGAACCACACGCCTAGGAGGGATAATGATGAAAATGAGTATGGTTTTAGACCAAGGCGAGGCCAAAGACGAGAAGAGTTTGGGAACCACACACTTAGTAGGGATAAGATGTGGAGGAAGATTATAATCCCTAAATTTAATGGAGCTAATGACCCGGAAGCCTTCCTGGCATGGGAAATGAAGCTTGACCAAATCTTTAGCTTTTATGATTATGAAGATGATGATAAGGTTCATATGGCTTCCTTGGAGTTTGAAGGGTATGCTATGAATTGGTGGAGTCAAATTATAGTGGACATAGCTAGAAGAAGGCAGTTGCCAATCGCTACATGGGAGCAATTAAAGGTGGCGATGAAGGAAAGATTTGCGCCTCCTTATTATAAAAAGTAGATCTTCAACAAATTACAAAGACTTACACAAGGAAATGGGAGTGTTGAAAAGTATGTTCAAGAGATAAAGGTCATCTTGATGAAAGCTGAAGTGGAAGAAACACCTATGACTACAGTGGCTAGTTTCTTGAATAAATTAAATAGAGAGATTCAAGATGTGGATGAAATGCACCATTATGAGACCTTGGAGGATCTTATTCACCAAGCCACCAAAGTGGAACAATAACTCAAGAGAAGAAACGCCTATAGGAAGTAATCCCCCTCATGGAGAGATAAGGAGAAATATAAGGAGGGTGTTACTTCTGCCATTTCTAAATCTAGGGAGAAGGAGTCTTCAAATGGTAAAGTAACTTCTTAATCTAATAATGATGATTCTTCACGTTCTAGTTCAAAAAAAATGTTTTAAATGGTTGGGTAGAGGATATAGCAGCTGAATGTCCCAACAAAAGAACTATGATGTTGTTGGAGAATGGTGAGTACATTAGTGAGCATTACGCAGGTGAATCATATGAATTGTAACATCCCGTCATGATATTACAAATTAAATAAAAGAAAATAAAAATAAACCATTAAATATCATTTATTATAATTCCATTTTCCAAAACGCGGGAAATTTAAAACTTTATTTCATCGTAAACTAAATTTAAATCCATACTTATAAAAATCAAGTACAATATTCAGGTATGATAATATAAAAGTTTACAATTGATTCAAAAACATAATAAAAACTCTGATAAACTTTTCTCCCATACTAGCCCCGCTCTAGCTCTATGCCTCACCAGACCCACCTGCAAGATCATCTGCTCACGTGTGACGCAATACACGATCATCGCAAAACACAAGTAGATAGGGTGAGCTATATTATAAAACATATCCAATTCAGATATATCAACACACAAACATCAAAGGAACTTCATCCTTTGATTCCAAACCACATGGCCACCACCATGTTATCCATGTTCTACGTCTTTATATGAATACCTCAAGATGTCTTGCCACCACAAATACAAGCCACAACTTATATAACACGTGCGGGAAACCAGTAATAGACCATACTCTGTAATGCCAGGTGGAGTTCCCAATACGAACATAGTTCGTATAGTCCCAAAACTACCAAACTCGTTAGCCACATATTATGGAGGGCAATCTATCTGGACCCATCCGTACGAGCCACACCTTGCACACTCACACCGGTAACACTTGCCAACCGAGCCACAAGTCAAGAGTTTCTCATGTTCATCCGTCATCCCAAGCCACAACTCAAGAGATGTCATTCTGAGCCACAACTCAAGGAATGCCATGTGTTTAACTCCTATCCCGAGCCACAACTCAAGGGATACGTTCCGAGCCATAACTCAAGGAACATCAGCAAGCCGACCTTAGAGGTATCACCAAAGCCTTGTAGACCACGCACATAAAAATCAACCAATCACTATTCCTTTGCATTATCACATGGTGCTGCTTCTGAGCCACAAGACGAAACACGATTCCAGACTGCCTGGCGGGGGACACGTGCTGCCAGGCTCCAAGCACCTCAGAGCCCACTGATCTGCAGACATCGCCTAACGGGACCATCCTCACCGCCATGCGTTGCTCACTCCAGGACCCCACTGTTTTTGTAGCTATCGCTTGGCGGGTCAATCATCCCTGCCAGGTGCTACATCAGTACTTGCGTAGTACTGATTTCTCAGATATCCCTGGACAATCCTTAGACATCCAACTCGTATTCATTTCATCCCGATTACCTCCAACATCTTTAGCTACCTTCAACCACAATCATTTTGTCACCCTTCATTATATATATATATATATATATATATATATATATATATATATATATATATATATATATATATATATATATATATATATCCAGTCGCTAGTAATTTAAAGCTAGGCATATAACCCTAATTGTGTACAATTTTTGTTAACTTATGGCAAAGCTAGGTATCCACCATGGTATCCATAATGTTACTGCTATCTCACACACTAGCCCCATCTTCCTTTCATACCAGTTGGTATTTGCACTAAGTGTACGCAAGGTAAACCATTTCACACAGACCACCCATTCTCATTACTTAACTACTCACTATCAATCCATACTTCCCACCATTTCTTACTTCTATTATTTCTCGTGTACTTATTCCTAGTTTTTCTCCTATTTAATTCAACCTGAATCCCCTTCATAGACCTTTAACTCGAGCCACACAGATTTAATCTCTAAAATCTAATTCATCATTGTCGCTTGGCGGCAAGTTATGAGCCGCCAGGTGGTGCATCACTTTCTACACAATTCTAGATTTGGTTATGCACCCTGTGCGAATTCTAATCACACACAACTCATACCGGTTTATCAATTTTCCACTCAATACCCTTCTATTATCCGTTTATAATTACCAATTGTATATTAGGCCTCCAGTACATAAAATCACATTATTTTTGTCTATGTAATTTACTCCAAAACGTAAATCCCCAAATGATCAAACCCTAATATGCACATCTATCATTTTTATTAATTTATTTCGCATCATACTAAAATTTCACCATAATCCCTTCCCATTTAATCAATCTATGATTAAAACACCTTTTCCACCTATCAAAAATAGCCCAAAGAGCTCAAAACATTAAAATTGAACCAGTTTGGCTCGCGTAGCCTGGCGGGTGATCATCACCGCTAGGCATTTCATTCAAAAACCCAGAAATTGGGTGATAAGGGATGTGTCACATGGCAGCACACGAAGTAAGATGAGTCGCCTAACGGCATTGAAGGCCCGCTTGGGGATTTCTGAAAAATTTCCAGAATTTCGCAATTTCATAACTTAAGCAATATTAAATCATCCAGAATACATGCAATTCATACAATTAAATGATACAATTTAAAAGGAATGGAGTCCAACTCCCCTAACCTGGATATGCTTGCCAAAGCTTAAAGATTCTTGGCTTCTTCCTTGATAAAATGATCTCCTAGAGCTTCCCATTTCAACTTTCCTTCTCACTAAATTAGCACAGTGCACACTCTAATTTTTCTCTCCTCATAGTTCTCTACAATGGGAGACTCATAAAACCCTCCTTCTCAACTCTAATTGGCCTTTTAATTAGGTCTTAATGGTGGTTAATAGCCAAAAACGAAATTTGATTTAATGGTGATTGTAATTGCCATTCAAGGACCATTATGAGTTGTTTTTCAGCCTCTCTTGGTTGTTCCCTTATCAACTAGGGTTTCTTTGCCCTTTCACATTCATACCAACGAAAATTTTGGCAAAAAAAAAGTTTAATTTGGATCTACCAAGATTCGAACCCATAACCATGCCAATGTCCATTGGTACACAACCATTCAACCAATTCATGTTTCATGATAAATCTTAACTCTCTAAGAACTGCTAGCACCACTCTCAGATGATCCGCGTGTTCTTCTCGACTCTTTGAATATATTAGTATGTTGTCAATGAACACTACGACAAACTGATCCAAGTACGACCGGAAGATCTTGTTCATGTAGTCCATGAATATGGCAAGAGCATTTGTCACTCCAAATGGCATCACCACATATTCATAGTGTCCATATCGTGACCTGAAGGTTGTCTTTTGCACATCCTTTCGCTTGACTAAGATCTAATGATATCCAAACCTCAAGTCAATCTTAGAGAACACCACTACTCCCGTTAGTTGATCCAACAAGTCATCAATCCTCGGCAGTGGATACTTGTTCTTGATGGTCAGCTTGTTCAACTAACGGTAGTCAACACACAGTGTGGAGATGTCGTCCTTCTTCTTCACTAACAACACCAGTGCTCCCCATGGTGATGCACTCGGTCAGATGAACTTTTTCTCAAGCAAATCCTCAATTTTCTTCTGTAGTTCAGCTAACTCTGCTGGTGCCATCTGATATGGTGCCATCGATATTGGGCCAGCTCCAGGGATGAGATCAATAGTGAAATCCACATCCCTACTTGGTAGTAGTTCTGGAATCTCATCTAGAAAGACATTTGCATACTCATCCACCAATGGTATGCTTCTGATCTACTCAGTTGTACTCCTCTTTTTTGCCTAAGCCACTATCATAAAGCAAGTAGCTCTAGCTTTTATCTCCTTCATCACCTTGTTAAACGATATCATCTCCTGGTTAAATGATATCATCTCCAGTCCTTCTGTATTTGGGAACACTACTTTGTGCAGTCTGCAATTGATAACAATGTGGTTGTTGGATAGCTAGTCCATCCCTAGAATCACGTCCAGACCCTCCATCGATAAGCATATGAGATTCACCTTGAACCTGCGACCTGCCACTTTTGTAGGGTATCCCACACAAACAGAATTGGTGGATACCTGTCCAGATGTTGGCGTCGCGACTATTAACTCGCACCCTAACTCTCGAATCACAAGTTCGGGCCTCCTCACACATTCAATGGATACGAATGAATGGGTAACTCTTGAGTCAAAAACACCACCACAGTATAATCAAAAGGCAAGCAAGTGTTCTGCACCAGATTACCTGACTGAGTCGCCTCAATGGTAGTCAGTGCAAAAACATGCCCCAGCGATCTTGGTCGCTATCCTATTGGCTTCTTTGCTAGACAGCCACCGGCTGGTTTCTTATTGGGACACTATCGAGCCCATGTCCAGTCTGCTCACATATATATTTTTGTACATGATATATTTTTATAGTCTTATCTTCAATAAAACTGTATTAATATACTTTAAACATTGCATTACCTATTTTAAATATTATAATGAAGTATTCTATTTATCAATTTTAAGATGGTAAAATGTGATGTTACACTTAACAAGTTGTTAGACGTTTTCATTATTTCAACGTATCTTCACTTTAATTCTAAGATTTATAAAAAACCTTTAATAATAGATTTATATGTCGATTTTTAATTGTATAATTTATTGATGTTTTAAAAGTAATATATTCAAATAAGTTGCTCGTGAAACCTAAAAGTTTCTTAGGCTCAAACTTAAAATTTATATCAAGACTCATCTTTAATGAGATTTTGATGGTCTAATATATTTGCACTCTGAAAGGTAATAGTAATTCGTGTATAAAGTTATAGCAAAGAAACACGTTTCAATATCAAAAGGATATATCCAGAGCCAAATTATAGAAGGGGTAAGATACCATGGTTCCTAAAATTTTTTAAATTAAATGTAGCATATATTAAAAATATTGAAAATTAATGAAAAAATTTAATTAAGTATTTTTTACCTTTTTTTATAAAAAATAACATTTAATAATAATAAAATATAAAATTAAATATAATAAAAAATAAAATAATTATTAAAATATTGTTATTTTCCCTCTCATTGTCTTGCTTTAATTTTTCATTTATTTTCTTTCATTTTTGAAGAAAAAAGATATTTTTTTTTTGTTTGGTTTGATCGAGAAATATTAGTTTAATAATTAATTTTAATTTTTATCTCATAATTCTTTTGTATATTATTTTTATGAATATAAAAGAAAAAGTAATGCACTATGTGTTTTTTCAAAATTAGTTTTTAATTGTGATCGAATATGGTTAAATATTTTTTAGTCTTAAACATAATTTTTAAGAAACAAAGGTATATTGTGAAATAAAATGGAAAATGAATTTTTTTACGATAGTCTGATTATTTTTATGGAAAAATAAATAGCACAAATTTTAGTTCTGATTCAATTATTGATGAGTTAAAGAATTTGAAAGAACAAGATAATCCTTTATACATGTGCGATGTATTCATCTTGATTGTATTAGTGAAATTTATTAAATATATAAATTTTTAGTATATTACTTTTATTTCTCACAATTATCGGTGAAGATCTCACAATTACTTTAACATAGAAATTTACACAATTGAACAATTAAAACTAAGTTATGTGAAAAAATAATATATAAAAATAATAAAAATGAGAAAAATAATAATATATATTTTAAAATCTATTTGAAAGTTAAATTTTCTCAAAATGAAATACACCATTTAAATAAAATTACTTAATAAAAAACAAATAATTAAGATTATAAGAAAGAGTGTATTTTGTGGACATTAAACAAGTTGAACATGAGTTAAGAAAGATAATAAAAAATTGTGTGACAATAGTAAGAAAAGAGATTTTTTCAAATAAAATGAAACTAAGGACATAATAAAATAGAAAAATAAGTTTGTTAAATTATACAAGAAATTTAATAATTTAAAACAAAGATAAAAATGAGAACGAAGACATTTAAAAAAACGAAAATAAAGATGGAAACATTATATATATATATATATATATATATATATATATATATATATATATATTCGTCTTTATTTAAATTTTCATACCCAATAGCAAATATCATTTGCTCTTATTCTCACCCAGTTAACGAACTTCCCGTCAAAATCATAATAAATTTGAACAGCATGAACAAATATTTTATGAAATCTAAGAAGTTGCTTCGTTTTATGAAAATACCTATAATTCTTTACTTTCAGTCTTTTTTATTTTCATATAATAGTAAGCATACATATGAAACATAATTAAAAATGAAATGAAGAGTAACTATAACAGAAAAAAAAATCGATATTTTATTAAACTTGAAAATCGGACTATTAAAAAGGGAAGAAAGTATTAAATAATTTTCCATTAATAATCATTTAGTGCTTTACATTATCAATCAATTATTATCTTAACATTGGCGTTTAAATTTTACAAGAATTACATAACATATTAATTAATTAATTTTAGTTTCAATGAAAATATGTCATATGAAAATACATTTTAAAAATAATTTTAAATACATAATTAAATTTCGCACCATTTACATAATTCATGTAAAGTAATATTGACATGTACATACTAATGTAAATATAAAAGATTATAGTACATTATAAAGAAGAGATGGATGAAAAGTAAAAGAAGCACAACCATTTATTTAATTATTGAGGTACAATACCATAGATATCAAGAAAATTAAAGTATAACATTAAAGTTGATAAAAAGAATCGAAACTAAATCAAGGACACTTAGGTTTTCCTTCCTTATTTTTCCAGGTGTTATAACATGGACATTCTTCCTTATTACCAAATGTTCCTGATGGAACACACAAACACTTGTCACAACACAAGTTACAGTAGAACAAACATGCTTGCCTAGCATTAGCCTTTGAACAACGATAGTCACATGCTCTAGGACACCCTGGAATTATACATGTAACCAATTACGACAGTATACATGAATTTAAATTAAAAAAAAAAACAATATAGAATACAAATGTTTAACAAACACAATTAAAATTAATCAAATTTTATAAAAAACTTAAAATTTAATTAAGCCGGATATTTTTCAAAGATTGATCTAAAATTAGTACCTTGTACTGTAAGAGATCCTTCACCACCACCCTAAACATGTACCAGAAAAAAAGAATTAGAATTGAAGAATGCAATTGAAACTACAATATACTTAGCGTCTTAAGCTTTTTCAAATGAATCTAAATAAATAAGAAGAAATGTAAATAATAAAGATGTAAGGAAAAATGTGTAGGAGAGAAGAGACTCACATAAACAAGTTGAGTTACAGAAGCCATGAGAAAGATGAGAAGAAATGCACACACAAACTTAGTCATGACTATTACTTTCTCTATAATGTTTCTTGTTTTTGGAATGCAACAAAGATTGAATGTGTAAAAGCTCTGGAAGTGAAGGATTTATATATAGATAAAAAAAATCACTAAGTAATTTAATTTAATTTAAGAGTTATGATTTCTTTCCATTTGAGACTTATGGGAGTATGTATATATGTAAGTACGTGTTTATGACTATTATTTGCAATAATTTGTATCTTTGACATATTAATAAAGAATGGTAATTTATTCTTGTCATTTATAGTTTAGAATCATCTCATTTAAGGATGAATTTAATTTTACTACATAAACCCGAACTCCACTTAAAACAAATTCAACTAAATATTTTGATCAAAAACTTTGAAAGACTAATAAAATAATTTGGATTGGCACCTAAATAAAAAAAAAAAAACCCTATATGTAAAACTAAGTATTTTTTTTAATTTAGAAACAATCACATATAATTGTTCATTTATGTAACATCACATTTTAATAGTTTAATACTACTAAAATAAAACATTTGATTAAGTATATTAAGCAGATAGATAAACCAATGTATATCGTAAATTAGTACAATCTTACAAGATAAGACTATAGTAATATCACTTATATACATTCTCAAGCTACTATACTAGTATCCTATCACAACACGATACATAACATGATCTAAAGTCATTCATCGTCCAGACAATTAACTCCTTAACATCAAGAGGTGCCTCTACACCTGTATCTCCATCTACTCACACCAATAAGGTGATCATTGTAAAAGAAGAACACAACACATACAAACAAACAAAAGCTGGTAAACTAGTTTATAGAATAAATAATCATATAACAATTAAACTTATTACATCATAAAATAGCATATTTCAAACATTCAAAAATATACCAAACGTACAATTACAGACTCTCTAAACTCAATTATGTCGATCTATACATTGTTAATACTTAATTACACGTTTTCATTATTTAAGTGTATTTTCACTTTTAATTCTAAGATTTATAAATAAAAAATTTAATAATAGATTTAAATAGGTCGATTTTTAATTATATAATTTATCGATGTTTTAAAAGTAATATATTCAAATTAGTTACTCATTCTTAAAACGTTTTTTAGGCTAAAAATGCCCATCTTTAGTGGGATTTTGATGGTCTAGTCTATTTTTACTTCCAATGGATAATAAATATTCGTGTATTAATTTATAAAATAATAATAAAAAATTATAACAAATAAACACGTCAATATTAAAAAGATATATCAAGGGCAAAATTATAAATGGTTCCTGAAATCTTTTGAATTAAATGGAAGATATATAAAAAATATTAAAATTAATGAAAATTTAATTCAGAATTTTACTTTTTTTTATGAAATATAACCTTTAATATTAATAAATAAAAAATATTAAATCAATTATAATAAAAAATAAAATAATTATTAAAACATTTTTATTTTCTCTCCCGTTATCTTGCTTTAATTTTTCATTTATTTTCTTTTATTTTTTAAGAAAAAAGATAACTTTTTTTTATAACTTGATAGTGAAAGATTAGTTTAATAAATAACATTATTTTTTTATCTCATAAGTCTTTTGCATATTATCTTTTATGAATATAAAAGAAAAAGTAATGCATTATGTGTTTTTTCAAAACCAATTTTTAATTGTGACCGATTATGATAAAATATTTTTTAGTCTTAAATAGTATTTTTAAAACCAAAGGTATAATGTGAAATTAAATATAAAATGAATTTTTTTTACAACAATATTGTTATCGTTATTGAAAAATAAATAACTGAAAATTTTAGTTCATAAAATAACATATTTAAAACATTCATAAAAATATTAAACGTATAATTATAGCCTTTTTAGACTCAATTATCCATATCTATGGATTGACTCAAATATAAGAAGTTTGCACCTGTATAAAAAGTGGATTACGGTAAAAGCCCTTGCTCCACTTGGCTATACTAATATGAATCAATTTCTTGTGGACATGGTAAGTTACTTATGGCATCGTCTGATTAGGGATTCGACACTCTATATGAGTTTGTAAACTTAGTGGAGTATAGGATAGCTTCTGACCAGCAAATATCCCTAGCCAATGCATAACAATCTACTAGTGAGGACCACACTTCTTCCTTATAAGCCAAGACTCAAAACAAGCATGTAATTCAACCTTAATCATTTCATTCCACTGATTCACTTTTATACCTATAACCTCGTCACTTCTCCATAAAACATGATTCCACACCAAGTTCCTCATACCAAATAATCATGCATAGCTCTTTCATCATATTCTTGAATAATCTTCATTCATTACATTCAATTACAATCTCAAACATATATAAACACAAAGTATATCAAAATTGTGAAAATCATTTATCTAACCATAGACTTCAAAAAAATGATCCCACCAGTCAAACTAAAGAATCATGTGTCTAGGATCAAATGTCAAAATTTCAGCTTGACCTGACGATTAACAAAGCGGGAATGTTAATTTTATCAAGAGGACGTAGACCAAAAAAAACAAGGTGGCATACGATGTTGGAAAAGTGGTGCCCAACGCTCAGCCCCTAGAACCTATTGACTTCTAGCGCCTAGCTGTCCAAAAGTAATGTTCGGCGATGCAAAGTCAATGAGATAGAGGACTATCCCAAGATTCCATACAAGATGAACTTGAAGATGGAACTTTACAATTTAAAGGACTTATGACAAGGGCAAGGAACAAGATATTGGAAAATCAAATCTATTCAAGGATCTTGATGCTACAAGCAATAAAAAATTCAAAGGATTTGAAGATCATGACTTGTAGCACATTTGAAGGATAATATTTAGGAAAATTACTTTATGTTTTTAGACTTTGGATTTTCTTTTAGAAATTAGTTATGTTTCTATGTCTTTGGGCTTTGGATTTTCTTTTATAAATTAGTTTATGTTTTTATTTTTTGGACTTGGGCTTTCTTGTAGGGTTCTCAAGTTTTCTTAAACTTATGGGCTTATATATAGAGGTACAAAAAACTAATGTGGACATTTTTAGTCATATATTGAATTTGATTTCATTAAAGAGAGGATTCTCTTTGTTCTTGGCTTGGGTCTCTGGTTCTTATCGAAGATTAATATCTTTGTGGCGAATCTTCACTTGACTTATCAATCTACTAGATTATGACGTCCTCCATATATGTCTTATTCCTTGTTCTTCTCTAATTTATTCATGTCGTGTCTCTTGAGGATTCAAACTCAGAAACGATCTTACTATTTCTTGGATAGGACCGTATCATCTGGTATCAGAGCAAGGTTCTGGTTTGAATTTCCTTTTCTATCTTATTTTTTTTCTATCATATGAAGAAAAAAAACTAAATTTTTTTAATATATGTGTGTTTTGTTCTTTGTTTTGAAATTTTGTTTGTTTCATTATTCTTAGAATTTTGTTAGAAGTAAAGTTCTTAAGGTTTTTTCCAATTTAGTTGAATTTTTAATTTGTCATTTTTTTTAATTTGTACATTTGATTCGTGGAAATTATTTGTTTTTGTGTTTGGGGATTTGCAAGTGCACTTACATTGATTTACATGAGTATGAGGGTTTGAAGGATAAATTGTTTACTTTGTGTGTTGAGCTGCAAAAAAAAATGAGGATCAAAGTCAAAAGGAAACAAATATATATTGAAAAGAAAAGTAAGGATCCAAAAAAAAAAACAAAAAGGAGAGTTCAACACAACTTTTTGTTGCAATTTTATTTGTGGTTTATTGATATTTTAATTGCAATCAGTCTTTCTCTTAGAGTCTCTTTATTGTCTCCTTAACATTCTTTAGGTAGTCCTATTTTTTTTTAATTTATTATGTTATGTCTTTAAAATTCCTTGAAGTTTTGTCTAGATTTTTGTATTTTCTTTGATATTTTGAGTCAAGATTTAGATCTCGCAACATTTTTTACATTGTTTGTTCACTCTTTACTTAAGCTACTGGAGTTCTTTGCCAAGCCCAAAAGGGAATTTGAGTGGTAAAAAGCAAGAGAGTACATTCAGGAAAAAGCCTAGAAGTTTAAAGCATGAGGAAAATTTGAGTGAAACACTTAGAGGAGTGGTGAGGTCCAACCAATAAAAACAATTAGGTTAAATTACTCTTTTGGTCCATCTATTTGTCAAGTAATATCAGTTTGGTCCTCAAATTTTTCGTTGTCTCAATTTGGTCCTCATTTTCTTAAAAATGATTCAATTTGGTCCTTACCGTTAATTTTGACCAAACGGTGTTAAAGTCAACTCCACATGTCAATTTCTGTTTTTTTTAATTTTAATTTTTTTTTAATTTTACTTTTACTTTTATATTTAAGTTTTTTATTTTTACACGTGTCACTTCACAGTTGTGCCACGTGTCAAAATGACTCAATTTGGTCTCTGTATTTGATTTTAGTTTCAATTTAGTCTCAATTTTTTGTAAAAATGGAACAATATTGTCCCTCCTTAAATTGACACTCAATTTAATTTTTTTTATAAATCTTATGATGATATTCTTAATAAAATTGACATTTTTATTAAATATTTGTCAAAATGTTTTTAAACAAGTTTTTTTTTTAGTTTTATTATTAAACAAAGTTAAACCCCAAACTTAATTTCAAAAATTAATAATTTTGTCATCATATATAAAGGCATCAAGTGTATCAAATTATACAAACTTAGTGAAGATTAAAAATCAAATAACTTGTCACACATAAGTTTGGAACTAAATTTCAAGCTCAAAACAAAATCAAAGTTTAATGTTTTGTATAGAATTTAAAGTTAATTTAAAATATTTATAGAAATATTTAATAAAAACGTTAATTTTAGTAAGAATATCATCATAAGACTTATAAAAAAGTAAATCAAGTGTCAATTTAAGGAGGGACAATATTACTTCATTTTTAAAAAAATTGGGACTAAATTGAAACTACAAACAAATATAGGGATCAAATTGAGTCATTTTGACACGTGGCACAACTATGATGTGACACGTGTAAAAATTTAAAGAATTCAAAAAAAATCACAAAATTCAAAAAATTCAAAAAAACCCAGAAATTGACATGTGGTGTTGACTTTAACATTGTTGGGTCAAACTAACGGTGAGGACTAAACTGAATCATTTTTAAGAAAATGAGGACCGAATTGAGACAACGAAAAACTTGAGAATCAGATTGATATTAGTTGACAAATAGAGGAACCAAAAGAGTAATTTAACCAAAAAATTATTATTCCTAACATTTTCTTGCAAAATATAGCTTCTTCTTAGAATAATGATCCATCACCTAAGACTTCCACAATTATGGTTGCACTTGATAAAATCACATTACAAATGAATCAAATGCAACAACATAATCAACAATAGTTTGCAAGGCTCCAAAAGTCTAATGAAGATGTAAGTGTGAGATTAGAGGGGGTGGAGAGAAGAAGGATGAGACATGATAGTTCAAAACATTCTTCTCAGTACGATGAAGATGAGCATGATTTTAGACCAAGGAGAGGCCAAAGATGAGAGGCATTTGGGAACCACGCGCCTAGGAGGGATAATGATGAAGAAGAGCATGGTTTTATACTAAGGTGATGTAACATCCCGACCGGATATTACGGATTTAAAATAATTATAAAGAAAATATAATTACTTCATTGAATGAAACCTCACAAAATCATGGGAAATTTAAAACTTTAATATGCAATAATGAAATACCTCAATTCATAATTATAATTATAAACTCCAATACATAACCAAAATCCGAGCAAAGGAAAGTTTACAAATCACTAAAACCAAAAACATTAAAAACTGCAGATAAAACTTTTCATCCCAAAATAGCCCCGCTCCGGCTTTAAGTCTCACCAGTTCCACCTGCAATATCCTCTACTCACGTCTACCGCATACACGATCATTGCCAAACACAAGCAGATAGGGTGAGCTAATATAATAAACACATATATATCAAATATACATATAACAAAACACATCAAAGAAAGCCCTTCTTTCATCCCACATGGCCACAACCATGTTTGATAACCATTCGCATCAAAGGAACCTCATCCTTTTCTTCAACATGGCCACAACCATGTTAATCGTGTTCTACATCTTTCGGTGAGTATCTCAAGATGCCTTGCTGCCTTACCTATCGGCCACAACCGATAGAGCACGTGCGAGAAACCATGCTATGGATCATACACTGTAACGCCAGGTGGAGTTCCCAAATACGAACATAGTCTGTAACGTCCCAAGACTACCAAACTCGTCGGCTAATTACTGAGGAGGGCAATCTATCTGGACCCATCCGTACTGGCCACAACCAGCACACTCACACCGGTAACACTCGCCAACCCGAGCCACAACTCAAGTGTTCTTTGTGTTCATCCGCTATCCCGAGCCACAACTCAAGGGACGTCATTCCGAGCCACAACTCAGAGGATGTCATGTGCTTAACCCCTATCTCGAGCCACAACTCAAGGGATACGTTCCGAGTCACAACTTAAGGAACACCAGCAAGCCCACCTTTGAGATATCATAGAAGCCTCATAGACCACACATCGTCATTCAAACATCAATAAATTCGATACCGTATAATTGATTGCCTTGAAACACACCATTGCTTCATCCTTCGCTTAAGCTTGAATCCTTTGCCTAAGCAACCAAGCCTAACTTGCTTAAGCTAGGTTACCTCGCTTAAGCGAGCAAGTAGCACAGTAGCAGCCCACGAAATCTCGCCTAAGCGAACTCCTTCTCGCTTGGGCGAGACCATCCCTCGCCCTGAGAAGAGATAAATTAAGATGGGAGTGAGAAGAGAGCAAGAGAGAAAAGAAGAAAGTGAGAAAATTCCAGAAAAAGGCAAGAAAAAGGAAAGTAAAAAATAAAGAGTGATAAAAGTCTTTTCTTGAGAGAAAAAGAGATAAATAGAGCGTTGATTAAGAAACAACCCTTATATTTGCTTATGCCTAACAATATTTGTCTCTCTTATATGTAAGCTTATTTGTCTTAAGGTATGGAGCAACTTTTTAAGAAGTATGATGATGTCTTTCCGAAAGACATCCTTCATCGTTTACCTCCTAAAAAAGGAGTATTGAGTATAATATAAATCTCATTTAGGGTGCATCCCTTCCTAAACGATCAACCTATAGGAGTAAACCAAAAGAAACTAAAGAGACATAAAAGCAAGTGGAGCAACTTATGGAAAAAAGATGGGTTCGGAAAAGTTTGAGTCCTTGTGCTATGTTAGTAATTCCGAAACCTAAGAAGGATGGATTGTGGAGGATATGTAATGACTACAGAGCCATCAATATCACTTTAAGGTGGGTATTTGACCTTGGAGGACCTTCCAAAATTTGGGTCGAATTCTCTCCAAATAAGGGAGAATGGTAAGGAATTTTCAAATGAGACGAATTTGAGGAAAAATTCTCTTTAAGAAGGAGGGTATGATAAAGGACTATCTCTTAAACTTTAAGTGATATGAATTTGAGGACAAATTCTCTTCAAGAAGGAGGGAATGATAGAGGACTATCCCAAGATTCCATACAAGAAGAACTTGAAGATGAACATTTACAATTTAAAGAACCTATGGCAAGGGCAATGAGCAAGATATTTGAAGATCAAATCTATTCAAGGCTCCTAATGCTACAAGGAATAAAAAATACAAAGGATATGAAGATCATGGCTTGAAGCACATTTGAAGGATAATTGATCATCATAGACTCATATAGAAGATTAAAAGGACACATGCAAGAAGAAAAGTCTCAAAAGCAACAGAAACTAGAAGAACAAGGAAAATGGCTAAAACTTAACTTACACGAATGGAGAAACTGGTCGGTCCAAATTGAAGAGTTTGCCACAAGGATCTCTTGTGGTCTTATATCTTCAATCTGGTGAACAAAGAATGAGAACTCCTAGTGAGAAGTCAAAGAACTCTGGAAAAGTGGTTTCTAGAGGGATGATGTGTTTTAAAATAATGAAACTCGTTTATAACAAAGTTATTTGGTTTAATTACTCGTAAGGTACCCAGTTTGGGTCAAGGGTGTCAAATTGGTACCCCGCGAAAAAAAAAGGTGTCAATTTGGTACCCAAATAATTTTAAGTGCATCAATCAAGTACATTTTCATTGACGCAGTTAAAGTCATTAACGTTGACGAATGAACAGAGTCTGTTGACACAAATATTTGACACGTGGTATGGCAATCATTTCTAACGTGGTATTTGAAAAAAAACAAATAGAAGAATTTGTAAATGAATTAAAAAAATTATAATTTTGAAAGTGTGAAGTGAGGAAAGGAGAAAAACTGAGTGAGAAGTGAGAAGGTGTTGAGGTATCTGCGATCAGGGTTTCTGGAATTCGAAGGGCAAATCGATTGGATAAGGTGGAATTGAGGTTCAAGCGATCAAAGGTGCGTATTTTTAAGACCCTTGTTCTTCCTTCTCTTCAGGTCATGGTTTTAGGGTTATTTTATTCGAATGCGTTTGCTTTGGAATTGGTGTGTTGCTATGCTTTAGGGTTTTCTTTTTATACGCGTTTATTGTTTCAATGTGCTTTTTTAGTAATGTGGTTGGGTGTGTAGTTGTTTAATCAATTTGGTGGTCCACCGTTTGTGTGAAAGTGACGGTGTTATAGTTGTGGTCCCCCATTTTAAAGTGTTTATCGGTGTGTATGTGGTCTTGATTGTAAATTTGGTATTATTGTTTGGGCAATTTTATAGTTAACAGATGGACGAGCAGTTTGAAGTTGTCTTCCACCTTGGGGGAAAGTTTATAAGTGATGGGTCACTAAAATATGTGGGTGAGAGCAATACCCTTACACCCAGACAGGTGGAGCTATTTTGAAATATTGTCAATTCTGAAGGAAATGGGGTATGTGAACGTCAAAGAGATGTGGTATTCAGTGGGTGAAGGTTCCGTGTTGGAAGGAAGGTTAGAGTTGCTAAGTGATGACAAAGGTGCATGCCATATGGTGAATATTGCCATACTCAATGGCCAAGTGCATCTTTATGTTGTACACATGTGTCTGAACCTCAAATAGTTCATTTGTTGGAATATGGTGTTAATGAGGTTGTAGCTGATGAAGAAGTTGATGTGGAAGATGGTGCAGAGGTAGGAGAAGATGGTGAAATTGGAGCTGCTGCAAAGGTATGAGAAGATGGTAGAATTGGAGCTATTGTAGAGGTAGAAGAAGATGGTGGAATTGGAGTTGCTCTAGAGGTAAATGTCGAGGTTGGGATTGGGGTTGCTCTGGTTGTTGATGTGGATGTTGGGATAGGAGGTGGTGCAGTTGTTGGAGAGGATGGTGGAATTAGAACTGCTGCAAAGGTTGATGTGGAGGATGGGATTGGAAGTGGTGCAAAGGTTGGAGAGGTTGATGGAATTGGAACTAATACAGAGTATGGGGTAGAAGGTGAGAATAAATCAGCTCAAAAGGTTGGGTTGGATGGTGGTGCAGAGGTGTCTGAGGAGGAATTATTTGAGGGCCATAGTGAGAGCGGTGATGATTTTGATGTTCATAGTTGGAATGAATCTGAGGAGGAATTATCTTCTGCTGATGCAGTGGAAGATGGTCTTTTTGATGTACCTATTGGAGGAGATGATGCAGTGCAAGATGATCTTTTTGAGGTCAGAATTAAAGAAGGTAAGGTTGGTGGAGTGAGAGGTTCATCTTCCCAAAAGCCCAACCTTAAACATGTGGATCAAAGAGGATTCTCTGACACCGAATGGCAGTCTGAAACATTAGACAATGATACAAGTGATGAAGATAAAGATATATATGGGAGTTTTGGTATATTTTCTAAGCCCAAAAATATGGAGGACTATAACTGGGAGGTTGGGACTTACTTCACCGAAAAGGAAACACTTCACTGATTCAATAAGAACGTATGGGGTGCATAGTGGGAGGAAGCTGAAAATATTTAGAAATGATAAAAGAAGAATTTGTGTTAAATGTTTAGGTGTGAAAGGTAAGTGCAAGTGGTATGTCTATTGTGCTTATAAGGCTGGCAAAAGCACTTGGCAATTGAGGAAAATAATAAACAAGCACACTTGTAGTCGTGAATTCAATGTCAGGCTAATGACTTCTAAATGGTTGAGTGGACGGTTGGAGAAGATATTAAGAGACAATACAAGTGTTAAATTGAATGCCTTGAAAAACAAGATTGGAAGGAAATGGAATATCGGTGTTTCTAGGTCTATGACCTTCAGGGCAAGGACAATGGCATATACAAACATAGATGGATCATTTAAGGAAGAGATGGAAATGACCAGATGCTCCCTTTGGCATACGCAGTAGTTGAAGTTGAAAATAAGGAGACATGGAGTTGGTTTCTGGATTTAGTGATTGGAGACCTTGGTGGGCCTGAACTGTGTTCCACTTATACATTTATTTCAGACCAACAAAAAGTAAGTTTCTTTTACATTTTTGTTCACTTTTCATATTCTTCTGCAACTGCTATGCTTTTAATAATGCATTACTTAACATTCATTTGACAGGGACTATTCCCAGCATTGCAAGAACTGTTACCTGGTGTGGACCAAAGGTTTTGCGTGAGGCATATCTATTCAAATTTCAGGAAGAAATTTCCTGTAAAAAATCTGAAGTTGTTGTTATGGAAAGTAGCATACTGCACACATCCTCAAGCATGGGAGGCAGTCATGAGGGAAATCAAATAAGTGAATGTAGACGCTTTCAAACACTTGTTAGCCATCCCCCAAGGTATGTTGTACTAATTCCTGCATTGTATTGTATATATTATGAACTGTTTTTAAAGTCAAATTCGTTTTGCAAACTAGGTTTTGGTCAAGGTCCAGATTTATAGCCAAACCTGCATGTGGTACACCGGTGAATAATATGTCTGAGGGGTTTAACAGTACAATTCTGGATGCAAGGAGCAAACCAATTATCACTATGATGGAAGAAATTCAGATTTATCTCATGAAGAGATGTGCAAGCAACAGAAAGAAGGTTAATACATTTGAAGGTACAATATGCCCACAAAGTAAGAAAAGAATGGAAGAGGATGCAAAAAAGACTAAATATTGGCTTCCAAGGTAATAATTGTGATTAAATTATTGTGATACTCATACATTTCATTTTCTATATCAATTGACTTTTTGTATTTTCACTCATAATAGTTGGTCAATCCAAAAATTGTTTGAGGTGAGCCATAGGCCAATGATTGGAGAACAATTTGTGGTTGACATTGACAAACAAGAATGCAGCTGTAGAAAGTGGACCATAACAGCAATCCCATGCTGCCATGCACTGACTGCAATTAGATTTTTAAATCTGAATGTTGAAGACTTCCTTCCACATTGGTTTCTTGCCTCAACTTATGAAGAGACATATTTGTCACTCATATACCCTGTCAACAGACCTCATCTGTGGGAGATGAGTTCTACATGTGATGTTTTGCCTCTAACAAAGAGGGTCCTGCCAAGAAGACCGAAAAAGAAACGAAGATTGGAGGCTTGGGAATTGAGGAAGGATGACACTCAACTGAGACAAGGTGGTACCCGTAAAAAATGTGGGTTATGTAGAGAGGTTGGCCATAAAAGAACAAATTGCCCACATGCTCCTCTTGCACCACCAGAAACTGCTCCATCTGGAACACAACAAAACACAGCTGCAAGTCCAGACCTTCAAGGAAGTCAGCCTACTCAACCAAGTCAGACTTCTCCACAAGATACTCAACCAAGTGAGACTACTCAAGTCACAGAGCCACAAAATCACATTCTTCCCACACAAGTAAGTCAGACTATTGTAGTCCATCAACCACAGTCTACTACAATAGCAACCTACAAAGAAAAATTGTCATTCAAGAGGGGCCCAATACTGAATTCGTGATTGCCTAATATTATGTCAATTTTAATTTTATTTGCTGTTGTGTTTTGGGGTATCTTGGAAGTACCTTTTGTAATCTGGTGTTGTATTTTGGTTAGCATTATGTATTTTGAACATCAAGTTGGTACCAACTTCAATTAGCACCTTTTGTGTTAGGAGAACAATATTGGATGAATATGATATTGGCTTATTATGCATAGATTGACTTATTATTGGATGAATATGATATTACTACAAAAATGATGTCAAAGGAAAATTGAGTTTGTGTGCTTTCATGATCCAGTTTGTGTGCTTTGATTACAAGGCTATATATTATTGCTTTCATTCATTCACTACAAAGCTCTTTTCATTGACTACAAAGCTCTTTTCAAATATAGTTCAAATAAAGTGATAGGAAAATTTTCTGCAAAGCTCTTTTCATTCCATAATCAAAATCCATTACAATAACATAAAGTAAATACAAATATTCGAACCCACTATACTGCATCCACACCCACTATATTGCATCCAGTTTAGAACAAAATAAAAAAAAATTGTTCAACGTACAAACCAATATTACATTCACCAAACCCAGAAAACAAATAACCCCTGTTAAAAACTTAATCCTTTTTTCAGACACCATAACTGATTTTTCAAGAGCATAGATTTTTCTCGTTTGTCTTCCTATGGTTGCATCACTTTCATCCCCATTGTCTTCGTTGAACCACTTGAAATAATTGCATCCTTTAGATTCTTCATTGGCACCACTTCGCTGGTTACAGGAAATGAAACCCACAAAATTGCTTACCACAAACAAACATTATGGAAGCAAAAATTCAAACAATAATTCATACCTTGTAGTTAGGGCAGCCAAGAAATTGTTTTCCAAAATTCTTAACTGTTTTAGCAACTCTCAACACTGCAACTTCCCCACAATAGCACATTGGTATTCCACCCACACCCCTATACGAAACAGTAGGGGAGAAGACACTATATTTTTGTGATGCCCACGAAGAACACACACAACCCTCAGTGCGAGACATTGAAAAATTGATTGGAAAACACCCTTAAGCTACGAACCACACACCACGAAACCACTTCTTCAGGTCTAAACGTGCAACCGAATGGAGAGGAAGAAGAAGATGATAAGGAACTATTACAGAGTTAGGGCAAATTTACACTTCACCATTCATTAAATGACCAATGCACACTGTACAATTATTTTTTTTACACGTCTTCTTCTTTCAATGACACGTATTCATTATGCATTGCCACATTACCACAATTTTAACTTCATTTCTAACAATCTAACGCGATGGACCTGATTGATGCACTTAAAATTATTTAGGTACCAAATTGACATTTTTTTTCGCGGGGTACCAAGTTGACACCTTTGACCCAAACTGGGTACCTTACGAGTAATTAAACCAAGTTATTTATACTAAAACCTTTTAATGTTAAAATAATTGAGTCTCACTATTTTTAAACCACTATCACTTTTATAATGCCATTTTCTAGGGTTTTACATTCTTCCCAACAAGAAAAATTTTCATCCTCGAAAGTTCACTCATTAGGTAGAAAGAAAACTATGCTCTCCTCATTTTCTATTACAACAACCACCTAGACTTGGTCGACTTATCGGCCTTAACACCTTAACTAATTAGAAATCTTGCCTTTGTGTTAAGCGTTATGGTGTTCAACAATATAGATTGGCCTAACCACTGCTCTCAAAAGCAATTTCTCAACCTATAACCTAAAGCTTTAATGATCCTTTACGCTCGACCAACCAATCTGTTTCTGATATACTGAACTCACCTTCCACATGCCTTCCACTACCTCTTGTAGGTTTTACCAAAATCTAAAGATAACCTTAAGTCTCAAACTAAAACATGCTAATTATCACTTCACACCACTTTATTCCTCATCAAAGCACCATTCAACTAACTTGGCCATGCACGACTCTTGACATACCAACAAGAAGTGAACGCTCTTCATCACCTTATCCACCACCATCCTCATCACATCATGCTTCCTTTATTGACTTGGACCAGTGGGTAACAAAGTCCATAACAATGTTATCCCACTTTTAAACTATTCATTTCAATCGTTGCAATGAAAAAACCAAATTCATGAAGGGACTTTCAGTACACACATGAATGGACACTCTATGTCTAGAAAGGTTCTGAGAGTTGGTTACTTTTGTTTGGCTATGGAGAATGATTGTTGCATGCATTTAAAAAATGCTAAACGTGTCAAACCTATATAGATAATATTAATATAGCTCATACAACCCTAAATGTTGTATCTGCACCATGGCCTTTTTCGATGTTTGAAATAGATGTTATTGGAGCCATAAGCCAAAGGCGTCTATGGGGCATCGTTTCATTCTAGTTGCAATTGACTATTTCACTAAGTGGGTGGAAACGACTTCTTACACCAAAGTGACCAGAAAAGTGGTGGTAAGATTTATAAAAAGGAAATTGATATGTCGATATGGGTTGCCTAACAAAATCATTACTGATAATGCAACCAATCTGAATAATCAAATGATAACAAAGTTGCGTGAAGATTTCAAAATTCAACATCACAATTTGTCTCCTTATTGTCCCAAACATGAATGAGGCAATTGAAGTTGCTAATAAGAGTTGTTCCTTAATGTATGGGATGGAAACAGTTCTTCCTTTCGAGGTAGAAATCTCGTCTTTAATAGTATTAATGGAAACTCAGTAAGAAGAAGTAGAATGGGTTTAGGCTAGGTTTGATCAACACAAACTGATTGAAGAGAAAAAGCTGATAGTGGCTTGTCATGGACAGTTATATCAAAGAAGGACAAAAATGATGTTTGATAAAAAAGTTCATCCTAGGGAGTTCCATGAAGGTGATCTCGTATTAAAAAAGATTTTACCTATATAAAAGGATCACAAAAGGAAATGGACTTCAAATTATGAAGGCCTATACGTAGTGAAGAAAGCATTTTTGGGCGGGGCGCTAGTTCTCACAATAGTGGATGGGGAAGAGTTACCTCTACCGATCAACTTTGATGTAGTAAAAACGTTTTATGCATGATGATCTCATAATGACAGGGAAATATTGACATTGTTCTTATGATTAATTGAATTATGCTTTATTGTAGTCAAGTTTGATTTGTTTTCATTTATTTATAACTTCATTTTACTTTCTTTTGTAAACATCTTTGGCATCACATTGAACTTTTTGAAATAAAATACCATGGATTCAATCACGAAGTACAATTTGTTTGGTATACCTAGAGATGTTCTTGAAGGGTGTCACAGAAGTGAGCAAAATAAACAAGGATCACATATTAAATTTTTTGACAACGAAATTATGAATATAATGCATCACTAGAAGAGACAAAAGAAAGTGACAAAAATTAATCAAAGTGAAGAGGCATGGCTTGTCTATGTTTTGTTGCATTGAGGGTAACAGATCAATACTTCCTATTTGAAGCACTTACATCCATGTTGCTAAAATCCTCCAATTCATTAGCTTTTCCCAAGACAAAGAATTAGCCAAGAAAAGAGAACATAAATATTACACTAGGGCACATTCGATAGCCTTGTTTGACTAAAAGGCTTATCTAAGTAAAGTTGAAAAATAAAAAAGAGAGAATAAATTTTGTGTGTACAAATAAAAAGATAAAGGGTGGAATGCATTAGAAGTCATTGAATTTTGTCATTATGTTAGTTCTCTAACAAAAATGGGGCAGTTAGGTGTTGAAGTGACGTGTGACCATCTTTTTCCTTATCCGAAAAAGTAAAAATATTCCCATTGTACCCTCTTTGAGCTAAAAATAATAATTTGTTTCTAAATACCCCTAAATAGGGATAATCAACATGTCAAGAGTTAGCTTGGACACATATTGTTGAGACCTAGAGTGAGGGTGAGTCTTGTTAATTAGTCCAACAAGTGCACTGGGTCAATTGTAGCACAAGGTCGTACCCACATGGATTTGATTTGATAAAACAATAATCTATAATTTATTCAAGTTTGTAATATCATAGTGATAAATGTTTGATAGTTTTGAATATAAGTTTTAATAATAGTAAATATAAGTGATGTTGATTAAGGTCTTGGGATTGAACTTGGCTTCATGTTTGAGCATTAGAGCCGTAGAGGTGTCATTCTAGATATTTCCAAACCGTCTTTCTTAAGCTTAAGCTGCACATTTTGGGCTTGGGCTACTCCAGATCTTTCCTCCTTATGAGGGTTTCCTTAATCGCCTTTGTGGCGCTTAACACCATTTCTACTGCTCAGCCCCATTAGTCACAATTTCCTTCATTTGACATGCAAAAATAGTACAAATACATGAAATTCCACTTTTAACTACTTCTTCTCTCCTCATTATGTATTTTAATGCAAAAGGGGTTGTTTTAGTGATTTTTACATTAAATTTATGCACGATAAGTGTCTAAATGAAATGCAATTTTACTAATGTTAGAAAAGGCCAAAATAGGAAAAAGTCCAAAATTAATTCAAAATTAAAAGAAAAAAGTAATACAAAAAATAGAAAAGGCCAAAATTCATAAATACAAAGAAAAAAAATCCCAAAGTGATAATAATTTGAAAGGCTTGAAAAGGGAACTGAAAAGAAATTGAAATGAAAAGAAATCCAAAGCTCAAAACCCTAGATGATAGTCGATGTGATAATCTTGCAGATGATCCTTGTTTAAGCATTTAAAAGCCACTAATAGTTTATTTGGGCCTTCAATATCCATTTCTTCGTAGCCCATCTTAATCCTCGGCCACGTTACAAGCTAACAAAAGTCCACACGGATTGAAAAATGTTTGTCAGATTTTGTTCATGGAATTAACTTGGAGACAGAAGAGTTTGGTTGATGACACGGTCATTGAAAAGAAAGTGAAATTGGAAAAAAGAAAAGAAGGATGATAGAAAAATAATAAAAATGATAAAAAAATAAAAAGAAGAAAGAAACATATCTCAGTCAACCGATAAAGTTAGACAAAAGAGTTTAAATGGGGCAATATTTTTCATACAATCTTTTCAATCAAATCATACCGTTGTTACAAAAACTGGGACAGCTTGGGAAAACCTTGTCCATTTATCCATGTGTTCAAGCATACATGAATTATATTATGCATTAAAAAGGAAAGTTAGAACATACAATGCCCTCATTTCACGTAAAGATTTGCCTAGTCTCTTGTGGTTCTGATATGAAGTGTGAAATGATAGTAAGAAAAACAAGTTCTGAGTATCTATTGAATATGATAATTGCAGTGACACTTGATTATAGACATGTGCCTTTTTGAAGAGAGAGAGAGAGAGAGAGAGAGAGAGAGAGAGAGAGAGAGAGAGAGAGAGAGAGAGAAAAGAAAAGGAAGAGAATAAGAAAGGAAAGAAAAATGAAAAGACAAAGGTCTTAGGTGATTCATGCATAACATGCATTTCATTAAAAAAAAGGATAAAAGACCAAGCAAATTTGCTCCTCTTTCAAAATATTTGTCTTTACTTCAAGGCCCTCTATGAGACTACGAGTATTGATTTCTTATGTTACATGAAGACCTTCTCTGATGGAATGGTCATTGATTTCTTTGTCACATCGAGACCCTCTGTGAGGCAATGGTCATCGATTTTCTTTACAATGAGACTATCTTTGATAGAATGGTCATTGATTTTTTTGTCACATTGAGGCCTTCTACGAGGAAATGTTCATTGATTTTCTTATGTTACATTAAGACCCTCTCCGATGAAATGGTCACTGATTTCTTTGTCATATTGAGGACCTCTTCGAGGCAATAGTCATCAAATATTTCTACATGAATACCCTCTCTGATGGAATAATCATTGATTTTGTTCTGTTTGCATCTCGGCCCTCTCCACAAGAAGTCAAACTTGTTTTCTTGCCTCGGGACACTCTCATGATCATGACCTTCTTCGTGGAATTATTTGCTTTAATTAGTTATTCTAGCTAATCATCGTTTCTTTGGTTTCTTTCATAATTTGAACAAAATATGTGTTTATTTCTTTACTTGCTTTTTAGTCCTATAATATAAAAATATCAAATTTTCATATTATCTAAGTAAAATATAAGAAAAGAGTGGAGAACTGTAAACATCCTATTTCGTTTAGGTAAGTAAAATTGTTTTAGAAAAATTTGAAGTTAAATTCTAGTGATAAATAAGTAAAAAAGGAGAAAAGTAAATAAAATGTGTGAGAAAAAAGAATTACTTTATGTTTGTGTATTTTGTTTTTTGTAGTCTTTTCATTTTCTTTTTCAAAATGGGTTAGCAGCAACCCAATTTTTTTTCCACACCTTTTCTTTTCTAAAGTGGCTGACAGAAGCCCAACTTTTATTTCTACCCTTTTCTAATTTTTGCACTTTTTTTTTGGCAGTGGGCTGACAGAAGCCCAACAATGGCCTATTGTTTTTTCTTTCCACCACTCTGTTTTAATTTTTCCACCCTTAGTTTCTGCACCTTCTTCCACAACTGGACCCAAGAACCCAATATTTTATTTTCATACCACCGTTTTGCTCCCCAAACAAAACGAAAACAAAAAATATAAACTAATAAAAATAAAAGTTTGTTCTGAATGTGAGGCGGGAGCCGTTGTTCACAGGCAGAGAAAAAAGACAAGAGCGGGAAATAAGCACAATCACGGTACACAATCTTCAACTTTGCTATGATTTTTTTTTCCTTTATTGTCGTTGCACGTTAATTTTAATCGTATGATGATCAAGTGAAAAGAACCAATTTCTCAATCTGTTACTATGAGATAACTAAGCATTCCACTGAAAAATTAAAATGACCTTAAGTAGGAACAGGGTTTAAGGGAATTAAAGTAGAAGAGAATCAGTGAATGCCGCCGGTGAATAGGGTGGTGATGGCGGCGCTCATTCGAACCTTGGCAGTAGCGGTGGTGATGTTTTCTCCGGTGAGGCAGTGGCGTCGTTGATTAATAATGTTGTCCCCCACGGTTGTGCGCGGAAGCGGAAACCCACGCGCAAAGGTGGTTTTGTTTAAGCACTGTGATGGCCCCTTTCTGTTTCCGGAAACGCTAGGCTTGGACCAAAGTGACAAGGGTTAGAAGAATGGAGAAGGAGAAATCGCGGTTGGGGTGGTGCCGATGTTGGAGTTTCGCGTGAGTGGCTGAGTGGTGGCTCTGTGGTGGTCGGCGCCGCTATTAACAATGAAGAAGATTAAAGAAGAAATCTTAGGGTTTGGTTTTGGAAAAGATGGAACCCTTGTGCGTGGGAGAAAGGTGTTGACGGCAGTGGTCTTGGTGGCTCGAAGAAGACGCAATCAAAGGAGGCAGTGCGGTGGTGTTTCGCACGGCTATGAGTGGTGAGGTTACGAGCAGCGCCGGGGCCGGCGTCGGCAGACTTTCGAGAGTGTCCGCCGTCGCTGCTGGTGGTCTTGCCGTGAGCATGGTCGGCGTCTGTAGTTGGTGGCCGCGCGTAAGAATGCATTGTGAGGTTGACGATGAAGTTGGAAGGAAGACTATTAAGTGCTACGTTTTGAAAGGTGAAGGTAAATTGTATTAAGGTTTGCCAGATCCGATATTACTTTATGCACCTCCATAATTTAATTTTCATATCTTGTTTCATGATTGGACCATTATTATTATTTTTTTTATTTACTTCATTTAATTTTATTTTACTTCCTGCGTTTTAACTAAGGATACACCCACACTACTTTAAGGACTAGGTTACATTTTACTTTCTGCATCACGCACCATATATCATGCACTACGCGATTCTCTTCATACACCTCATCCGGAGTGTTTAACTTTTTCTTTCTATACCACATACTATTATATACTTCCATATTTTCATTTCCAATTTTACTATTTTTTCCAACTTAATCTTTATATTTCACACATTTTCATTTTATAATATTTTATTTTTATTTTTATTTTTATTTTTACTCCATCAACTTATTATATATCTCAATTTTTTCTAAAATAATAAAAATATTTAACTTGAAATAAAAACTGAAATGGTTTTCCAAAAATGATAAAAATATAAATAAATAAAATTAAAAAAATATTTTCTTTTTCTTTTTTATCTTTTAGTGTGTATCTGAATACTAATGTTGCATGATATTCGTTTTCAAAATATAAGAAAAATGTAAAATGTAAAAAAATATTTTTTGTGTCTATTTGATCGCTCCCGTTGCATGATGCTTATTTTCAAAATATAAAAAATGTAAACAAAAACTATTAGAGTCAAGTCGGCTGCATGTGTCGCATGACACTAATTTTCAAAAATGTAAAAATGGAAAAGAAAACTTTTAAGAGAATAACAAAGTCAAACAAATATTCTAACCTTTTTAACAAAGAACTATGTAGCCTTGATTTCTCATTTTTAATGAGAATACGTAGGACCAAGGTTAAACCTTGTCAAGTTCTTTTCACCCAAAAATTTTATTTTTTCAATAATTTTTTATTTTTAGGAAAAATGAATATTTTAAAATAAACACATCTCTTTTTGAATATTAAATTAAAGGTATCGCCTTTGGGCGGGCGTTGTAGGGTTTCTAATACATTTCCTAAGCATAACTGATTCCCATATCCAAAATCTGATTTTCACGAACTATGTTTTATTTTACGATTTTTCATAATTTTCCACACTAAGTTGTGGTGACAATTTCAAATCTCTATTTTCAAACTAATTTCTTTTTGATTCGTCGTCCTGTCACGATTTAGGTTGCGATAGGGGAGAATGTAAAGCCCTAGAAATAGTGTTTTAGAAGTGATAATGGTTTAAAAATAGTGAGACTCGATTGTTTTAATATTAAAATATTTTAGTATAAATAGAATTGTTATAAACGAGTTTCATTATTTTAAAACACATTATCTATCTAGAAACCACTTTTCTAGAGTTCTTTGACTTCTCTCTAAAGGTTCTCCTTCTCTGTTCGCTTGATTGAAGATCTAAGACCGTAGGAGTGATCCTCGTGACGAGCTCTTCAATTTGAACTGACCAGTTTTTTTGTTTGTGTAATTTAAACTTCAATTTTTTCTTGGTCTTCTTTTGTTTATGTTGCATGTGAGGCTTTTTTTGCTTCCATGTGAGGTTTTCATCTTCCATATGAGTCTATGTTGATCATTGATAATAATTGTATGTCTTAAGCGTTCTTGTGATGTTTCTAGTGTACATAGAGCATCCTATGGAGTGAGAAGTGTTTTGATGTTCTTAGACTTGTTTGGGTTTGTAGAGCCACTTTGTTAGGTAAGGGAAGTTAAGTTTATGTTGAATTGATCATCTTGATAGTTAATTATGATGTGGTGTGTTGAATTGATGGGTTGTATGTTGAACTGTTTGATACTTGATTTGTGTTTGGTCTTGATTTGGTTAAAAGTTTGGATTTGTGTTTTGAGTGATTGGGTACAATTTTGAACTCTAAAAAATCATTTGGAATCAAAAATACTAAAAGGAAAGGTGTCCAATTAGTCAATTGCACAGGATCAATTTTCTCCCAAATTGTTGTTTTTGATACACCGTCAAGCGTCGTTACAAGGTCGTCGGGCACTATGCCATTGACTTGGTGTTGCCGAGTGCCACCTTATTTTTTTGGTTTGCGTAATCTTGGTAAAATGAAGATTCTCACTTCGTTAACTGTTGGATCAAGCTGAAATTTGGTAGTTGATCTTAGACATGTGATTTTTGTGGCGATAAAAAAAAATCTATTTATTTATTTATTATAGTATACTTATAAATATTTAGAGGCGAAAATTTATACACTAAGATATAATTATATTTAAAATATTCACATTTATATATATATTTACAATACTATATACT
>Ga0214542_1002822_pt1:0-5000 | contig 35789 bp, 24 predicted proteins | sample CNSS1metaG_FD_160096 | JGI IMG/M metagenome (GOLD analysis project Ga0214542, IMG submission 160096) | Root nodule microbial communities from cowpea collected in UCLA plant growth center, Los Angeles, California, USA - CNSS1 | ecosystem: Host-associated > Plants > Roots > Nodule | place...
AATCATACAATACATCACTGGTAGCATTCCAATCATACAGGGCCTAAATTGCACAAAGATGCATTAAAACATACATTTTTACCAAAGAAAACAGATTTGAAGCACCACTACTGCAGTAGCTCTCGCTTGGGCTAAAAAGTCTAGCCTAGGCGAGAGGTTATCTCGCTCAGGCGAGCCAGTCTCGCCTAGGCGAGATACTAACAGTGGCAAAAGAGAAAAACTGAGCGAACTCTCGCTCAGGCTAGGCTGGTTCGCCCAGACGAGATCGTTATCTCGCTCAGGCGACCCAGCTCGCCTAGGCGAGACTTCGCGCAGGAACAGAGGTGCGTTCCCTGTTGTTTTCGCTTAGGCGAGCGTCACTCGCCTAGGCGAAAATACCAGGTCACGAACATGTTCCTTCATGCGGTGGGTCATTTTATCTCAATCAAAATCAATTAATCATGCAATTCAAACACCAGCTTATCAATCAAACATGTAATTCAAACTCATCTACAAATTTCCTATTCGAATTAAGGAGATTGGTTAGCTTCCCTTACCTATATATATCCTTCTAATTAGTTAGGATCCTCCCACCCAAGAGCTTCAGCTGTACCACTCAGTGAGCTGAAATTACAGGTTCCAATATGAGAAGGATTCCCAACAGTAGAAAGGGATTCTACAAATTTTCGAATTAAAGAGGAAAATGCAAAGGTTAGGAACAACTTACATGGAGGAGGGAGAATTGTAGATGAAAGAGGAGATCCTGAACTAGTCTCAGGTCTGGACTCTGCAACAGATGAAGAGTGAACTCAAGTTTTGGTAAAGAGAAGGTAGAGGAAGAGAAGAGGGAGAAGAGGTGCAGTGCTGTGTAAATGAAGTTCAGTGGTGTGGGTGGCAGAGAGATTAAGAATTGAAGTTTTTGGGTCTCTACATATAAATATATATATATATATATATATATATATATATATATATATATATATATTATAATACTGGTTCGAGTCAATTTTTAAAATTCAAACAAACCTCGTGAAAACAAAATTCTATAACAATCTTAATTTTTTTTTTTCAATTTTCGATTGTTTGGATAAATAAATTTTTTAAACCCTACTACTTTATATTTAAGCTTACTTTAACAATTTCTTAATTGTTCTATTTGTTTGAACGTGGACTCTAACTTTCAGTATTTGTATAATTTTTTATGATTATTTTATTTACAAACATGTTTTCTGGCAAAGTACTCACCTAAACTTCAAAATCAAAAATAGAGTAGTGTATTGCCAAAACCGATTTCAGGATCTGAAAAGTGCTTAAAGAGCATCACACTTATTATATTAATCAGAGCTAAAGTAGTTCATTCATCGAGAAATCTTTGGAACAAAGGGAGTGTTTCACGTTACGCTAAGGAATCATTTTGTTTAAAGCAGTTATCTGAGTCATTACTTTTTTTATCTTCGAACCAATTGGTGTCCATGCTATAATAAAAAAAAGGTAATTGAAACTAACAGTTAATTTTTTATGAGATGAAGAAAGGAATATTGCTACCTAACAGTATGAGAACACAACTATGCAGAGTATCCACACAGGAAACCAGAAGTGTATTCCTGAAGCAAGGTTCAACAGTGGAAAAAAGACTTTTTCTTTTCCATCATTGGATTTACTATTAAGGTTTGAATTGATATAAACCTATATAAAAGCGAATCTTAATATAAAAAAAACACCAGTGTTAATTATGTCCGGTCATTTAACATAAAAAATGTAACACTATCCTCTTTGAAGCACACTTTTCATTATTACTTGAAATCTAATCAAATTATACTATATTAGATTCATGTAATGTTATGGCTTTCAATGTGCTTAACATTGAAGAGAAAACTGTTTAGTCCCACACTCATTCACCTGACTTACAACATAAGACTTTATCATAACGTTTTATTTTAATTTAATCGAGTTTTATCACAACATAATTTATGAGATTTGTAGTGCTGCATTTAAATTAGTGGTCAAAACATTGCTATTTATATGGAAAATAATTCATGACTCTTCTTTTCCTATCTCAGAGTCACATGTCTCTTCCAGAAACATATTAGAGGCATAACTCAGTGGCCCACATCCCCATTTTGGTGTAACATATAAGGTATTGTTCAGTGTCATAGCTCTTTAATTCACCTCCACACAATCTCTTTCTGTTGTGTCTCTGGTAATGGAAAATTTCTCAGAAATGGAAAGTGTGATGGAAGAGCCCCTTCTTAGCAAGAAGAGTTCCAATGCAAAGGGTGGCTTCAGAACCTTACCTTTCATCATAGGTAATGAACGAGTTACCATTCTTTTTTCTTCAGATGCGTGATAATGAAAATGTGCTAATTGGTGTTGTTCTTGTGGCAGCAAATGAGGCCTTTGAGAGACTGGCCAGTCTTGGGTTAATGCCTAACATGATATTGTACTTGACAAGAGAGTATGGCATGCAAACTGCAGGAGCCACCAATTTTCTCCTGCTATGGTCTGCTGTCTCAAATTTCACTCCATTCATTGGTGCTGTCCTTGCAGACTCCTATGTGGGTCGATATTCCATGATTGCTTTTGGATCTGTTGCAAGCTTACTGGTAATTTTCTCCCTTATATCAAGGGTTGCAGCTTTGACACAGTTGAAAATTCCACATTGATTAAAGATAAGACAATTTAATAATATTTATATGTATAAACCCTTTGTTACAGACCATAAGATTGAATTAGATTTAAAGTTCACTTTGTTCTGTACAATGTGATTTCTGTATGCAACTGTAATGGATAAACCATAATTCCTGGGTTTTTAAAAGCTTGCCTCTGATATAATGTTTTCTGAACCTTGTTTGTGTTGGGGCTGTGCAGGGGATGATTCTTCTATGGATAACAACTTTGATTCCTTTGTCAAAGCCACTTTGTAACCAATTAACCGACAGCTGCGATAACTCTCCAACAGCACTTCAAGTTTTGATCTTGCATTCTTCATTTGCCCTAATGTCCATTGGAGCTGGGGGCATAAGATCATCCTCCTTGGCCTTTGGTGTTGATCAGTTGAGCAAGAGGGACAAAGATGCAGGAATCCAAGAGAGCTACTTCAGCTGGTACTATGCTTCTGTTTCAATGTCATCACTAATAGGTTTAACTGTTGTTGTCTACATTCAAGATTACATGGGGTGGACAGTGGGATTTGGAGTTCCCGCTATCCTAATGTTGATAGCAACTCTATCATTTTTCTTAGCTTCTCCGTTTTATGTAATGGCGGAAGTTAAAAGGAACATGCTAAGTGGTTTAGCACAGGTTCTTGTTGCCTCTTACAAAAACAGATTTCTTCAGTCATCGACCGAGAATGGTACATACTACCACCAAGAGAAGGGTTCTGATCTCGTAATGCCAACTGAAAACTTAAGGTATGTTGTGTTTCTTTTGTTCATATGTTTGAGAGACAAGGCTTAACGAAGCAGTGACTTTGTTTGCCAGGTTTCTGAACAAAGCATGCATAGTTAGAAATCCCTCACAGGATTTAACACCAGAGGGAAGAGCTAGGAATCCATGGAATCTTTGCACAATGGAGCAAGTGGAAGACCTGAAGGCACTGGTGAAGGTAGTTCCAATATGGTCAACAGGAATCATGATGGGTGTGAACATGAGTCAAGGTTCCTTTCTGGTACTAGAGGCATCTTCCATGGATCGACACATCACTTCAAATTTTGAAATTCCTGCAGGCTCTTTTGTGTCATTTATGATTGTATCTCTGGTCCTCTGGGTTGTAATCTATGATCGCATTTTAGTCCCTGTGGCATCAAAGATAAGAGGGTACCCGGTAAAGATAGGAGCAAAGAAAAAGATAGGAATTGGTCTTTTTACAAGCTGCATATCAATTGCATCCCTTGCGATTGTAGAGAGCATCAGAAGAAAAATTGCCATCGAGCAAGGGTATTCTGATAAAGCAGAAGCTGTGGTGAAGATGTCTGCTTTGTGGCTTTTGCCTCGCCAAATCCTTAATGGATTGGCTGAGAGCTTAACTGTAATAGGACAGAGTGAGTTTTTCCTCACTGAGCTACCTTCATCTATGTCTAGTCTTGCTTCCACTCTCAGTGGCCTTGGATTATCTGTTGCAAGTTTGGTAGCAAGTTTGATTCTGAGTGTTGTGGACAGGGTTACTGGAGGTGGAGGACATGAGAGTTGGGTTTCAAGCAACATTAACAAGGGTCATTATGACACCTACTATAGTTTAATCTGTGCTTTGTGCCTTCTAAATTCTGTATATTTTCTCTACTGTAGTAAATCTTACGGTCCTTGTAAGGATAGAAGAAAGTAGAAGTTTAGATTTTTTATGGTATTGTAATGATAGAGGAAAATATAGCGCTTTAGAGGGATAGATGGTAGCGAGTCTACATACAGCATTGGCATGAGAGTATTTGCTTCGTGGGTTCTTGATGTTGTAAAAGAACGTAATCACTGCTTAGTGCAAGTTTTCACAATGATTATTAGTGTTTGTTACATGGTCTGTTCTGTATCTAATGCATATGCAGAAAAAATTGATAACATGTGTACGTCAATTTGATTATGTAAATGTATTATGAAGTTAGAGAGAATTAAGATTACCTAATACAGAAGAGGATCCAATTTTGTGCATCTCTGTTGGGGAATAAGAAACCAAGAGATCATGTGAGAATTGTATTCCCCTACAATTAAGATTTGAGATAAATAAAAAGCAAGTGTCTTACCGAGTTTCTAGGAGTTCTAAATGCGTTTTTTCTTTTTTTGTTGAGTTTATGGGAGCTATCATGCCATTGAATATGCTAAAAGTGTCAAATTTAGAAGTTGTTGGAATGTGATACAAATTTGGTCTGCCAAGCTTTCTCTCTTCAAGAGGTTGTACTATGGTCTGTCCGAAGCAGGAAAATGCGCTAAGTTTTGTAGTGATATTAATTTTACGGTATCACATTTTCGGAAAAGAAATTAGTGTGCATGTAAGTCGCCAAGTTTAACCGATTAAATATTATACCCACTTTTAT
>Ga0214542_1002822_pt1:7500-35789 | contig 35789 bp, 24 predicted proteins | sample CNSS1metaG_FD_160096 | JGI IMG/M metagenome (GOLD analysis project Ga0214542, IMG submission 160096) | Root nodule microbial communities from cowpea collected in UCLA plant growth center, Los Angeles, California, USA - CNSS1 | ecosystem: Host-associated > Plants > Roots > Nodule...
TTAATGTGTTAAGTTCAGAACCCTCATCCTTGATAGAATAATTTAAATGTCAGTTTCAAATCTAAGTTAAAATTATAATTAAATACAATTTACTTATACTACTAACATTTAAAGGATCCTGGTCATTTGTTTTGCTCTGCCATGGAGAAGGATAATATTATTTCCTACATTTTATTTAGTGACGATAAATATTGGAGGGCCAAAATAATATATATTGGAGGGCCAAAATAATATATTTTTAAGATTATTAGATTCGATTATTAGTATAATGTTTTAAAAATAGTTTTTTATTAAACAATTTGATCATTATCTTTAATATAATGCTTCAAAATATGTGAAGAAGTAAAATCATTATTATTCTCATCAATAATCTTTTTTTTACCACTTTTAACAATGAATTTATTTTTTTATTCTTCATAAATATACCTTTTTTTTTTCTAAATAATATTAAAAAACAATTTATCATAATCTAATAACAAATTTTGACACGTAATTATCAAAATAAAAATATATTATAGTCAAGTCACAATTAAAAATCAGTTATAGAAAAACACATAATACATTATTTATTTTTTTCTTTTATATTCATAAAGAAATGAATATATAAAAAGCTTATGAATAAAAAATAATGTTTTCATTATCAAGTGAGACAAGAGACAAGAAAGGAAGGGGATAATTGAGAAATGAGAACAAAATAATGAATTTATGTCTAACTTTTTCTTTTCTTCAAAAAACAAAAAAAAAAACATGAGAGTGAAAGATAATTCCAATTTGTGAAAAACTAAAAAACAATGAGAAGGAAAATACAAAATTATCTTAGTAAATATTTGGTTTAATTACTCTTTTGATTCATGTTTTCCTTTAAAAATGTTCTAGATTTTATAGTCTAATTTTGGTTCTGATTTTTGAAAAACTAATGTAATTTTATCTTTTTCGATAAATTTCATTAAATTTTTTGAAACGGATCAATGATTTTTTATTTAAAATTGGAACTCTTAGTTGGGATGATTTGTTTTGTTGGTGTTATTAACAAAATCCTAGTATCAATTTGTAGAAAAATAAGAGACCGAAAGAGAAATTAAACCTAAATATTTTTATTCTTTATTATATTTAATTTTATGTTTTATTATCTATTAACATTAAATGTTGTGCTTTATAAAATAAATAAAATGATACAATTTAATTTTCATCGATTCCTAAAATACACAATCTACAATTTAAAAAATTTAATAAAATATATATATATATATATATATATATATATATATATTAAAATAATTTCAAAATTTGAGGGCCCTTCCTCTTCCTAAAAAGATTCGTCCCATTGTACCGATTATATAGATTAGTACATGCATAGTAATATAATGTTTGTAATAGTTTATGCATAAATATTTAGGTTTCTTTGTGTGAACGATTTAAACTAAAGTATCGATAAATTTGGGAAATATTCTCTAATAAATATTAAAAAAAAAAATTCATAAGACATGGACATAAGATGGTAAATTGTTGGAGTTGTCGATGATGAACATTGGTGGAGTTCTAAGAAGCAGGTACGACCACGACTAAGGATGTCAAAAAAATTCGTATCCGTAAATATCAGCGGATAAAATTCACAATGGGTAAAAAATGGATATTAAAAGTGGATACCCGTTACCTGCGGGTACGGGTATTTTTTATACCCGCATGTTAACGGGGCGGGTACGGGTATCATAGTATCCGTACCTGTGGATACCCGTACCCGCTAAAATTTAATTCAAAAAAGTACCCTCATATATATATATATATATATATATATATATATTAGTAAAAAATATTCTGGCCAAATTTTTTTTAAGCTGCACATCTTGTCTTCTGTTTTTATTCTTCAAACTTCAAGTATTGGTTCGTTGTCTTCTTCCAAGTACACCCCTTGACATTCTTCTCTTTCCTTTATTTTTAAGATTGGGCAAATACATCAAATTCAATATAGACAATGACGTTTATGGTATGCTTGTTGTCAAATGATGGAATCAAAATAAGAATATTTGGCATATGACAATTGAGGATTATTATTTGTTTATTTTGTTTATTTTTTAGGAATCAATTGGAGAAATTTGACTTTTTGATCAAAACACTAATTAAAGAATTTTTATTGTGTTGAACGTCATTTTATATTTACTTTTATAATTATTTGGTCTTGTATAGACTTGAGTTTATTTGAACTTTATTTAAAATTTATGACAATGATGTATTTTATTTTATTTGAATTCATGATTAAATATTTGTTTTTTAAATAATTTTGTAAATACCCGCGGATACCCGTGGATACCCGCGGATATAAAAAAAATAGGCGGGTACCCGCATAACGAGTACCCGACGGATATGGGTACGGGTACGGGGCAAATATTTATCCAGCGGGTAGGGTACGGGGGAGCTACTACCCGTACCCTACCCGTCCCGTTGACATCCCTAACCACGACCTTTAAACTTTTTCAATTTTTTTTAAACTTTTTTAATTTTTTAAGTTATATGTATTTAAAATTTTTTAAATTGTATATTTTTAAATTTTTTAAATTATATGTATTTTTTAAATTAGGTAATAATATATTAAAATATTAATGAAAATTAAATTAGGTATTTTTTTTATTTCTTTTATAAAGTATAATATTTAATGTTAACAAATAGTAAAACATAAAATCAAATATAATAAAGAAAAAAATTATTAAGAAAATTTTCAAAATTCTTTTTGCATTGTCTTTTGAGTTTTTCATATGTTGTACTCATCTCTCACCCTTATCTAAAACAGAACTCATTATTTTTGTCCTCATTCTTTATATCTTTTCTTCCACTTTTAAAGAAAAAAAAAAGGTAATTTTTTCTTGTCTCACTTGGTAGTAAAATATTTGTTTAATATTTAACATTATTTTTTATCTCATGACATTTTGTATATTATTTTTTATGAATATAGAAGAGTGAGTAATGTATTATGTGATTTTTTATAGACAATTTTTAAGTGGACTTGATTATCATAATTTTTTGTAGTAGTTATGTCTTTCAATTTTTTATTAGATTATGATAAATTATTTTTTAGTCTTAAACTTGTTTTCTAAATAGGTATATTGATGAAAAACAAAAGAATAAATTAATTTTTTAAAATTAATGAAAGAAAAGTAAAGATCAAAAGAGGACAATATTGTTGCTCATCACATAACAATTAAATGAAATGTATGTGATGACTTTTTTGAATCAATATATATATATATTAATAAAATGAAAAATAAATATTTTGCAAGTAATATAATTATTTATATTAAAAAAAATAACTAAAAAATTTAATTATGACTAAATTATGTGACAAGTTCAAGAATATAAAAAAAAGATAGACAATCATTTAAATATATATAATTTATTTTATAGTTATAATTATACTAAATTATATATTTATTTGTATTAAATTAATAATAATAATATTAAATATATAAATTTTAAGTATATTATTTTATTTCTCCCATTTAATATTTTTTTTAAGATGCGCCAGCGATCTTGAACCAAACTAATTATGTTTTTGAATCAATTATTGATGACCGAATGAATCACGTGATTTGTGTCGAAGAAAAAATCTTTTGCAAAAGATCTTATATATATTATTATGAAAATATGTTTATTGGTTTTGTTACTATCAATTATTTTTCTGCATATGACAAATATTATTGGGTTACAATGTTGAGAGTGATGGAACATATTCTATATGTGAAAAAATATTTTTTTTAAATACAGAAGAAAGACAAGCTTCCACATTAAACATTTTAAAAAAAGTTTAGTTTCACTCCATATCAAGAAAATAAGAACCACTCCATTGACAACTATACAAAAATATGAAGAAAAGTAAAACTCATTAAGTTGTGTTTGGAAAAAAAGAAAAAGTCACCAATATAAGTCACATTGATGCAACATACACAGAGAAAGATGTGTGTGACATACATAATCTTTCCCCACCACATAAATCATGTCACATTTTGTCCAAAAAAGTGAAATAAAGTTTTTTTTGTCAATATCTAAAATGGTTTCATCGAAATATATTTTTAAAATATTAAGAGTTTTGTGCTTAAATACAATCTGAAATTAATTAGCCTAAATTTTCATTAGTCACATCTCGGAAGCAATAATGTTTATTTGTGGCTATTTATGTCGCATCTTCTTGAAAAATGTCAAACACTATTCATTCTTTAATTGAATTTGCGAGTAATTGACAATCAAATGTTGGATGAAGATGATGATAGCACATAGTTGTACTATGTCAATTTGAGATGTTTTTCTCCCATCTTTCTTAATATTATGATGCACTTATTTGTTATTTATTTATGGAAATGTATTCATAGAAATTAGACTCCTTAGATCACGTTACGTGGTGAAATGAATGTATATAATATTAAAAAGGTTTAATTAGTCAGTTAATTTGGTTCAGACGTATCAATTTAGTATCCATTATTAAAAAAGAATTATTAATTAAGTCCCAATTTATAAAAAAATGTTTCAAGTCTCGATTTATAAAAAAAATGTTTCAATTAAGTCTGTTTCAAAAAAAAAAAAAATTAACACCAGTTTCAAAATATCAAATTCTCATAAACTCTATCTCAACATTCAATTTGTTATATGAGAAAAAAAAAACCTTTCAAATATGTTATGAAGAGATTATTTTCTTGTTTAAAGTTGAATGCATGGATTCTTATTGTTATTGGGAAGCAACCTACGGTGAAGTTGTTTGTTACATGGATTGTTACTTAAGAGTGGGAAGATAAGAGCTTAATGAACTCAATGACGACGGTGACAGAATTAGCGGCGGCCATGGATAAGAAGGTATCGGCTTCGTTGGAGTCGGCGGAGCCACCACCGGCCAAGTCGGAGAGAGCCCTAATAGCAATAAAAGGTTTCCTTTGTTGAAGGCATATAAGAGCCACCGATGCAGTTTCCATGTCCACCGGACTCACTTCAAATTTGTTGTAGATGAATGTTCTGTATGCCAAATTGTCCACGTATATGCTTTGGCTAATTCCTCTCTCCACAAACTGCACCTTCGGTGTTGAGCTTAAGCATGTCGTCGAGTTTACGCACGACTCTAACTTCAACCCCTGAACGTTAACATCACTGCTTTTTACCATTACAATCTCTACTTCTTGCTTTTTTGGGTAGAAAATTAGGGTTCAGGGTGATTCACCTGAAGTTTTTCAGCAATACGGTAGTAATCGGAATCAACTCGAACCCAGAAGGCATGTTGCCTTTCTTCCGGAACGCCATCAACGGGAAAAACTTCCTCTGGTTGGTACCATATCCTGTTTAGTTGGTTGTCAGCGGAACTTTCTGCACTTACGTTTGTGGTGAAATCTGCAAATCTTAAGAACCCTAAATTTCTCGTGTAGTCTCCATTGTCTTCCAAGGGTAACTTATCATCAGTTCCCAGTCCATGTCTCTGCTCAACACCCAAATCATTCATTAAATCTTATGTTGTCCGGATACGGAAATGGGTACAAACACGAAAATACGACTAAATTAGAAAAATACAGAATACGCGACACGACATATATATATATATATGTTAAGTTTAAAATAAATCTAATCTATCTGTCTAATATCGAATATTGAAAAATAGTGATAATATAAAATTTGTTCCTTATTTTAATAGTCAATCAAAGATAAAAATATTTTTTTCAAATTAGACATACTATGTCTTATATGGATGTCCATCTATGAGAAGTGTCTAAGCGTCGAAGCATCATAGTGTGAGACTAAAGTATATTTACCTGCCAGCTCCAAAGTGTAAGATGAGCCCATTCTTTTGGAATGGTTACATCTCCAATATGCAAGGAAGGGTTTGCATTTCCAGCAATGCCGTAATGCACTACTCCTTCTACTGCGAAGAAACTCAGCAGAAGCTGAGTTGTTATAGCTGCATTTATCTGCATATTTCAGCAACAAAAACAAATTCCAAATAATGAATATGCCATAGAAATATATAGAGGAAAATAAATAAAAAGGAAAACGAAGCCATATATATATACCAAGCTCAATCCTGTCATCACCAGTATGACAGGCTTGTCACCAATGACTCCAAACCGAAATCTCTTTCCTTCATTAATTATTAGCCAAAAAATGTTTCATATAGATGAAAATGAGAAAATAGAAAGTTATAATAATTAATAATATTTTGTATGAATGTTACATATGCATGTACCTGCAAAGTCTATTATGGTGTCATTGGGTGTGTAGCCTGGGTTCTGAAGAAGAGGGTCAAATTCAAAAGAATTTGGTATGATTAAACCTAGATAAGGCCCCTTTTCGTTAGCTTCTGCGATTTTTCTTTGCAACTCATGTGTCAAAGCACAAGTTACAGAAGCATGTTCAGCAATATTGAAGAACAAAAGTGCAGCCAGAAACACGTACACGACTCTATTGACACCTCTCATCTTTATCCCTGATTTCTGAACACCAACTATTCAACAAGTGAAATGAAAGAGAAGAGAGCGTTGCGTTTTATAGAAAAGTAAAGGTACCAAATTGTTGAGAAATATATCTTTCAGAAGCCAAGTCCCACGTTGAAATTCTGACCAAATATATCTTTCAAAAACTAAGTGTAATAAGTTTAGTTGAATAGAAATAAAAAGTTAAAATAATAAAAAAACCGCAAATTCTTAATTAAAAATTACCTGTCACTTAATTTTGTCTTCTATTCTTTAAACGACAGCCGATTCAGATAAACCTGTTCACGTAGTTTTTATCGTTAAGAATTTAAGTATGAATTTAAGTTTCACATTAAAATTTTAAATTAAGAATGATGTTAATGTTTTATATGATTGAACTCGATTCTCATTCATGTTAATCATTTCGGTGAAATCTCCTCCGTTAACAAGAAAATTCTTGACTTTTCTTTTCTCCTCTCGTTACTCATCCACACAAATTTATCCACAAGCACCTAACCTAATAAGGACAAGCATAATTAAGAAGGACTGAAACGTAACTTCAAAAAATCTATTACAAATTGAAATTTATAATTCTTAATTAACCATCTTACTTTTACTAAAGATTATTTTAATTAGTAAGCGAGATAAACAAAACACAACAAGTTATTCAAGAGAGTTTCTGACTAGCAGTAGCAGATCTCTTCTACAAAGGGAAATACAAATATCCTTAAAAATTGTAAGATTAGAAGAAAAAAAAACAAATTATGTTTCACTTTAACATGGATAAGTAAAAATAATAATATATACATCGTATTTTCTGCTTTTAAATAAATATAATTTAAGAAACTAGATAATAACTTTTAACTTCATTCTATTTTGGTAATTTTATGATAACATACATCGGAACCCATCAATGGAACAAAGAGTATTGCATTAACAATACATTCTTAAAATATGTTTAATAAATTAGTATTTTAGTTTGTGTATTGCACAATGATTATTTTTTTTTGTATAACTTTACATTTTATAATAAACAATATTTCTAAATATAAATATATTGTAATAAATAAAATATTTGAATATATAATTATATTTTTATTTGACAATGAAAATTTTAACTATGCACATTTTTTAAATAATTAAAATTTAAGCTGCATATATATATAAAAAAAGGAAAATGACACCAAATACCAGCGTTGAGAGTTCAATTGGAAGCCTTCTTTTAATTTATCTCGAGACTTTGACTTATAAAGTTTTGCCTAGTTTTCAAGGGACATTCTATCCATTTAAATTTATCTACAAACTTGACTCATCAGAAGGACGATAAATCAAATTTGTTTATTTTTGTTTTAATTCAGGAAATATATTTTTTTGGAATAAATATTAAAAGTCAAAATTTCATTTTTATGTTAAGTATGTAAATTCAAATTTTAACAAATTAATTACTTATTTTTGAAAATCATTTAAGTTTTTTTTTTTAGCATAATATATTTTTCAATACCAGTAACAAGATATTTTTGAGGAGTCTTTTAGCATGCTTTATAATCGGTAAAATATTATATAATGTAAAAAGCAAAATATTATAAATATTAAATATATAGCCACGTGATGCAAGGGTCTATTCTTCACATTATCTATAATTATTGAAAAGTTCATTATTATGCCACCAATTTGTAAAACCGACAAAAATTAAAAAAAATGTAATAATTAAAATTCTCAAATGAATTTCAAATACAATAAAAACTCTATTTCACTCTTGATTAAAAACTATTTTTGGAACTAATAATTATTTTATATCTAAAGTATTGAAATCTATCACCCGAGTTTCTCGTACGGCACTTTAAAGTTCTTGTCTTTTCTCACCTTGAGTTATTCCTTTAACTATTTTCTAATTTTCATTACATTACTATTCTATTTCAAGTTTTAAAATATTTTGTGAATTTTAATTGTAAACCAAATTGTGAGTTTTAATAGCTTATTGAAATATTGAAGAACACAAAATGCAGTCAGAAACACGTGCACGACTCTATTGGCACCTCTCATCTTTTCAGCAAGTGAAATGAAAGAGAAGAGAGCGTTGCGTTTATAGATAAGCGAAGGTACCAACTTTTAGGAAATATATCTTTCAGAGGCTAAGCCCCTCATTGAAATTGTTAAAAAATAAAAGGTACCAAATTGTTAGGAAATAAATCTTTCAGAGGTAAGTCCCACATCGAAATTGTTAAGAAATATATCTTTCAGAAAATGAAAGGTACCAAATTGTTAGGAAATATATCTTTCAGAGGTAAGTCCCACGTCGAAATTGTTAGAAATACATCTTTCACAAACTAAGTGTAATAAGTTTTCCTGAATATAAATAAAAAAAAAAGTTTAACACTAAAAAAAACTATAAATTAAAAATTAAGTCAATTCATTATGTGAACACTGATCACCTATGATGCAAAGATACACCACGTATATTGGATACGTGATTGTTATTGTATGAATCCAAATTTCCTAATTAAAGACCAATTATTTTGGTAGTCAAAACCTAATAGTTAATGTCAGTGACCAATTTAGAAATTAATTCATAATTGAAATTATTCTAAATATCAATTTAAAGACCAATTATAATTTTTTTTAAACTATTTTAGTTGTCAATTTGGTCACTATATAATGATTAATTATTTTTTATCACTAAATTTGGTCATTATTTCAAATATTTTCTTGTAGTATACTACGATTTTATAAATTAGATACTTTATTGATAAATATTGATAAAATATCCTAAAATATCAAACATAATACGTGTCTGACACGGATACGTGATCCAAATTAAAGTATTGGTGCATAGCCAATCACTTATTCTTCTACATAAATGTATAGAGAATAACATAACCTACACACAAATATATCCATAAGCAACCTAATAAAAGGATCATTAGTGATTGACCGCTTAATTAATTTTTTTATGTCTTCACATTTTTGTGTTACACAAAAAAAAATCATTTTTTTGTAAGAAAATTATTAAAACAAAATTATAAAATAAAATAAAAGAGGAATTTTTTTAAATAATGTAATTATTTACATTAAAAAAATTCAAACCTTTAAATCTAATTAATGATGAATTCAAATATTTGAAGGATATATATATATATATATATATATATATATTATAATTATTATATACTCATTGAATCTATTATTTTAGTTCTTCAAATTATTGGTTAAGATGTATCCTATAAATAAATCTGAAAAGAAAACAATGAAGTCAACCTTGGCGACAGTAACAAATATGATGAAAGAGGGTTGGTATACCTTACAAGTTACAACATTGCCACCACGAAATCTTACTCGCAGTTAGCAAATTGAATTCAAACACACCACCTTTCTCAACTAGTTAACAAGTCTGAAAGAGACACAAGGTACTATAGAAAAACTCATTTAGTGGCCAAATTTCTTTAGATTTATTGGAAAGTAGATACAAAACTTAATTAAGGAGTATTTTGTGAAAGAATATACGAAACATATAGAAAGAAATATTATATTTATTATTGTGTATTATTTAGTGATATATGAATCACTTATATACAATAATCCATACTTAATTTAAAAAAAATACAGCAACATTTCCTGTAACTAAGTTAAGAAAATGTCGTAATATTCCATCTATTATATTAGCGTAATATTACTCTAATATTACGCTAACAGGTATTCTCAAAATTAAGTTTTTATTATAAATTTTCATTTTATTATTATTCAAAATATTTCTATTTTTGTTTAAACATTCTATCACTTTCACTTTAGCTTTAATGAATAACGTGATTGTTATTTGCTCCAAACACCTTTTATTCTATCATTCCATCTTTTGAATAGGGAATGAGGACAAATTGAAGAAAACTAGAGATACAAAAATAAAATAATAGTAGTCGCATTATTCTAAAAGAATCAAGGACTTAGGCAAAATAATATTTTATACATGAAATGTTTAATAAAACTTAAATAAACCCAAAATTTAAACTTCAATGTATCTGACAATTTTTTAAAATAGAAGATACAAATAAGTTCTTCAATGTATCTGACAATTTAACATTCACGGTTTTTTTACATAGTTTGATATTAGAGTAAATAACATTTAAATATAATTTTAGTATCTAAATTTTAATCCAAAATTAAAATTCATCTTAATATAAAATTTTAATACATTTTGACCTTTAAATTCTAAAAATAAATAAAATAATTTTTTTAATCAAATGTTAAAATTTTTGTAATAGATCAAATATATTCCATGTTAACATTTTAATTTTTTATTCCATTTAACATGTTTTCACTTTGATATCAACTAAAAAATATATTTAACTTGTTAACAAAAAATAATGTAATTATATTAGAATGAGTATATCTCTTTATTTTTAAAATTTGAAAACAATTTTTTTTTTAATAAATTCCAATTTCATATTAAGGTTCAATAACTAAATATATTTTAACCCAGTCAAGAATCGCCGACGTATAAAACTTTTGTTCCTAAAATCAATGTAAACACCGTTATTCTATACTTCTTTTCTCAACAACAATCCCTTTCTATTCATATGATAAAATTTTGAATCCTTTCATGCACTATTATAAGAAAAATGGTAAAAATAGAGCATGCGTGCATTATGGAGCATTATTAAATTAAAAACCAATTGACTACAGGCCAGGTGGTTTAAACAGAGGAACAAGATTAAAAATGCTTTCTACGTCTATGGGTAATTCAAGGGCACGTTTTAGGGCTGCTGGTGTTGATGTCTTTCCCTTCCAAGTATCAAACCATGGACCTCCTCCAACTTCTAGAGCTGCCATGTTACTTGAAACGTTTAAAATTATCTGCCATTTACCAAATATTCATGAGAATGTTCCACTAAATACCAAATCTTATAAACAATTTATTTATGTGAGAAAAAGAGTAAGACCTTCCCCTTGCTGCCATCATATCTTCGTTCCCACATTTGCAGTTTTAGAGTTCCAAAACATGTATCTTTACAAGCAGGGGCAAGCCCAGCTTCTGCTGTTGGAGCACGCAATGTTGTACCTGGATCCTCTGCTGTTGCTTCTAATTCAACCTGTCAAAATAACAATATGTTGTGTCTGATATACTCTAGTACCAAAGCAATTCCCACTACCTATTCAATCGTATAACCATTAATATGTTCAGCTGATTCAACTGATTTCCCTCTTTTCACACGCAATTACGACTCCAATGTTTATAGATCTCATTAAACGGAAATGAAATGCAAACTTCAATGACTTAATTAGTGTGGACTGTGCGAACTATTGGCTAAACGACTGAAAAAGGTAAAAAGTACTTAGAAAGGTATAATTACCACATATTTGCCATTGTCCCCTGATATAAACCAATAACCCCAAGTAGCAATTTCCCAGTTAACAACACCATTCCATGGCACAAATTCGTAAAATTTTCCATCGTAATGAATTCCAATCTGCAGCAGTTTGCAACACAAAATAATATAAAATTAAGAAAAAAAGATCAAGAATAATAAAATAATAAAAACTAAAAAGATTAATTGTTCGTTGCGAGCAAAGAATAAGTAGAAAAGAAAAATAAGCCCTAGATTATTGTAAGAACTGATCTCTTTAGTCCCTCCCTAACCTTTTCAAATTATTTGACTTTTTTCATGAACTCATTCACTTTGGTCCTTAAAATCAATGTAAATTGAGGTAGAAAAGGATTGAGGTGAATATTATTTGGAAGTTAGAGACCAGATAAGGATTTACAAAAGTCAGGACAAACGTAACCAGTGTCCACAATTTCAACAACCAATCTAGGGGTATACTAAAGAAAACAAAATCATAAAACAAGAACATGAAGAAACTTTCACCAAAAGTTTAGATCCAAAAAAAGGAAAAAAAAAAATTACTATCAAACATTAGACATGTTATAGTTAGAAAAATTCCAAAAGAAATATTGACCTAATTAAACCACTTCAATTGCATAACTATCACCAGTCTCCCCATCACTCAGGATTGCAGACGGTGGACAAAGTTTCCTTGAAGTGTTAGGAATGCAATTAATACCAAACTGAGGAAATAAAAAAAAAAAAACTTGTCTTCATCCTCACACAAGGTTTTGTCAAATCATAGAGAATGTCCCATTACCCCTCGCCCCACCATTTATTTCGGAGCTAAACTTAATATTACATGAAGCCAGTGAAATATAATTAATAAATATGTCAAACTGATAGCGAATGCTGTATAAAGTTACCAATGCAGCATTTTCATAGGTCTCAGTTATTCCAGGAATTTGCCTCAATCCACCAGCTGACGTAAGTGCAATTTCTCCACTACCACCTTCAAAAACATTACATTGAACCTGCACGAGACATTAACAATTTGATATGCATAAAAATATACAAACACTAATCCAAATATTGGTAACAATAAGTAACCATTAATATAAAATAGAAGTATATTAACCAGCTGTAAAAATTCCAATACACTTAGTTACTGATGAAAACCAATATTTAAGTGGGTCAGTTAGAAGGATCCATCGGTGGATTTGAGGCAACTGTTAAGAAGTATATATAATAAGCTGGGAAACAGAAATATTTTAAGATATAAGAGCCTCTTTCATGTTTATTTTTTCCATTAGCCGTTTCTGCCAAGATATCTACTGATACTAGGTATAGCTAGGTTCAATGCCTCTTACAAAGTAGGGTATCTTAATTGTTCTCTTATAAATTGTTTTGCCAATAATTATCTTTGTAATACTCTTAAATTTTTTTTGCAGCTGGAAAAAACATCAAGTTATTCTGAAAAAAATATTTTCTCTTTTTCTCACAGATAGAAAATAACTTACACTGCAATAGTTGAAACTGCATGGTGGTAGTTATTCATAGGAAATAGCTGATGACGATTATGTATTAGGATTAGACTAATAGTAGGGTGTAGAATTAGTTCAATGTGTCATTATTTGCAGTTTGTGGATGGAGAGTACTCCCAGTAGGACACTTTTGTTCCTGGGACAGCAATTGTATTGCTGTATTGATAGAACCTTACTTTGGTGGAAGGAGCCTCGAGAAACAGAGAAGGAAAAGATAATAAAATAGAGAGAAACAGTGTTGATGTGTGTCGGTGTCTAATACGTACCGGACATGGGAACACACCATCTATAAGGTGTGTTCAAGCTTCATAAAGCATGAGTGACTATTGTACGGAAGTTAAGAAAGCAAAACTGCCCACCTTCAATGGGGAAGACGTTGTAGGATGGATCAATGGGACAAAACCATACTTAGAAACATAGTTGCCAAACTCAAGAGTTTATGTTAACTAGAGAGTTAATGTAAACTCGTGAAACTTCCATAAACTCATAAGTTTACCAAATAAAAAACATAATATCCAAAATCTATTAATGACATATATGCATAACATAATACTCTTAATACACCAACAATTCAATTTTCCGACACCATAAAAAATAAAGAAAAGTAGCAAATCACAATTCACATTAATAAAGTATGATAGTACATTAGTGCTAAATAATTAAACTACATAGATGACTAAACCATATACAAATTCATAAGAACAGAAGTTCTTACGTTGAAACCAACTCAAAAAGGAGTTAATTTCTTCAATAATTTGAGTCTAATAAAATATAATCATCATTGAGTAAAATTTGGATAAAAATTACATTTGTTCAAATTCGTTAAGCATTTCTTCACTAGAGTGTTCATGCAAGTTTACCATAAGTTTAAAGAGTTTACCCAGAAAAGAGCTTTGATAGTGGGTTAACTTGTTTTCCCTATTTAGCATCAAATTGGCTAAATACAGAGCAATCAACCATCCATGGGTTCAATCTCTTGAGAGAAATAGAAGACAATTTCACTTAAAGTTTGGAAAGAGAGTTTAAGAACCAATATGAGAAATTAATATACTTGATTGATGTTGAGAAATTTGAATTCCTCTCTACAAGTAAATACGCTGCCTCAGAGCAATATTTGGATGAGACTTCAACTAAATATCAAATGCAGCATCCTTACTTTTAACGCCATATCTAGCCTTCAAGGCATGGAAATTGGCAAGAGATTTTGAAGTGGAAATGACTAAAAATCACTTAAAACTGGAAGTTAAACTTGTCAGTCAAAGAACTGGCAACAAACAGCATTGCTGGCCCTGAAGTTTGGAGCAGGGAAGCAAAATTGAGTAAATGTCTATAAATGCTATAGCGAGCCAAACCAAATAATAATTGGAAAGAGATAAAAGGCACAAATTCTGGTTGTGGCTTCACGTTATTCTCAAACCGGAGACCTTACTTCCTTTTGATGTAAGCAGAGATGAAATGACAGGGATCAAAAGAATTTTAAGGAAAAATGGAAGGAGCTGCTGCAATATTTAAATTAAGAACACATGGAGAGATGAGGAGAGAAATTCCTCTCTTTACACTAATGCAAGGTGAATCAGCTCATGTTAGTAACTTTGGGAGATAATGATGCCCTATGCCAATATGTAACTGCTATCGAAAAATGGATGAAGAGAATAAGGAAAAAACTTTTTTTTTTTCTAGTTTCAGCAACCAGTAAGTAATGATGGAAACGAAGATCCAAGTAGATTGGTTAGGAAGGATCCATTGATGAAATCGAGGCAGTCAATATTAGGACTGCATGTGATAGAAAAAACTTATCTATATTAGTAATCAATTATCACTTCTTTATTAGAAACTCCATGGTGACAGTGATTCATAAAAAATAACTGATAGCAATTTAGAATTAGGATTATATCTTATGACAAGGTGTATCCTTAAACTAGTGTGTCGCGATTTGCAGTTCGTGGATAGAGAATACTCTTTGTAAGAGAGTTCCATCACTAGGACAACAATTGTATTGATGTATACTGTGTGTTGTCTATACTCAGAATTATACTCTATCACTCTATTAATTGGTGTTCTATCATATATCACGAATACTATGAAGCTAATCCTTTCAGAAGATTATATTTCACCTTTATCAAGTTATACTTGATCATGCAGAAGTAACAAAAGGACTCCACCACCTAAAAGTCTTCAAGCCCTAAATGTAAGGACTATCATTCTTGCATCTAGTGATTATTCAGTAAATAGACAACTGATTATTTTAAAATCTAAACATATAAATGAAATGAAGAAACAACTCCCTATCCATATTTTTCAAAAGACAAAATGATTGTCACTGCATACATACACCAGCTACAGCTGATGAACTGATGTGATCACGATTAATGAAGATATACTTTCGTGATGAAAAGAAAAATTACCCAAAACCATTTTCTCGGGAATCCTCCACCCCAGTTCTTCTCTGAATAAGACGGAGCATTTTCAAACTCAATCCTCTCGCCATCCCACTCAATCCAACCTGAGATTCAATTTTTATGAGGAAAATGAATGAGGACAAACTATCTTATCGCAAACAGGGGTGATTAACTTTAAAGAACACGTGCACTTTACATACTGATTATCAAACATGATCCTAAAAGCCGATCTTTATACAAACATTACATTTCTAGCTTCGAAATTCTAAAGGAGATTAAGACCACTTACTCTTATCCTGTCTTACATTATGGCTCTATCAACAATTATATGCTTTTAGCCTCACAACGTTCTAGATGTTTAATCCTTACTAGCATTGTTTCTATCTATTATTATCTTTCAAGTGACTCAATGTCCATCTCTTTGGCAAATTACATTAGTAGTTACTGTCACGATTTATTCATATCAATAGTTCAATTAAAATTATCATATTTCAGTTCAGACGTAAGAAGCAGGACACTAGATCATAATAAATAAAATAAGAGATCAAATAGCCAATAGCTGAACAAGTAGCAAACACCTGTTGACAGTCCACCAGCCATGCATACTTGCCAATGTGGTTCAAAAACAGGGAAAGCTGCAAGCCACCCAGCGGTAGACTTCTGTGTAGACCCAACATCACCCCAACCATATACAGGACGTGTACTATACTCCCAACGAGCCGTTTTTACTGTTTCCACATAATCTGACCTATAATTAAAATCCATGTCAAGTACTAAAGAATCAGAGAATGCAATACTTAAAAAGAAATCTAAGCCCCACCTTCCATCATCTTGAATAAAACCTTGATTCCAAAGGGGAGTGACTTGAAAACCTTCCAACACTCTATCATTAAATTCCTAAGCAGAATGACCAAACACAAAGCATAATCAGCAGAGATAGAGAAGGCCAGTCTGGAAGCCAACTATGACATAATTACATATATAAACCATGTGCTTGGGTAGTTTAAAATTGTTGGAAAATTAAGAAAGCAAACCCCCTATTGCAATTTGCAAGACAGTCAAGAACTACCAACAAGAAAAAGCAAGGTCCAAATTAGTAACAAAACAGGTCCCACTGAAAAACCATCACTTGAAGACTTAGATTTTGAGTTTGGTCTAGTTTAACCTCAAAAGTGGATTGCTAAGTCTTGTCATTCACTTCAATACACTATTATGATTACATCACTGGTCAATGTAAGATCTTTAACATATCTTCACCAAAGACTGGAGGACTCTAACACAAAGTTTGCGTAACTATACATCTCAGATGATAAGATACAAGTGACCCAATAGTCCAAACAGCTACTACTATAATTGACTCTAATTTTATCTTATTTGAGTTTAGATGAAACTTTAACACGGAATAACCATGTGCTTGGTAGAAAGATGGAATATAAACCTGAGGAGGAAGCTCCTTGTTTGGAGGTTTAGAGTTTTGGTTGGGCACGAAAGTGTTCCCCAACATCAGCTCATGCCTGCCTAAGCATTTCCAAGATTCAAATCAAAAGAATAAGACAGTGATTTAACAATACGAGCAAAAAAAAAAAAAAGTGCAGAAACCAATCCTTACTTCCCCAGAAGAATTGCGATTCGGGAGAGTACTGACAAATATACTTGTCATCGGCGCCGAGAATTTGGGCTCCGACACCGGTGAACCTGGACCCATATTGCAACTGTTCGAGTGGCGTCAACGGCTTGCGAAACGAGGGACTCTCGACGGAATACATGAAGCAAAAGCTCTGCCTCCGTTCCGGAATGGACACTTTGAAGTACCATCCCTCGAAGAATTTGCGAGTAGTCCCATCGAAATGGTACCTAATTGTTGAAGAGTTAAAAAACAATGGAGACATTGAAAGCGTTAATTGAAGGAGGGAAAGCGAAATAGTACCCGCTGTGAGGGGTTCGAAGGTCTCGATTGGGGGGAGTGGGGGAGTAAGTGGGTTTGACTGTAACAGAAGGCGGAGTTTGTTGGGTGTCGGAGACGGAAGCGTGAGCTAGGAGGCGCGTGGTCGGTGGTGTGGAGGGAAAGCGAAGAGTGAGAGAAGAAAGAGGGAGACGAGGAAGAAGGGGGAAAGTGTGAGAGCAAAGAGGAGGGTCCCAGAACTTGGTTTCCATCGTGTAGAGTGCATGCAGAAGCTGAAGGGAAAGCGGTGTGACTTTATGTTTGGGAGTGAGTCAATGCGTAACGCAATTGCATTGGGTAACTCACAGGTGGCGCTCAACACACCATGGATCTTATGCTCTCAACACATCATGGATGTTTTTGGTCTCAACTAACGCATGGTGAGAAGACAATGGAAGAAAAGTCAGGTAGAAAATATGGTAATATCAAATTTGGGTTAAATATATTTTTAATTTTTTTTTATAAAATTAAAATTGGTTTATGTCTAGATTAATATAATTGAATTAAAAATATTATATTTATTTCTTTTAAATTTTAAAATTAAAATATATATAAATAAATTTAAATTTTATGTCAAAAATTAAGAACTAAAAATTTAGTCATTAGAGTATATAGAATAATGACATGGTTATTCGATAAAACCTTTTCCTTAATGGTAAATACTCCATTTAATGATCATAAGTACAAATTTCATTATTAGATACTATTGTTGATGGGAGATTGTTGTTGAAGTCGCTAATTCAGATAATTTGTATATTTAAGATCTGAGAAGTTTAACTAAATACATTACATAAAGCTTTTATTGTTATGGTTGGATTAAAGTTGCATGAATGTAATGTTATTAAATTTAAATACACCTGTGGTTCTCTTTTGTTCGAAAATTGTGATTAGGTTTCCAAGTATTTTTTTTCAATCTTAATTGGGTTCTTAATTTTCAAGATGCGATACAATTTAATTATTTATGTTAATACAGTATCAACCACATTAATTCATGTGTCACATGTTTGTCTGTTTATTTATTTCTTTTTTCAAAATTTTCAAAATTATTTTATTTTTTTGACTAAAATAAATTGTCAATGATAAATGAGAGTCCTACTACATGGTAGAGGAGTATAACGTAGAAGTGATAATGTCACGTGATACTATTGAAACAAATGTTATGTGAAAAATCTTAATTTAGTTTTTATATTTATTATTTTGTCTCAATTCAATCTCGTTTTTTTAAATGGAACAATTTCATCTCTTCTCAAATTGAGATAAAATTTAACTTTATATAAATATTATAATGACATTTTTATTAAAATTGTTATTTTTATTAAATATTTTTAATACTATTAAATTTATTAAAATTTTTATTTTACATTAAAATTTATTTGAGTTTTGTTTCAAAAATATTAAACATATTTATTTTAAATTATTATAAAACTATTTTAAATTTTTACATCTGAAATTATAAATTTATTATTTATAAACCAACTCTAATAATTACATAGAAATTATTGATATATATAACGAGCAATTAAAAGAAAAAGAAAAACTTACTATAATCATGCAACAAAAAAAACACAAACAACAACCTCTTGTATTAAAAGCAAAAGTTCAATCTAATCTTTCAACAAAACTCTTGTATTAAAAGCAAAAGTTCAAACTAATCATGCAACAAAACACAAACAACAAAACTTTTATATTAAATAGCGAAAGTTGAACCTATGCATGGAACAAAACACAGACAACAAAACTCTTGTATTAAAAAAACAAGTTCAAACAATTTGAAAAGTAAGAACAAGCTCAAAGCTCAAATAATAAGAAAGATGTTAGCAAGGTAGTCAAAATCAAGTATGGTTAAGATCGTAACAGATTTATAAAATTGTAAATTATGAAATCATTAACACCAATCGTACATTTTATTTTCTACAATTAAAATGATAAGTTATTAAAATAAAATAAAATTTATCGTGTTAATACTTTCTTTAACTTAAATTTACAAAATTATTCTGAATCCTTTATCATCATAACCATAAGAGTTTTAAGGATGTAAAGAGTGTTTTATTTTTATTTTAATTGAATGAAATTCAGTGAAGGTAAATGATGTTTCAAAATCACTCTTTATTTTAAACTAGATTTGAATTTTGTTTTAATTAAAATTTCATTTATCAATTTTAATTGAATTTTATTTATAATTGAAATTCATTTAAGGATGTGAATGTTGGGTGATGTTGCAGCTCACGACACCAATAAGATAAAATTGTTTTAATTATATTTATTTTAAACTAGATTTGAATTTTGTTTTAATTAAAATTTCATTTATCAATTTTAATTGAATTTTATTTATAATTGAAATTCATTTAAGGATGTGAATGTTGGGTGATGTTGCAGCTCACGACACCAATAAGATAAAATTGTTTTAATTATATTTATTTTAGTTAGATAATATTATAGTTGATAATACACATGACAATATTTGTTTAATTATATTAAATTTCAATTATAATTATACATGAATATGAAGAAAAAAAATGACGAAATATTATAATTATACATAATATTTAACTCATAAATATTATAAAATCTTACTATTTTACTATTTAAATTAAAATTATAATATATGTTAGACAGTGTTTTTCACTAATTTTGTATGGAATTAAAAAACAGTGTTATATGGACAAATCAATGCTCATACTCAATTTTGTAGAGTAGTAATTAATGTGCATGAAATATTGCAGCTCAACTTCAACCAACATATGTATTCAGTGTTTGGCAGGTGATGGGTTGTGCATGAATTTTTCCTCTCCATGAAAACATGAAAATGTGACTGTCTAAGAAAGGACAAACATGAAAATTTGATTGAGAGGGCATCTTTTACTCAAAATCACACACTTTTGATGGCATATGGTGAAAGTGCGTTGTCTGGTTCTACAAAATATTTCACTCTCCACTCAAATAAGCGTGTTCAAACCTCAACACACATCTTTACAAATTCATCTTTTCACCTTCTTATGGGAGATAACATAGGTGAACATTTCATTAATAACTCTGTAATCATAAATTTCACATTTCAATGGTTTAAATATTTGATTAAACATATATACTATTATAATATTATGTGTAAAAATCAATCATTATACATGCATTATTATATATAAATTTTGTATGTATTTCATTATAGAATTTTCAATTATTTTATTTTTTAAAATATTTATTTATAAATTAGAGAGAAAAGAAATGATGGAACAAATTTTCATCGCCGTGAGATATGTATCCTGTACAGGTTTGTATATTTTACTAAGGTTTTAATACTGTTTATTATAACTTTTTTTAATCTTTGATTTGGCTGATAATGTATAAAATAAATAATACCCTTCACAAGAATAATAAGAGTTATAAATGAAATCTGTCAAAATACTTTAGATTTTAACATAATTAAATATCTCTTCTTTCCAAATTTCACCTCATTCATACACATTTATACCATAAAAGTTTTTTACATTTACATCCTACTGCTTTTTGATGATGTTCTTCATCTCCCACAACTTTTATTTATAGAAAAGAAAATTAATGTTCAAAGAAATGGGCAGACACCATTCAACAAAGATATATTGTTGGGATTTTCAATGCACTAAATTTGGTTGCAGTTGTAACCAATATGATCAATTACTGATAAAATTTTTTTGGCTGCATTCCAACCATTAGTTCAACCAGTCATTAACACAAAACTGGAAATAGGTGAGTTAAAAAACATTTTAGTGGTTCACATATAATAAGTAGTGAGTTGAAGTATTTCCAATTTAACAATTTAGTTTGTGCGCGGTTCTTTATCTATTTCTGAATCATGTTTATGAACATGACATTGATTAGGTGAATATGATTTTTTTTTTCAACCCAAAATATATATCTTTTTATCAATAATAAATAATATATTAATTATAAAACATTAAATATTCAACTTATCCTCTAGAATATACAAACCATACCTAGATTAACAAGAGATAAATAAAAGGAAAAAGAAACTTAGATCAATCATAAATCTGACTCACTTACATGTGATAGTTTTATGTTACTGGATATGAAAATTAATACATATGATTTGTAAATGCCAATATCTTTCATCAGTCTTGTAGTAACCACAGTGAACTTCTTTAGTTCCATTTTTAACAATATATATATATATATATATATATATATATATATATATATATATATATATATAAAAATATATATATATATATATATATATATATATATATATATATATATATATATATATATATATTACAATTAGATTATCTTGTCCCACATTTAAAAACTGTAAAAAAACAAAATAAATATTCTCCTACTACAAAACATGTAAAATTCAACAATAAAAACATTTAGTATTGTAAAAAAACACAATTTCTAGAAAAATCATTAATTAAGCACAAAAATTTTGAAGACATCCCTCCTCACGAATCCTATTGAAAAGATCTCTCAACTTTAAAACTATAAAATGGTTAATGTTATAGTTAATGGAACCTTTTTTGCTTTCATCTTTTCCACAATATGTCTTTCCACTATCATTACATCCATAATTTAACTCACTACTTTAAATATACTATTTTTTTCATCTTTAACATGTCATACTACACATGAAAAATATTATAGTCAAAAATCACAGAGTTATACAATTAATGTCTTCTTTTTAGAATTTTTGTTATCTTATTCGTTCCTAGTCTTTCCATATTCAAAGATTATCTTCTACCTTTCAAAAGCTAAAACAAAATATGTGTATGTGTTGTTCACCCTCTTCTTCATGATAAAAAAAACTCAAATAAGTGATAAGATATTATAAATAGTTAGTCTAAACATTGAAAACATATATCCTCATAAACATATATAAAGACTCCTTATAATATAAGTAATAATACCTATTACATATAGCACAAAAAGTGAAGAATCATTATCAAACTTATATCTTAACTCAATAACATATATTTTTATGTGTAAAGATTGTATATACTAAATTGAATACATACATCGATTAGAAAATGAGAGAGTTGTTATTTGATCTAGGCTCACACCTTGACTTGTACAATAAGAGACAAAATCTTCTTACTGTCCACACTCATTTTCTAAAGATAACATTATTTTTATAGTTCTCAATACTCCACATACATCATCATATTATATTACACTTATTGCTCATTTTAGGTATTCAAATTAACACGAGTATATTTATGATTTATTATGATGTACTATTAGAAACCTCAACCATGCATCACACATCTTTTATGTGTGTTCCCCCTACAACTAAAATACAACTAACAATTTCCTCCTTAATTCCATACATAACACATGTTTTACTCCCCATTTGTACCTCCTATTTTGTAAATTATCACATGTTGACACTTTATATAATAACACGCCAAATAAAGAGTTGGACTATTGCCCTCCATTATCAACATTTAAGCTCTTATATACTTCATTATTGTATATGTTAATGTTTTTTTTCTTCTATTGTTTCATATTCATTCATTAGTCGTCAAAGTCTATAAATGGAGCACCATTTAACCTCTTCAAAGTATTAAGAGTATTCCCTAAATCTTCCAAAATTTTATTTTGTTACCTCTTCCTCTTTTCCACCTTATATTTCTATCAAACAAATTATCCTTTTGGTCATTCTCATGTGTTCTCTTAATATCTCTCCACCATCATCACTCACTCCTATCTTTCCTCTCATTCAAAGCTCTTCGGGATCCATATTTTAATTAAGTATCTCCTTCCATAGTCTAGACTCACCCTTCCAAGTTTTCACTTCCATTTTCTCAATAAAGTAATATAAACAATTTTAAATTCTTAACTCCTAATCCAACCTCTTCCATGATTTTACATATGCTTTACCCTTTAAACCATGTTATTTTCCTACTTTCATACCCCCAACCCCATAAGAATTGCTCTCTAATCTCTTGATAATTTACCACACTTACATAACATTTTAAGAATTGATAAATAACATAAAATAGAAGATAATACCAGTTGTATTGAAGTGATTGTCCCACATGACTAACCTTTTCCTTCTTTTGACACCACACCATAGCAATAATGCTTTTTTTATGAACTTGAACTGTCATGGTTCAGTTATTCACATAAAAAGTTTAATTGAATAATAATAAAAAAAAGTGGTGTAAATGGTTCAGCAAACGCGCTTAGGGCAAGGAATAGATTGTTAATAATATAAGTAATGAGGTACACCCACTTGCAATAAATAAATATATATATATATATATATATTATATATATATATATATATATATATATATATATATTATATATATATAATATTTAATTTATTGTGAAAGTTAAGAGTTGTATGTTGAATGCAAGGAAAACCAAGTGAGGATTGAGCACATTCAGAAGAAAAATAAACCTTGTGAGACAAATCAACGTGTGTGCAAATTATAATAAACCACATATTATTATTATGATGGAGTCATTTTAGTATTCTTTTTATTGAAAAATTTACGTTAGAAGTAATTACGGAAAAAAATCTTAAGATTAATAGAGTAGTAAATCAAATTCCAAAAATATACAAGTTATCGGTGTTGTTGTTGACTCTCATTTTAATTTTGATTTTGAGATATGAAAACAAATCTGCCATTCACAATAATTTAAAATTAAATTTACCTTTTGAGAAAAGGAACTCCTTTGCCATGGGAATGCATTAGTTTCATGCAACATATAATTACTACCGACTAATTCTTGTTATGCTTAAAGTTAAGACATTTAAAGCTATATTCAGTTATTTATTAAAATAGTAAATTCCTAAACAAATTTTTCTTCATTTTTATCTCACTCTGAATTTCTATTTGATTTTCTTGAGAGTAGGCATTATCAACTAAGGCAAGGCATATATAATTATTTCGATTTATCTTATTTTTTCTTTATTTTATTTTACCATTTTTGTTTAAATGTTTCGTGGAGCATATTACATCTAGCAAAAACAATGTAATCCTCTAAGAGGATGTCATTTCCTCATCTTAGTATTCAACATACAATTATTATAGTTAATAGTTTGAGCAATCATAAAACTCAATATCTATAAATAAGGTTTGAAGTTTAAGTATTGTGAATAAAAAATGCTATTATAAAATAGTTTTTTATTTTATTAATTTAAATAAAAAAAATCATTAAATTATTATTATTATAAAAATTACTGATGATTTTTGTATTCGATACATGTAATCTGGTTTAATATTCTCCATAGATTGTCAATATATAGTTGTTTTAATCTTTCTTTTTGTAAAAAAATACCCACTAATGTTACTTTAATTTTATTTTATTTCAAAACTTTTGTTACTTTAGACATTCATAACTTGATTAAAACAACTGCTCACTCATTATGTTGCAACTTAATACTTAAACTCATTTTTTCATACCATTGTACTTCTAGTAATACTTCTTCCTAAGTGTTATTTAAATTTTTGTAAATAAATAAATAAATATAATACAAATTTTTACTTGAACAAAACATTTAGAATTTTTTTATTTAATTTTTTTATTTTAACATCATGTATAAATAATTAAATTTGAACCAATTATTTTATTAGTTATAATATTATGTTAAGCCTTATTCATCTAAATCAGGAAAATGTTTATTTAATATTTTTAATATAACTTATAGTGAGTCACCTATTATACTCAACTCAATTGAGTTTTCTAATTTCAATTCATATTTATCTGTTATTATATATATTTTTTATTATTACAGTTATTTTTTTCTGTTCACATTGATTAAATAAATTAAGGTTTAATTGAAAAAAGTAATGTAATTTTTGTATAGAGTTATGGTTTTTTACTCTCTATTTTACGGTTTAGTTTCTGTTTAGTTTAGAGTTTCCTTTTTTTTCATTTTTATTTCCTTTTTTAATCAATTCCTTTATTATTTTTTTTCTATTTGCTTTGATATGTTTTAATTTCGTATTAAATGAAATTTAATTTGTTTTTTTCGCTCTTATCTCTTATTCTTGTTAAGGTTTCCTCCCATCTCCTAGGGAGTTATGGTGGTTCCCAATCAAGATTCAACTCACTATTTGTTATTGCATCATTCTTATACCCCAGGACTTGTTCTTACATCTCATATAACAACAAATATATATAACAAATATATATACACGTAGCTCTCACAGATATTACATTGCCTTTTATCGACACTACTCATCACTCGCAAATAGCGTTTTCATCTATTTATTGGTTGTACAATATTTTCATCAGCATCTCTTCGTGGTACCACACTCGCCACCACAAAGCAAGAAATTTGAAAAGATCTAAAAATTGGGTTTTCGAAGAAGAATCATCTTTATATCTTTCATCTTCATCCATAATTCATGTATCTCCAATAAGGTATGTACACCATTATTACATATTACATGAAGCTCAAGTCCGTTGGGAAGAACTGGTTATAGATCACAATTTCAGTGTTTCTACGATCATCTTCAACCATTTCAAAACCACATCAACATTACTACGATCATCTTCAACCATTTCAAAACCACATCAACATTATCAACAGAGTATGTTATGTTATTTTTAATGAGGCTTAATGAATCTCTCACTACAAAAAAACAATCTTTTATGGAAAATTCTTCTTTAACCTTAGTGTCAACAAATCATTCAATATCATACCGCAAAAAAAGTGCATCCTTCCTTAATACTACCAATGTCATAGGTAATAATATAATTCTTTTGTTTCAAACAAATCAAGATAGATCTTGGATTTTTGGACTACGATTCAAATTTGTTGTTGCAAAATTTACATACGTTTATGTTTAGTTCTTGATTTTCATTCCTCTTATGTATCTACAAATTATTGTAATAGTTTCTCTTATGACACATGGCATAAAAGATTAAAATATATTTATATTTTTATTTACAAGTTGCTTGCTAATAAAGTTCTTTCAAGTATTGATTCTTCGTATCATTATAGCACTTGCCACTTCTTTAAACAAAATAGATTATCTTTTTCCAAATTTAAACCATTTTACTTCACATTGTTTGATATTCTTCATGCTGATATTTGAGGTCCTTTCAAACATCAAACTTATGATAATTGTCGTTATTTTCTTATTTTAATGGATGATAAAAGTCGTTTCATTTGAATTTACATGGTTAAATACAAATATGGTTGTCTTCAACTTATTCCTCATTTTTTCTCTTACTTTGAAAATCAATTTAAAAATATCATAAAAGCTTTCTAGTTTGACAATGCAAAAGAATTTGCTTTCAAAAGAATTTTCTTGTGTTAAAACATCTCAACAAAACAATGTGGTGGAAAGAAAACACTTACACATTTTAAATGTTGCTCGTTTTTTTATGTTCCAATCTAATATTCTTGTACAATTTTGGCATGTATTAAAATTGTTGTTTTTCTTATGAATTGTACACCTAGTACAAATTTGGGTAATTAATCTCCTTATGAGATATTATTTGCCAAATTGCCTTATTACTTTTCTTAGGACTTTTGACACATTTTGTTATGTTTCCACCTTTCTCTCACATATACATAGCCCAATGGCTATTGCAACTGTTTTCATAGGATATCCTCCTGGATATATAAAGCTTATCAGTTGTCTGATTTTAATACTAAATAAGTTTTTATCTCTAGAGATGTTAAGTTTTATGAATATATTTTTTCTTTAAAAATAGTGACATAGAATATGATATCTGTGATATTTTTTCTCCTGTTTTCCCGAACCTCATTCATGATATTGTCCTTGATGATAGCAATACTAATAATCAAGTACGTGAGCATAAATTCTGATGATCACAATATCATCCAAATCTTCTCTCCTTTCTATTTGCCATCCACAACCCCCTCCTAGCAGAACTACTAGGACCACCACCCTCCCTACTAATTTTTTTATTATCACTATTAGAGGTGGCAATTAGGGCCTGGTCTGTCAGGCCGGCCCGCAGGCCTGCGAAAAAAAACGCGGGACAGACTATTATAGTAAGTTCACAGGCCTGCATAAGCTCGTAGCCCGTGCGGGTCGGCTCGTGGCCTGTACGGGTCGGCTCGTGGCCCGTACGGGTCGGCTCGCAAGCCTACATAAAATTTAAACAAAAAAAATTGCACTTATGTATATTAATTACTTTTTTTATGGATTATTGCATTAACGTTTCAAATTCTTGTATAACTGGAAAAGACAAGTATTATGTATTTTTTTAATGTGCTAAAATTTAAAGAATACATTGTGTATGTCATAGTATCAATATGGATATGATGAAAATGTTGAATTATCAATTTATCATCCAATTTCCCAAAGTCTTTACTTAATTTTGTGAACTTCTTAAAGTTTCTCAATTTTTAAATATTGAAAGTTTTATCATAAAAATAAAAAAAATTAAAAAAAAAAGTGGGCCAGCTCGCAGACCCGCAGGCCAAGTGCGGGGCAGGACAGACCAGTGTTTATAACCTACATAAAGTGTGCAGGACGGAGTGGGCCAGTCCGCGTTGTGCGGACCTTATATGAGTCGGGTTTAAACAGAAAAGATATAATATATATTTTACTTTCTTTGTATTTATTTTTTTCTCCAATGAATTTTCCTGACATCTTTATATAATATATATATATATATATATATATATATATATATATATATATATATCTATAGATATATCTATA
>Ga0214542_1002823_pt1 | contig 35778 bp, 34 predicted proteins | sample CNSS1metaG_FD_160096 | JGI IMG/M metagenome (GOLD analysis project Ga0214542, IMG submission 160096) | Root nodule microbial communities from cowpea collected in UCLA plant growth center, Los Angeles, California, USA - CNSS1 | ecosystem: Host-associated > Plants > Roots > Nodule | place: USA...
GGTTGATTGACACGTTAGCCATTTTACCTTTTGTAGAATGAAAATTTTGAAATGAAGTGGGTCAGATATATTAATTTATAGAGAAACTTGCCATTTGTTAGTTTAGAATTGTATATAGTATTAGATTACATAAGTAATAAAGTGGAAAGTTCAGTTATTGTTTCTCAATAAACTAATATGGTTAAGAAAAATTATGTTTATATATTAATTAAGGTTAAGAATTTTAAAACAACTACCACTTTTACCCGTACAACGCACTTGGCACGAGATTTTAAAAATTTAAAATTGTAGTATATTTATTAAATTTAAATTTATAAAAGTATAATTAAATTTAATATAATTTTTTTATTTTATGAAATTAAATAATAATCTTTTAATTGATTTTTTGATAAAAATGTATTCAAGTTATTTATATATATTTTTAACAAAATGTATTATATATAATTATTTTAAACAACATATTTGGATTGAGTTAATCAAAATTGAGAAATCAAATTCAATTTTAAATGAAATATATATAGATGAATAAGAAATAAATCTAAAACTAAGAAACAATAAAATTGATGTGATAAAATATATGGTAAATACTTCGCTGAAGTTGGATTTCATGATTCAACGTAAAGTAAATATCACCAAATAATATGCTTTCTAAATCATATGGTAACATTCACACATCTTGTAACAAGCTTTAATGTCTTAGCTACAAGTCTAAATTTGAATAAAAAAAAACTCTAATGCCTTAGTAATTTTTATTATAAGTTTGTATTAATGATCAAGATTTTGATGTTATCAATGACTAATTATTTCATATCTATGTCTAGCACATAAAATCTATTACTTGTTCTATCCTAATTAGGTTTTCCAAACTATCTTTCAATTAGTAGGTATTCTCACATATATGCAATCAATCAAGAATATGAAGTTAAGAACAAGAAAACAAAACAAGAGTTATGGAAAAAAATTATATTAAATAGCGAAATTCACAGAGTTAAAAATACATTACACCCAATCTTGTGAATAAGGCAGTTAGCTACTCCTAAACATTCTGAATAGAATAAGAATGAAGATGAATGCCTTCAGCCTTTAAAATGTGCCTACCTACTTGCTTTTTAGGTCAAGTGTTCTTCTCCCTAGAGGATTTTTTTTTTTACCTTTGCCAATGCCTTATTTATAGTTTTTTCAAAACTCAGCTCGTTGGGCGACTTCACTCATTGGACGAGTTACACACAATTCGATAGGCGAGCGATCCTTCGTTGGGTGAACGACTCGAATTAGATTGGACCTGCATCTTTGTACTTATTCTTGTGCTGGAATAATCAACTTTATAAATATCTTCTCTTGCTGATAACTTTGATAATTAAATTCTATTAATCTTCTTAATTTATTTAACATTTTCACTTATATGTAAAATATAAAAATTGTAAACAAAATACTTTTTTTTCTAATTTTATTAAATAAAACCTTAATTATCTTAAAATAAATAATAAAACCACAAATAAAAAGTAAAAGAATAAAAACAAAGATAATGCTTATCATTAACAAATGTGCACCATTTTGGAGTTTTACATATACACTCCATGCTTAATTGGACACTTCTACAAATTATGTCTCTGCGTTCAATTCCAAGCTCCAGGGTCTGCTTTAGACCATACAAAGTTTTCCTTAGCATATACACTTTGTCTTTATTGCCTTGGATTTCAAATTCAAGTGGTTGTATTACATAAACCTTTTCTTCAAGTGGACCATTAAAGAAGGCTGATTTTACATCTAATTGAAACAAGGATCATCGTTTTTTCATTTGCCAAGGCCATAACTAGCGTTATAGTTTAAATTCTAGCGATGGGAGCAAGCACTTCTAAATAATCCAGACGTTGTTTCTAGTGGACAAAAAATCTAATTTTCTTGATCCAATCCACTTTTGCTCTTATCCAATCCATTTGAAATCCATTTTATTAAAAATCTAATCCATTTAAAATTCGTTTTAATGGATCTGGATTTTAATCTAATCTACATTTTATATATTTTATTGATTGGATATCCATTGTATAAATCAATCTTTTCAAATATGGATAATCTAAAAAAATCCAATCCAAATTTTCAATTTAAATTTTTAGTTAGGTTAGGCTAAATGTTGAGATGAACTAGGCTAAATTTAAACTCGGACAGGCCTTGCTCGATGACCTGTACAGACCAGGCATGCTCGATGACCTGTACAGACCATGCATGCTCGATGACCCTAAAGGGCCAGCGGGCCCGACGACCAGAATAGGTTGGGCAGGCCTAAAGATATGAATGGGCTAGGCAGGCCCGACAAACCAGACGAGTCGGTTGGGCCCAACGACCCGAGAAAGTCAAGTGAGCCTGATGAATCGAACAGGGCAGGCAGGCCCGAAGACCCAAACGGACCAGGTGGGCTCGATGACCCGAACGGGCCAAGTGGGCACAAATACCTGAACGAGCCAGGCAGGCCCAAAGACTCAAATGGGCTGGGATGGGTTGATCTGACGACTCATACGGGTCGTGTCCGACGATCTGTACGAACTGGGCAGGCCCAACGACCATGATGGATTGAGAGGGCCGGACGACCCGAACATGCTGAGTCGGCTTGACGACCCAAACATGCTGAGTCGGCTTGACGACCCAAACATGCTGAGTCGACTTGACGACCCAGACATGCTGAGTCAGCTTGATGACCCGGATAGGCTGAGTCGACCTGACGACTTAAACGCGCCGTGCCAGACGACCCATACGGACCGGGCATGCCCAATACCCGAATGGGCCAGGCGGCCTCAAAGACCCGGATGGGCTGGTCCGACCCAACCCGACGATTTGGACGGGTCATGCCCAATGACCTGTATGGACTAAGCAGGCCTGGGACCCTGATGGGCCGAGCGAGCTCGACAACCTGGACATGCTAAGTCATGTTGGCCTTAAGGACACAAGTTTTAGAAAATTCAATTTAAATCTCTTTTATAAAAAAAATGAATTCTGAATTTTGAACTTGATCCAAATATTTAGATTGGATTTAAATCTTGATCCAAATATTTAGATCTGTATTTTAAAAAAAATTCAAATTAATTTTGCTAAAAAAATAGATTTGGGTCGAAAATCTAATCCAATTTAAAATGATGCGGATTGGATCAATTCCGATCCATGTCCACCCCTAGTTTCTATAGAAAGTCTTTTGCCACCAAACTTGCTTTATATTTTGCAATAGATCCATTAGATTAAGTTTCAAATTAAATACCCATTTAACATCACTTGGTTTTATTATGAAAGGGTAGTTCAGTTAAAAGCCAGGTCTGATTCTTCTCAATGGCATGTAATTCTTCTACCATTGCAGCCCTTCATAAATCTTGTTTTAATGCTTCCAAATGATCAATAGGTTCAACTTATGCAAATAAAGCAAAATGCACCAACTCCAATTTATTCGTCACTACACTATCGGGAAAATGCTCAAAATCCACTGATGATTTTGGCAAGTTTCTTTGTTTAGGCCTTTTTTGTTATTGTGGCTAGATATAAGCTTCTTCATTGCCATATTTATCATCTTGTCTTCCCTCTTTATCTTCGATTATCACCGGAACACTTTGATTCTTGAGACTACTGCATTGAGTTGTCCAATCCCAAGATTTTGTTTCATTTACCACAACATCCCTGCTGATGCATATTTCGTTTGTCATAGGATTGTATTGTTTATAAGCTTCTGTGGAATGATATCCTACAAGAACCGTGGCCTCACTTTTATCCTGCAATTTTCTCCTTCTAACATCTGGAACATGCTTGTAACCCAATAAACCAACACACCAATAAAAATAACTTTTGACAACAATAAAAAATCACAACATAACGTAAACCTAGAAAACCGTTATTTAAACTTTAGGTGACAAATTGATAATGAATTTATAGTTGTTACATGGTTGTAGCTTATATAATAGACAACAATTTTTTTTTTCATTTAGACTACAAAATTTTAAAATTGTTGTTTAATATACAACAATTAAAAACCGTTTTCTTTTTTTGTGTGATGCTTATTCCTTTAAGACACATTTAGGAAAGCGTGGTTTAATGTTTTAAGCAACACATTTTTAAGTGTCGATTAAGATCTAAATTACAAAAAAAAAAAAAAACACATTTAAACAAACTGTTTCCTATAGTAAACGAGGAATATGAAACGAATATAAAACTGCATAGATTTAAATTAATTTTAAAATATTATTTTTAATTTTATTTGTACATTCAGATAATCCTATTTTAAATGATATATTAATAATTTTTAAAAAAATTAATTAAAAAAATGTATTATAATAAAAAAGTAAAAATAAAATAAAATTAAAACTATTAGTTAAAACACTTCTAATATATAATATAGAATTTAAAGTTTGCCTATATATATTACAAAATTATATAGTAATATTGTTTATACTTTCATAATTAAAAGCAATTACAACTAATTAAAAAAATATGTTGTTCTCTAACATAAAATAGTACAATTCATGAATAATTTGTCTACAGTATCATTCTTGTTTATCTTGATTTCACACTGAAGAGTAAAAATTACAAATATTTTACAGTTGACCACATATACTACTCAAATTTTCTATCATTCTTCTTTGTCTTGATCTTCATTTATCTTGATCTTCACTAACAGAATACGAAAAATAAAATAAATTTTAGAATTTAAGATTTAAAGTTTAGGATTTAATAACTATAAAATAAGTTTAATAGCCACATCATGCGGCTATATTCATTTAAAAAAGAGACAAACTATTTGTTTTATCCTAAAGATGATACCTCAAATGGTTCACATACATCAAATACACAACATGCAACAAGTCCGTGGCTCTCATATGCATGGTAAATGAGAAGCCCTTTTCTACCACACTTTGATAATGTTATCATCAACAAGCCTAACCTTGCTTCTCTTGCTAGTGTCAAGAATTGTGAGCCATTTTTTTGTGCTGAGTCATATGATTAGAGCATCCAGTATCAAGAAACCAATTTTCTGACTGAAACTCATCATCTTGTGTTTTAACCATAAGCAAAATAGGTTCTTTATCAGATTCGTCTTGCGCCACATTAGCTTCATTATTTGATTCTTTTCTCTGTTTGCCTTTGTCATGCTAGCAGTCAGTTGCATGATGTCCCAACTAATCATAGTTATAACACTGAATTTTCTTCCTGTCTTAACCCTTCTTTCTCACCTCTATTGTTTTTACTTGAATATTTTGCTTTATCTTCATGATTAAGTTGTTCTTGATTTGATGAACATCCTTCTTTGTTGAATCAACCACTGTTTTTACCTAAACCACTAGAGCAACTACCTTTTCTTTGAAGCTTGTGCTTGTAAATGCTTGTTCATCAATAGTCCTATCAACACACCGTGACATTAATTTCAGGCAGCTCATGTTCTTCCAATGAACCCTAAAGCTCTTCAACTTCATCTCCTCAATATCATTAGATTCCTCTATTGCAACCGCAATATGGTAATCTAATTTGGGAGACAATGTTCTCAATATGTTCTCCAACATGTTCTGATCTGTGGCAGATTCTTCAGAAGCCCTCATCGAATTTACCAACAACTGCAACAGATTGAAATACTCTACAGTGGTCTCTTGATCAAGCATGGATAACAGTTCATGTTGTCTTATGAAAGACTGAAACTTCACTTTCTTGGTATTTTCAGCACCTCCGTGCGCTTTCTGCAAAATGTCTCAAGCTTCTTTAGTTGTCTGGACTTTGAAAATCTTTTCAAAGTTCACCATATCCACACATGGATGGATTGAAAAGACAACGAGCCTTGAAATATTTCTTCTTGGCTGCAACATCATCTTTCTCACAAATGTCATATCTCACTGTTTCTAGGATTTCTAGATAGCCAAGAATGGCTTCCATTCTGATGACTTTGCCATCTATTGATACAAAATTACCACTCCATTATGATTGTTGTTAAAGTCTCTAGCACCTTTACCCACGTCCTCTAGAAGTGTTGGAGGAAATTTTCCATCAACATACACCAATGATCATATTGACCATCAAAACAAGAAATTGTTGGCTGCAAAAAAGATTCACATTTACTACTACAAAGAAAGTCCTAAAAAGAACCTTATCGGACTCAATTTATTACATTTAGTAAATAATTATTCTAACACCAATACCCTTTCCGTGTTGACACACAATCTAAATTCCTAAAACATCTTTTATTTATTTGAAAACAGAAAAATTTATATTAACTTTTATTTGGTCTTTATTTTTGTACTTTATTTCCAAGTCACAACCTTATCAATTTTTATTATTTTTTATAATTGTTTTACCTTTATTTGATTGTAATTTGATATATTATAATTTATTTCTTGATATTTGATATTTGAGAAAAAAAATGTATATTTATAACATTGAATACTTTAAAAGATCATGTTGATTTTGTTGTTGTTTTATAATTTTTTAAAAAATTGATATGAGTATGGGTATAAGTATATCATACCCGATCTCCAATGGGAATGAGACAAATGTCGGTTCCCGTTGATGGAGACGAATTTTGCTTCGGTGATGAAGATGGGAATAGGGATGACAAACCAACTTGTCACCACATGAGTATTTTTCGAATCCACCTTAGTTTTAACAAGAAATCTCCATAATAATCGGATATGGATACGAATATAATTAATATTCAATTTTTAAAATTGAGTATGTGTATGAACATATTTGTTATATTTTTTTTGTCTCCATACTTGTTCCGAAACACATCCCCTCATTATTTTAAATCATTATCACACCTTTAATTTATTAGCTAATTTTTAAAAAGTTATATTAACTCTTTTTTTATCCTTAATTTCGTAACTTATTTATTAGAAGAAGGTAATGACTATTAATATAATGTTTTACTTTTATCTCTTATTTTTTATAAAAAAATAATAATTAATATGATATTTCAAATAATAAAGATGTTGGTGGGTATGAATGTAGGTACGAGTTTTCATTGAGGATTAAAATATGACAAAAATTTGATGGGAATGAAGATGGAGTCTTACACATCAAGATAAAATGTGATAATGAAACTTATACCGGTCCTGAGTGATTAGCATATGAGATGACATAATTAAACTCACACCTAACTCGCATGTGGTTGTCTGATAACATTTTTTGCTGTAGTAAGAAATTGTAATTAAGAAATTCATTATAATTATTAAAATAGAGATGTTATTGAATTTACAAAACGAATATACACAGAATAATTATATTTTATTAATTATTATAAGATTTACAACTTTCTAATATTATTATGGTGAGTAATATTTATAAATTACTAATTAATAAAATAAATTATGTTTATAAAGATAAAAAATAATAATAGTAAAAGAACAAGGACATAAACTAGTATTTACAGAACAAATTCTCTGATAAGTTACCTATATATAGTTTCTCTTAATTAATATTATTCTGTGATTTACTTGTATGCATGCAGAAAAGATGTAGTTGAGATGTAGCATGGCTGCTCTAATTGCGTGTTATCAATTCTTGACATCGTCACCTCGAGCAAAGGCATGGCTAAAGAAGCATTTGATTCAGCTGGACTTGTACGAGACAAGAGTTAGTAAAGTAGAAGATGTTGTGGAGCAGCTCAAGAAGAAGAGAGATGTTATTCAGCATATAGTGGACGAGGAAGAACGTCGACATGGAAGAAGAATTCACGTTGAAGTTAAAGAATGGATGGAGAGGGTGGATAAACTCATTCTCGCATATAAAGATTTCCAAGATGAGGAAATATGCCATAAATGTGCAGTATTTGAATTTTTCAACACGGGTTACCTTCCAAAGCCAGGGATAAGGTATCGTCGAAGTAGAAAAGCTGATGATATCACAAAGCAGGCAAATGGGTTACTGCAAAATGCAAAGTTTGACATTTTATCTTATTGGTCTGGCCCACCCTCCATGGTTGCCTTTTTTTCTAACCTTGGTTATGAAAGCTATTCATCAAGAAATGATACTGTGAAAAATATTATAAATGAATTTCAAAAGCCAGGTGTTAGAATGATTGGTCTTCATGGGTTGAGTGGCGTTGGAAAGACCTCTTTAGTCAAAGAAGTTGTGAAGAAAGCCTTGAAAGATAAGATGTTCGAAGTGGTGACCATGGCAAGTGTCACAAAAAATCCTGATGTAAGAAAAATCCAAGGACAAATTGCTGATATGTTGGGGGTTGTATTGGAGGAGGAAAGTGACATTGCAAGAGCTGCTAGGATACACCAGATATTGAATGATGAGAATAAGAGCACACTCATAATCCTAGACGATCTTTGGGGAGAGGCGAACTTTCACCTGCTAGGGATTCCATGTGAATTAGAGAAAGAAGATGGCATAACAAATGCCCATGGAAAATCCCTAGATGTTGATATGTTGAAGAATGTTAGTGATGGAAAATCCCTTATCCTTGATAGTTCTAAGAATGTGATTAAAGGAAAATCCCCCAGTGTTGCTGACTCGTTGAATGTTAAGAAAGGAGAATTCCTTGGTTGGGGTTTGAAGAATCCCAATGAAGGAAAATCCCCCAATGATGCTTCTGATCGGGTGAAAACTGAAAAAACTATTCCTCAATACAAAGGATGCAAGATTTTGATGATTTCTGAAATCAAACAAGTGTTGTTAAATCAAATGGAAGGGAAAGAAGAGTATATTTTCCCCTTGGAAGTCTTAAAGGAGAAGGAAGCAGAGATGTTGTTCAAGAAAAAAGCAGGAATAGATGGCAAGAATTCTGAATATGACAAATTAGCAACTCAAATTGCCAGTAAGTGTAAAGGGTTGCCAATGACAATTGTTACCACTGCAAGGGCACTGAAAAATAAGAGTCTTTCTGTATGGGACGAAACTAATCGAAAACTTGAATCTCAAAACTTAATTGGAGCACCTGAATTCTCAACGAAGTTGAGTTATGAGCTTTTAGAAGATGAGGAACTTAAGTACACATTCTTGCTTTGTGCACGCATGGGTCATGATGCATTGATTGTGGACTTGGTGAAATATTGTATTGGTTTCGGTTTTCTTCAAGAAATCAACACAACAAGGGAAACCAGAGACAGAGTATATACATTGGTTGCAAAGTTAAAAGAGTCAGGTCTGTTGTCTGACAGTTATTCAAGTGACCATTTTACCATGCCAGATACTGTTCGTAGAGCAGCTTTGTCCATAGCACATAAGGAAAATCAGTTATTTACAATGACAAAGGGAAAGGTAGATGAATGGCCTGATGAACTTGAACGGTATTCTGCTATTTCTTTACATCATTGTAACTTCATTGAACAGTTTCCTGGGACAATAAGTTACCCAAGACTTAAAGTTCTTCAAATTGTCAATAATATTCCACGTCCCAAAATACCAAAAAACTTCTTCGAAGGAGTGAAAGAACTTAGAGTATTGATATTGACTGGTATTCATCTCCCCCTCATTGATTCTTCAATTTCATCCTTGCATAAACTTAGAATGCTTTGTTTGGAACAATGTTGCATGCTAGATGAGGAATTATCCATCATAGGAGAGTTGAAAAGGTTAAGAGTTCTTAGTTTTTCAGGATCTGATATTAAAAGTGTGCCAGAGGAGTTAAATGAGCTAAAAATGCTACAAATTTTTGACATAAGTAATTGCCCTAAACTTAAAAAAATTCCACATGGTGTCATATCTAGCTTGGTAAGTCTGGAGGAGTTGTATATGAGAAATACCTTGATTCAATGGGAGGATGAAGAACAAACACGTCAAAGTAAAATAGCCATTCTTTCTGAATTGAAACATTTGAATCAATTGACAACTCTAGACATACAAATACCAAATGTTTCCTATTTGCCAAAGAATTTGTTTTTTGACAAGTTAGATAGTTACAAGATTGTTATTGGAGATTTGAGTTCATTTTTAGAGACAGATTTCAAGATGCCAGAGACATATGAAACATTGAAATTTTTGGCAGTACAATTGAAAAAGGCATCTGACATTCATTCTTTAAAGGGGATCAAAATGTTGTTTGAAGGAGTTGAAAATTTGTATCTAGAACTTAATACTCTCCATGAAAAGCACAATAGTGTCTGTGAAGCCCAAAATATTGTCCACGACCTATTTTATAGATTGAATTTAAAAGGATTTCCATATCTCAAACATTTATGGATTGTAAATAATTCTACCATTGAATCTCTTATACATCCGAAGGACAGGGAGCGCCCTGAGAAAGCTTTTCCAAAACTGGAGTCATTGTATCTCTATAATCTCAAGATGGATGAAATATGCTCATGTAAACTTTCAGAACCCTCCTTTGGTAAACTGAAAGTCATTAAGATCAATCTCTGTGGTGAACTAAAGAATGTATTCTCGATTTCCATGGTTGGACTTTTAAAATTTCTTGAAACAATTGAAGTTTCTGAATGTGGCTCTTTGAAGGAAATTATCAATATGGGACCATCAATCAATCCTGAAAAAACTGAGCTTGTTATGCTTCCTGAATTACGTTATTTGAAGCTACACTCTTTGTCTGAGTTCAATGGGTTTGATGTCATTCCTCAAATAGAAGGAGAGGAAAGAAAACTCTTTCACGAAAAGGTGTGTTTAAAATTATCCTCTAAATTTCTTTATCTTTTAGGGCTAAAACTTCTTCTTTTTTCATGTTTTGTTTTGTTAAACTAGAAAAAGGAAAAGGTTTGTAAGAAGAAAAACTTTAAAAAGAGAAGAAGGTTATTTATCTATTATGAAAATTATGTTGAGAAAGTCAATATCAACTCCTTAGTTTTTAGACACTAATCACTTGTGTCTATTTGCAGGTTGGAGTTTCAAAATTACAAAGACTGGAGTTGTCCTCGATCCAGATTGACGTAATATGGAGTGTGGACCATTCTTCGAAAGGATTATCTTTTGAAAATTTGACACATTTAGACGTTAACGGTTGTTGGAAATTAAAATATTTGATGTCATCTAATGGCCAGGTGTCTGGTGAATCTTCAAAGCCTTCATGTAAGTGAATGTGAGAAGATGAAAAGCATTTTCCTCCCTGAACAAGATCGAGAGAAGGTTGTAATGGTAAGAAGATAGGTTTGTTTAGATTCAATATTATGATCTAAAATTGCAAACCCACAATCATAGTTTCAAATAGTACAATAATTAATGTTGTTTGTTTGTGGATCTATAGATGTTATATTAGTCCACTTCAAATTCTCAGTTTTATTGTTGAATATAACTAGTGTACCTATTTTCTCTTTCCGCTTATTGATTTGGTTTCTCTATTTTACATCTATTTCGATTAACTTATGACTACTGTGATAAAAAAACAGGGCAGCATCTTTCCAAAATTGAAGAATATGAAACTTCGCAGCTTGAAGAGTCTGAGTAAGATATGTAATCCAAAGCTCCCTTCATACTCATTTAGCAAATTAGACACTCTAATCATTGAGGAGTGTCACAAACTTGAAATTTTAATGGAGGGAATATTTGAGAGTTTATGCAACTTGAGAGTTACAAATTGCAAGTACATGCAAGCAATATTTAATATAAGTGAAATTGGGGATGTAACTACTAATTTGCAAGATGTTCATTTAGAAACACTCCCAAAATTGAAGCTTGTATGGAACATAAATAATGAAGACCGAGTAGGGATTCCTAAGTTTAACAATCTGAAGAGGATATGGGCTCAAGATTGTGACAGCTTGGAATATATATTTCCATTCTCTATTGCCAAGAGTCTTGATAATCTTGAATCTCTTGTTATTTGTGATTGTTATGGATTGATTGAAATTGTTGCCGAAAGGGAAACTACCAACACAGACAGAGCCAGATTTAACTTTCCTAAACTAAGCACCATCAAATTTTCAGAACTGCCAAAACTTATGAGTTTCTATCCAACAACTTATGACTTATCATGTCCATTGAAAGAGTTGTCTATTGAACTTTGTAACAATCTGGAACCATTCAACAAAGGAACGGAGCATGCACAAAGAAATCCTGTACATGTATTCTTTCCTGAGGAGGTACTAGTACTAAGCCCCTAAACTCTTCAACAACACTTTTTTAATTCATGAAAAACTAAATAGAAAATAATAAAAATGGAATCATATTCTTCCACTTTTGTTTAAATACGGACATTTATATAAACATACTCATCCTTTTCTTTACATGTTTGTCACTTATAGGTAATCGATAACTTGAAGTCCATGAAAATTGAGTCTTGACATGCAAAGTCACCAAGCAGTTATATGGGTAAAAGTAACCATCGAAGGGATAACTTAGAAGAGCTTTCCTTATCTGGGTTAATGGATACTGAGATTTTATATTCTTTCCTGCATAGAAATCCTAATTTGAAAGACTTATCACTGAATAATTGTTCCTTTGAAAAGATAGTGCCTCCAAAAGAAGACTCTGAAATTGAAAACTTGGGAGTAGTTCCAAATCTGAAAAGCTTGAAGTTGATAGATTTGCCGTATCTTGAAGAGATAGGCTTTGAACCAGACATAATTCTTGAAAGGTTAGAGTTCTTGATTTTAAAGAACTGTCCTTCTATGATTACTATAGCACCTTCCTTTGTATCTTTTACTCGCTTGACAAATCTAGAAGTGGTCAGTTGTGATGGATTACAAAGTCTAATGTCAGCATCTACTGCAAAAGGTTTGGTTCTGCTCAACACCATGAAGGTAGTGAAATGTGAATCCCTGATTGAAATAGTAAGAAAAGATGGAGAAAAATATGCAAAAGTTGTTTTTCAACACTTGAAAGCCCTAGAGCTTGTTTCACTGAAGAACCTCAAGAGTTTCTGCATCTCTGATTGTGACTTTGAATTCCCATCATTGGAGAAATTAGTAGTGAGTGCATGTTATAATATGGATAAATTTTCTGAAACTGTCACCAGGTCACCAATTTTACAAAATATATATGTTTTACATGGAAAAGAGTACAAAGGATTCTGCTGGGAAGGAGATATAAATGCTACAATACAAAAAATATTCCAGGAAATGGTATGCATCTATGTATGATTTTCTTGAGTACATATTTCATTTCAAGTTTGTTGTCCCTTTTTTTGAAAGTTAACTTAAAACTATGTTTAAAAAATTGTGAATTTGTTGTAAATGTTGAACAAGAGAAATAGATATGTTTTGGCTTCAGTTAATAGAGTAGAAAACATAGAAACATTGGCCAATTAATGTCTAACCAAAACATAAACATAGAAGAAGACTCAATTACGAGTGGTTGTATTTAACACAGAAAATACAATGAACTTACACAATATATATCCACAGAAATATTTTGAAGGCATGGAGGAGATGAGCCTTTCTGAACATCAAGAACTACAAAAAACATGGCAACGTGGAGCTGCTCTGCAAAAGCAAAATGCCTGGTTTTATAGTTTAAAAGTTTTGAAGCTTGAGAACTGTGTAATTCATCCATGTGCAATTCCATCAAATATTCTTCCTTATTTGAGGAGCTTGAAAGAGCTTGAAGTACGAGGTTGTAACAACGTAGAGGTCATTTTTGAAATGAACGCTGAAGAGCGTACTGGAGCAACATTCCACTTGCAAAAATTGACTTTACAAAAGCTACCAAAACTTAAGGATGTGTGGGAGAGGAATGGTAAAGGAACTCAGAGCTTTCAAAATCTTAAGCTAGTCCATGTCAGTGAATGTGAAATATTGCAAAGTGTGTTTCCTTTGACCTTGGCAAAAAATCTTAAGAAGCTTGACAAACTCGAAATACTATATTGTCGTGGGTTGCATGAAATTGTTAGAAAGGAAGAGGACACAGCAACAATGTTTGTCTTCCCTTGCTTAACTACACTGCATCTTTGTGATCTTCCAGAGCTGATTTACTTCTACCCAGAATCATTTACTTTGGAATGCTATGTGTTAAATACATTAATTGTGTTGCATTGCCCAGAGTTGGAGCTATTTGGAAGTGGTAATAGTCAATCCATTTTCGTTGATCTAAAGGTACTTAAATAACATGCAATGCTCTCTCTCTCTCTCTATATCTATCTATCTATCTATCTATCTATCTATCTATACACACATACGCATGTATTATGTATTTTTATTTGATTTGCTTTCACTAGGACATTTGCAACCTTGAGGAACTGGTACTTAGCTGGGAGCACACATTGGTTTTAAGGACAAAGTTGGGAGGACCTATGGACAACCTCAAATATTTAAATGATTTTCAGTTGTTCTTTGATCCAGATGAGAAGGAAAGACCTGATTTGCCCATTCAAATACTCCGGAAGATGCCTAATTTAACAAAATTGAGTATAAACTACTGCAATTTCCTCGAAGTATTTCAAACTCAAATCCCGGAAATTGCTGAAAAGACCATGCTTACACACCTGAAAATATTGAAACTGGATAATGTGTTAAAACTCCAGTCCATTGGGTCAGAGGACTCACCTTGGTTGAACGTGATTTGTGACAGTGAAAAGCTCCAACATTTGTATGTTTTCCATTGCCCTGATTTGAAAAGATTAGTGCATTCTACTCATTCAGTGTCTTTCACGTATTTGAAAGTAATTTTCATAGATTGCTGTAAAGAATTGAAGTATTTATTCACATTATCAGCAGTGAATAAGTTAGAGAATCTTGAGTATATAAAAGTCGATGACTGTGAATCAATGGAAGCAATAGTCTTGAAAGAAGAGGATGACATTTCAAAAGAGATCAAATTACAGAAGTTAAGGCGCATGGATCTAACTCTTTTACCAAAATTGGAATGTTTTTATTCAAGCAATGACACTTTACACTTACCCTGCTTGACGCAAGTGGGCATATGGATGTGCCCCAAGATGGAGTTTTTCTCTGGAGGAGAGATACACCTGAATTCTTCTTTTAGAGGAATTCAAGCTTCAAGCGTCTCAAGTGATGACTTGATCTTCTACCATGATCTTAACTCTTCAGTAGAAAGGGTCTTCTTGCAACAGGTAACAACTTCCAATTCTGAATCAATTAATTATGGCTCTTGTTTGAGTGATTTGAATAATCTAAAACAAGAACCATTGTAGATTTATAGCGATTGTTCATAAACAAAGCCGAGAAGGTAATGGATATATTTGATGATAAATCTATTGTAATATTTACAGGAGTTTTTTCAAGCCGTGGACAGGGAGTGTTTTTCTGATAATCTTGAGCTACAAGCAGACCCACGTTATAAAATTGGTCTGCAAAACAAATGGTTGGCCAATTTGAAAACTTTGAAGCTGCATAAATGCACTCTATCATATGCAATTCCATCTTCTATTCTTACTCTTTTAAAGAACTTAAAAGAGTTAGAAGTACGAGATAGCGATCGAGTAGAGGCAATTTTTGATATAAATGACGACACTGAGATTAAGGAAACAGAATCCCAGTTGGAGATATTATTTTTAAGTGGGCTATCAGAGCTTACGAATGTGTGGGAAAAGGACACTCACAAAATTCTCATCTTTCGCAATCTACAAGAGGTTTTTGTTAGTAATTGCCCAAAGCTACAAACTTTATTTCCTGTTTCCCTGGCTAAAAGTCTCAAGGATCTTAAGAAGCTTAAAATAGATAACTGTATAAATTTAAAAGACTTTGTTGAACAGGAAGAAACAACATTTGTAACAGAAAAGTTTGTGTTCCCTTGTCTAGAGGATTTGGAACTCAATGACTTGCCCCAGATCACTTGTCCTAAAATGTTCACTCTGGAATTCCCCTCCGTAAAATTCTTATCTGTGAGGGAATGTGATGGGTTAGGGTTATTTCAAAGTGCATACGATCCCATGGGCGAGGGTACTTCAAGCAGGACACTTCCTCTTATCTCAGACCCAAATGTAAGTAAAGCATCACAGAATCTTTACTTCCAATCTTCTTCTTCTTCTTTCATCTTTTATCTAATTCACACACCTTTCAATGTTATTTTATTTTTGCTCTAATTTGTAGGTCATTTCCAACCTGGAGAAACTAACTCTTGATTGGAAACAAATTATGGCATTAAGCTTATTGTTTAAGTCACAACAGTCTACTGAAGGCCTCATAAATTTAAACAGCATTTCCTTGTGTTTCTTTGGTGCCAAGGAGAATGAAATGCCCATGTTGCCCGTTGAAATACTCAAGGCACCAAATTTAATAGAAATGAATATATACAATTGTGAAAGTCTCGAGAATTTCCTTGTTCAAAACCCCAAAATTAGTGAGGAGGAGGTGCTGGAACAGTTAAAAACCTTGTGGCTATGCAATGTGTCCATTACACAGTTCTCAGAGTATTCATCAAGCTTAAACATAATCTGTGAGAGGCTTCACAAATTACTTGTTACCGGATGTGATCACTTATCAACATTAGGAGTACATTGTACTTCTACGGTGTCTTTCTCATGTTTGAAAAAAGTGATTATATCCGATTGTCCAAACTTGAAGTATTTATTTACATCTTCAGCTGCGAAAATGTTAATGAACCTTGAGGAGATTAGTGTCACCCGATGTGAATCACTGACAGAAATAGTGGTTAAAGACGGAGATGCAACTTCCGAAGCCATCAAATTTGAGCGACTCCACTCCATTTATCTACTATATTTAACAAGTTTAGTATGCTTTTATTCTGGCAGTGACACTCTGCAATTATCATCTCTGAAAACTGTTACAATATGTAGCTGCCCAAACATGAAGATTTTCTCCCAAGGAATTGAATCCCTTATGGGAATTACGTTATCCATGGACCTGGAACCAGACGATTTACCCCCTCCACAAGATCTTAACACCAGAATAAAAGGGATATCACAAAGAAAGGTAAACATTTCAAGGATGTATTTCGAAATATATTTATAATTTATCTAACCTTATCATATTGAATGCATATTTAGAAGTAATTTATAAAATTTATAAATGCAAACTTTTGTAATATTTTCAGGAGTTTATTGAAGCAGTGGACAGAGAATGTTTTTCTGGTTATCTTGAGCTACAAGAAGATCCACATTGTAAGTTTAGCCTACAAAACCAATGGTTGGGCAATTTGATTAGTTTGAAGCTTGAGAACTGTAGTCTGTCATGTGCAATTCCATCTGCTATTCTTACTCTTCTAAAGAGCTTAAAAGAATTGGAAGTACGGTATAGCACAACAGTAGAGGTACTTTTTTATGTGAATGACACTGAAACTACACAAATAGCATCGCAGTTGAAGATGTTGACCTTAGAAGGGCTATGGAAGATGACACGTGTTTGGGAAAAGAAGAAAAATGGAGTTCTCATCTTTCCGAATCTGCAACAGGTCATTGTTAGAGGTTGTGAAAACCTGCAAACTTTGTTTCCTGCTTCCCTGGCAAAAAATCTAAAAAGTCTAAAAAGCCTTCAAATAGAATGTTGTGCTAAGTTGCATGAAATTGTAGAAAAAGAAGACACAGAAGCAAAGTATGTGCTCCCTTGTTTAGAGAAGTTGAATCTTTTTTCCTTGCCAAGAATCACTTGCTTTTGCCCTCAAACATTCACTTTGGAATGCCCAACCTTAAATAAATTATCCGTGGTACAGTGTGACAAATTGGAGTTATTTCAAAGTGCACCTTCCATGGGTGAGGGTACTACAATTAACAATAAGCCTCTAATTTCAAGTCTAGAGGTAAGTGCTCATCAAAGAATTAGCACTGTCAATTTTTTGTCTATTATTACAGATCTTAATTTCTATTGAATTTGATTTTGCTTTAATTGTTAGGTCATTTCAAACCTGAGAGAATTAGAACTTGATTGGAAACATATTCTGGCATTAAGAACAAGGCTTAGGTCTGAAAAATTTACTGGTGTCTTCAAATATGTAAATAACATGAAGCTGGTCTTGGACGGTGATGAGAGTGAGATGCCTCTAGTGTTCAATGAAATAGTTCATACAACACCCAACTTAATAGAAATGACGATGGCTATGGTCAATTGCAATAGTACGGAGATTTTCCTTGCTCAAAACCCCAAAATTGTTGAGGATGGGAGGCTCTTACAGTTAAGAATATTGACACTAGTCCATGTATATGCTATCATGACATCCAGTCACAAAACTCATCATGGTTAAAAACAATCTGCGAGAAGGTTCACGAATTACATGTCATCGAATGCCCTCATGTTGAAACAATTGGAGTGCATCCTACTTCTACAATGTCTTTCTCTTTTCTGAAAAAGGTGGTTGTACAAGGATGTCCCCGATTGCGGTATTTATTTACATTTTCAGTCGCAAAAAAGTTAGTGAACCTCAAAGAGATCCTTGTCGAACAATGTGAATCACTGAAAGAAATAGTGGCCAAAGAGGAAGATGAAGATGAAAATGAGATGATATTCATGAAGCTTGAGTATTTGACTCTTATCTCATTAGACAAATTTGAAAGCTTCTACACGGGGAGTTCCACTTTGAGTTTTCCATCCTTGAGAAGAGTGTGGGTTGAAAAATGCTTCAGCACCAAAATTTTCCGTCGTCGTGATAAAGTACCTCCGAAATTTAGGGTGGCAATAGATGAAATCCGTTATAAAGGTGATACAAAATCTCTGATCACGCAACAGTTTGAGGAGGAGGCATCATGAGTTAGTTTGGTGACAAATTCCCTTCACTTGTAAGTGAGTACACTATTTCATTATCTATTCCTCTTACAAATGGAATTGGCATATGCTGAACAACTTCTACTCAATAATTAGTGTGAAGGCCTTCATCATCTAATAACTTTTCTCTGTGTTTTCATTTTACATAAATGAAGAAATATGAAATGTTAAATCAAAATATATATTTTCCCCAATAAGTGTTGGTCATCACTAATCACTTCATTTTTGTAAATAACTTGGTTCAGGAAATTGTGTCAGCTGAAAGAAACTTGCTGTCGTTGCATTTGCTTATGGTAGGTACCCTTGAAAACATGTTTTCTTCTTTTTATCAAGCACGCCAACAGAGAAGACATGGATCTTAGTGAGTTTATTTTCCTTCTTGCATTTATAAGTGTCCATCTTTGTAAAGCTTGGATCTTAAAATAAATGATAACATTACAAGTTTATTCTTAAAGATTGAAAGGAAAGGAAAGTTCAGACATGAATAGGTTTACATTGTTCCACTCTCTAACCATAGATCTTTAAAAAATACTGAAATTGCAGGAATCAGGGGACTCAAAGATGGAAATGATAGCGACCTGACTACAACTATCAACAAATAGAGGGCTTTTTCGTTGTGTTGAAGTGCATTGTTCATGAATAAAGTTTCTCTGTATACCTACAGGAAACGTGAATGCTTCTGAAGATATGTAAAGTTGTTTTTGAATAAGTGTTGTTCTTGTATTCATACAGGATCAGAGTGTGTTGCTTTAGTAGGTTTGAATTGTTTAAAATTAAGTTGTTGAAGGGTTTTCCATGAATAAATTTGCCATGAGTTTATTTGTAAAGAAAGACGCTCCATGAATAAGTTGGAAATTGGCATTGCATCCCTAGACATGTTGTTTCTCTGCTTATGAACAATGCTGAGACGTATTTGTATGTATGCATGGTTTTTAAGTTGTAAAATGAGTGTCATCATAATCTCTTATATGTCATTAGTACTAAGTATCCATAATCTCTTCCATAAACTAAACTCTTTTCTATGAACTTCTAATATATGTTAATGTTCTAAAATTCTATTTTTCATTTTTATACATCACACTTTTGTATGATTTGTATCTTCCATACTATCTTCTGGCTGATTTTCTTACATGGTAAAAATGGTATTTTATTTTTTAACTAATTTTGAGGAACTAAGAAACTTTGTATTCATAGAGAAGTGCTTTTTTTATCAAATTTCTGTGAAAAATATTTAGCCTAAGATTTTTGCCGAATTTTCTGAAAAGTATTTCATAGAATGTTTTGTAAATTTTTCTGGTAAATTTATTTCGTTCGAAAAGTTAAGCTAAAGCAATTTTAAATTATTCGCTACGAAAACATTATTATAATTTAAATAATAGATATTATTGTATTAAATTAACCATAGCTCAATATTTTTCATACTAATTAAATATTAACTAAATTAAATGTAACTTTATACGTTCAAAGTATACAAAAGGATTTGTCAAATTCATAATTTGATTAAAAATTAATAAATATACTTATATTACACTGAATAAATTTGTTTATTTTAATATTTTAAAAATTTATATCACTATTTTCTCTCTCCTCTATTTTATACATTAGTCCACCCTTCACCCCCAATTTTAAATTTGACCTAGACACTTTTGTACGATAGCCGCCCTCGTTTCTCCACATCTACAATTTGAATGTTCTGTTTCAAATCCTTTTCAAGCAACCCATTCTTCACCTTCACCTGGTTAATCATTTGTATGTTTACTTAATCATTTGTATGATTTATATGTGCAATCCATGTTTAAATTAGTTAAATTAGTAAATGACCGTGGTTTGAATTTATTTTGGAAAACATTGGAAGTGGACTTCCATAAACTATTTTATTTAAAAAAAAAAGTTATTACGGATGTCGACATCCGATTCATGAATTTGAATTGCAGATGTCAACATCCGATTCACGCGTTTTGAAATAATGTTATGGATGTCGATTTGCTAAGTCAACTATTACGGATGTCCACATCTAATTCAGGATTTTTATATTGTGGATGTCGATATTCGATTCACGCATTTTGATATAATGTTTACGGATGTGGTTTGGTAACTCAACAATTACATATGTCGATATCCGATTTACACATTTTGAAATAATGTTACGAATGTGAATTTTGAACTACAACATTACGGATGTCAATATTTAGTTGAGAGATTTAAGAACCAGATGACAACATTCGGTTTCCTTTATTTCAATTCATAATTCGTGGAGTTTTAAATGCACTGTATTAGAAAATAATGTCCACATTATTGATATTATATTATGGGTTAAATATGTTTTTGGTCCCTCAAGTTTCAATGAATTTTGGACTCAATCCCTCTTCGAGACTTGATACCAATTTAGTCTTTCATCTTTATAAATGTGTGGATTTAGTCCTTATTACCAAATTTTATTAAGTTTATCTGACATCTGACGTTTCAAACGTATTTCATGATAGTATTTGAATTATTTACACCATTTGACACATTTTTGCTTCAATATTAACTTAAATATTATCATAAAATGCATTTAAAATGTCAAATAAACTTAAAGAAATTTGGTAAGAAGACTAAATTCACACATTTTTAAAGATTAAGGACTAAATTGGTATCAAGTTTCGAAGAGGGACTAATTCCAAAATTCATTGAAACTTGAGGGACCAAAAACATATTTAACCCTTATATTTTTAATATTTATATAAACTAATATAATGTAAATTATATTTTATTTGTTTAATTTTTTATTTAGTAAAAATTATTAAATATTTAAATTGATATAAACAAAAAAAAAAATAAAACAATTTTACAGATGTTAACCGAATGTAAAGATCTAGTTAACAAATTTTTATTTTTTTTATGATTAAAAGTTAATAAATATTAATATAATATTTTTTTAATATTTATATAAATTAATATAAAGCAAATTATATTTTATTTGTTTAATTTTTTATTTAATTAAAATTATTATATTTTCAAATTAATATAAATTAAAAAAATAATATAACTTTAAATACGTTAATCGGATGTGAAAATCCGGTTATTTTAAAAAATATTTTTTTAAGATTAAAGGTAATAGATATTAATATAATAATTTTTTAAATATTTAAAATTAAATTAAAATAAAAATTAATTATATATATATATATATATATATATATATATATATATATATATATATATATTTTTGATTATATATATATAAAAACAGATTTTGATATCTGTCTCTCTCACTATATATATACATACGTTAATATCCGGTATATATATAAATGTTATTTTTCTAAAAAACATTTATTCCTTTCTGTTATACAAGAAATTTTTTAATTTAATTTATTTTAAAATATATTTTATCTTCTATGTATTATATAAAAATAAATTAGCTATAAAAAAGATATTTTTTGTATTTACATTTTATATTTTCACTTTTATCTTTAAATTATTGTTTTAAAAAAATTAATTATTACATAAATAGTTTTTAATCATTATTTTAAAAATCATTTTTATCTTTAACTGTTCTTTAAATATATCTTTTTATATATATTTTATTTTTTTAATTAATATCTAATAATTATTTTAAAAATTAATTAACTTTAACTCAAATTTTTATGAAAATTAAAAAATTGAAACGCCTGTGTTTCTTAATATATATTAAATAAATTAAAAGTAAAAATTAATTTTAAAAAATTAACTTTAAAAAAATAAAATTAAATAAAATTAAATATATGTACCTATATATATATATATATATATATATATATATATATATAATATCGAGATCCATTAAAAAAAATTAAACATTCAGATTATCGGATATCAACTTCCTTAGAATAAAAAGAAATTCGAATATTGACGTTACTTAGAAAAAACTTTGGGTGTGAGCGGATAAGAAAGAGAAAAAAGTTGTTATTTTAACAAATGGATTAAATGAAAATTTTGAAAAAATTTGAGATACAGGCAAATATTTGGAGGTGCAAGACAAAACCTTTATATTCATTTCTCACTGGCACATTCAAAACTCCGTTGTGCCTGGTCAAGATTTGTCAAGAATCTTTGTTGTTCGTGCAGGAATCTCACCAAACTTCAAAGTATATTGGATGTGAAGAGAAAGCAACACGAGAGGTTGAGAGAGGAGAAAAAGCAACTCTGTAGAGCTTGCTGCAAGGAGGTTCTAAAGGTAAGTTTTCTTTATCAATAAATTCATACCTTGTGCTTGGTTTCGTCATGTCTATAGGTTTCTCTGTTCGTTCATTCCATTGTTCTTTTGCATCAAGTTGTATGGGTAATTTTTTTGAAAGAGCATGAGGTAAGTTAACCATAAGAGCACTCCATTCCCAAACCGACCCAAGATCGGGGGCACACTCCAGCTTCTACGATAGAATCATCAAACCTGCCACCATAATATCTTTTTCTTTGCCTTATAGTGGGTTGAACTGCATGCTTGTTGTATTGCTGGTGTGGGCCTCTTCTTTTTCATGTATTATTCAATCGGTGTTTCGGAGAACCTATTATATGGTGAAAAGAAAAATGAAAATCTGCCGCTAGCTGAAGAACCAGGCAATGTTGTTGCGGGCATGCACATTCTTTCGGTTGTTTGGTTTTTCTTGGAGGTGTTCTTCCTTTGTTATTGTTCAATATCTTAGTCCTCTGTGCATGTGTGTGCCCTTTTATCTATTCTTAATGCATTTGAATGAGGTTTGACTTTTATGTAGGACATTTTCTTTTCTCTTCGAGTGAGTGGGCCGTTTCTCTTTTGTATATGCCTACTGCATGTGCGTGCCCATCTTGGCATTTCTTTTATGGCTTAATGCGTTCTGATATGTAAAACATTATGGCATAATTTTGAATGAATTTTAAAATCCAATTGCATGGCTTCATTTCATTCGGCTCCAGGTGCAGAATTGCATGGCATAATGTTTGATTGAAAGAAGCATGTGTGGGGCTCAAAGTGAATCTGTTACAAGTATATATGAAACCCATTTTAAATTATATTTGTAAATTAGCATAGTTATGACCCATACTGTCAAACTGTGTTCTTAATTAACATTATGTTGTTGTTTGTGTACATGCAAAAGAAGATGTAGTTGAGATAAAGCATGGACTCTAATAGTTGGTTTTCATAAGTTCATTGCCTCTTTTAAAGGCATGGCTAAAAGAGCGGTTGATGAGAGCCGGTTGACTATGCAAACTTTTGTAGCTTGAGAGTGGGTTTTTAGGCTGATGTAATGGGGTCGCTAAGTACTAGTGTTTTTCTAATTTTGCGTCAATTTTGATGGGACGCTAAATAGAGTTTTTCTTATAATATTTCCTTGTCCCTCTATCCATTGAGTTGCGCAATTTTCTAACTCTTCCAAATCAGCCAAACTTGACAACCCCTTAACATAAATCTCTTTTAAGTTTAAACTATTAGTTATGTCAAAAACTTGTAGCTTAGCTAAGTGGTTCAATTTAGTTGGAAACTTATTAATATCAGACATGATAAATTAAGAACTCTTAGTGTCTCAAATTCTCCAATGATGAATAACTCTCACCTAACTTGTTCCTCTCCAAACAACGCATTTTGAGCTTTTTTTAAGCATTTAACTGATGAAGCTAGCATGATAGACTGAACCTTGGAGCTGTTTCATTACATCAAAAAAGTTGTTGGGTATTTCCATATGTGGATCTTGTTGTGTAGATGGAGGACTCTAAGTCTAAACCAATGTATGCTTTTAGAAAACTTCTTCATGATGTGAGTGATATCTCAATGCGATAAGAAAAGAGCAGTGTACCTATCAAGTTTGTCCATGTCAGGCCATTATTCTAGCTTTCCCTTTGTTAGTGCAAATGCATGCATATGTTGTGATATTATTGACAAAGCTACATCTCGGATAATATCTTGCATGGTGAAACGATCACTTGAAAAACTACCGGTCAACGAAGTTAACTCCTTCAACTCTTCAACCAATGTACTCCATCTCTAGCTTCCCTAATCGTGTAAATTCCTTGAAGTAAACCTAAACGAATGCAATTTCTCTCCAAGTTTTAAATTAATGCATCCTTGCTCATCCAAGCACATATTAACAAAGTGTGTTGGAGCTCATCCTTTACTAGAAGATTATAACTCAAATTTGTAGAAAATTCTAGCACTGATGTTAGGTTTTGCCTTCCAAGGTTTCAATATGTATCATTCCATACTGGAAGGCTTTTTGTTTTCTAAAGCATTTGCAGTTGTTACAATTGTCATGGACAATCCTTTATATTTTTTTGAAATTTGAGCTGCTAATGCTTTAAACAAAGAATTTTCATTATCTATCTTAGGCAAGGTCTTAAACATCTTCTATGCTTCCTTTTTCGTTAATGCTTTCACAACACAGTTTGAATTGCTTTTCCATCCATCGGTGTTAACAAAAGATGTTTACTATTGAAAATCATCAAAATTTTGCATTCTATGTGTCTAGCAAGGATCTTCTACCTTCCTAAAAATAGAAGCACCAAATTCTTCAATTTTCAACTGAAAGATCATTCATTTTGTGATTCACCAACTATCATCATTGTTCTATGGAATTTCCAACAAATTGAATTCAAATTTCAACCCCATACTATCTACAATTATAAGGGTATTCGTCTTTGGTTCCTTCAATCTATCTCGTAAGTGAGTTGCGCTCTCACTCCTAGATTCCCTTTCCATCTTCATCCCCAACTTCTAGGCAATTTGTCCTTGAATTCTTCTTATGTCAGGATGACTTGTTATCTTCACCATGATCACCACATCGAATATGTTGTCTTTTACCTTCTTAACAACTTCTTTTATCAAACTAGTCTTTCTCACACCGCTCCACCATAAACTCCAATTATTCCAACACTCGAGTCTACTAATGCTTCCATAATATCATCCATAGTTTGATTTCTTGATTCAAACATTTCATACCTACTGTTATCAAAATCAACATCATAGGAAGGTGGTCTCAACCAACAAGAGAAATCATCGTCATATGAGGTCTGCAGTACTACGCTACCCCTCCTTGCAATATCATTTACCATTTTTCTTAGACGATACCTTATCAAGGGTTTAGGAAGGTAACCATCAGACTACACGACATAAGGACGGTCTTCATTTTCCCATAATATTCTAAGACCGTACTTATGTTGTGTAATCCGACGATTACCTTCCTAAACCCTCCATAAGACGTTGTCTAAGCAAATTGGTGAATGATATTACAGGTAGAGTTAGTTTACTACTGTAAACCTTAAATGATGATAATTTTTCTTGTTGGTTGGGACCAGCTTCCTAAAATGTTGATTTGGATAACATTAGGTATCAAATGTTTGAATCAAGAAATCAAACCCTGGGTGATATTATATCAGCATTGGCAAACTCGAATGTTGGAATGATTGGAGTTTATGGGTGGTGTGTGGAAGACTAATTTGATCAAAGAAGTTGTTAAGAAGGTAAAAGGCAACATCTTCAATGTGGTGATCATGGTGAACGTAACAAGTCATCCTGATATAAGAAGAATTCAAGGACAAAATACTAAGAAGTTAGGGATGAGTTTGGAAGGGGAATCTAAGAGTGAAAAAACAGCTCACTAACGAGATAGATTGAAGGAACAGAAAGAGAAAACTCGTATAATCCTAGATAATATGTGGTGTAACTGGATCTCAACATGTTGGGAATTCCATCTGAGAATAATGATGAATTCCCAAATGAAAGACTTCTCGGCTCGTCACAATTATGCATTGCAAAATAAAGAATGATGATTCCACTTTGAGGAAGGTGGAAGATTCTCTTACTAGATACACAGGATGCAATAATTTCCAATAGTGAACAACTTTTGTTAAGACAGATGGATGGAAAACAATTCAAACTTTTTGTGTAAAAGCATTAACGCAGAGACAACGTTTAAGACCATATCTGAGATAGTTAATGAAAATTCTCTGTTTAAAATATTAATAGCTCAAATTTCAAAGAAATGTAAAGGGTTGTCAATGACAATTGTAGAAAGTGCAAAGGAATTAAAGAACAAAAGCCATCTGGTATGGATGGATGTATATCGAAACCTTTAAAGGCAAAACTTAAGAACATTGCAAGAATTTTCTACAAACTTGAGTTATAATCTTCTAGAAAATAACGAGCTCAACCACACTTTGTTAGTTTGTACTTGGATGAGCCATGATGCATTACTTACTGACTTAGTGAGAAACTACATTGGTTTAGGTTTACTTCAAGGAATTTACACTGCTAGGGAAGCCAGAGATAGGGTACATGCATTAGTTGAAGGAGTTAAGTTTGTTGTCTGATAATTTTTCAAGTGACCGTTTCACACAGCTTTGTCAATAGCATCACAACATATGCATGCATTTGCACTAACAAGGGAAAACTAGAAGAATGGCTTGACATGGACAAGTTTGATAGGTATGCTGTTATTTGTTTACCACATTGAGATGTCACTCACATCATGAAGAAGTTTCCTAAAAGCATATATTGTTTTAGATTTAGAGTCTTCCATCTTGACAATAAGGATCCACATATGGAAATATCCAACAACTTTTTTTGTTGGAATGAAAGAACTTGGATTGCTGATATTGATTGTGTCCCTATCATTTTTACCTGCATCAATTGTGTGCCTTAAAAAACTCAAAATGCTTTGTTTGGAGCGGTGCCAGTTAGATACTAAGAGTTGGAGACACTTAAGAGTTCTTACTTTATCCGGATCTGATATTGATAAATTTCCAGTTAGCTAAGCTACAAATTTTTGACATAAGTAATTGTTTTAAACTTAGAGAGATATGTGTTGTTGAGTTTGGTTGATTTGGAAGAGTTGTATGTGAGAAATAGCCCAATTCAATGGAAATATGAGGAACATGTAAATGCTAGTCTTTTTGAGCTGAGACAATTGTATCAGTTAATAACACTAGACATAGAGATCCCAGGGATTACCCATATGTCTAAGAACTTTTTCTTTGACAAGTTGGATGGTTACAATATTGTCATCTGAGATGTCAGTGCTTATTCCGTATTGGGTATTAAGATGCGTGAAACATCAAGACTTTTGGTACTTCAACTAGAAAACGGGTTTGACGTTCACCACCAAAAGGACATCAAAATACTATTCGAAAGAGTTGAAAATTTGTTGTTGGGGCAGCTAAATGATGTTGAAGATATTTTCTATTAATTGAATTATGAAGGATTTCCATATCTAAAGTATTTGTCCATTGTGAGTAACTCGAAAATTAAGTCCGTCATCAGTTCCAAGAACCAAAAACATCTTGAGTAAGTATTTCCCAGATTAGAGTCATTGTTTCTATGTGAAGTCAACAACATGGAGCATCTATGCTACAATCAACCTAATTGAAAATCATCGAGCTTAATATGTGTGGCCAATTAAAGAATGTCTTCTTCTCTTGTACAATGAAACATCTTTCTGCACTTGAAGCAGTTGAAGTTTCTGAATGTGACACTATGAAGGAGATTGTTGCCTCAAGCGGAAAACAGAGAACAAAATACCTTTCCTGAATTGCGTTCTTTTACACTACAATCTCTGTCTGAATTGATTGGATTCTACACCAATGGTCCGTTACCAGGAGAGCAAGTGTCAAATAAACTCTTTGATGAAAAGGTATATATATGCTTAACATTTTCTAGTAGATTTGGATTATCGCTCATACTGAACTTTCACATATTTTATATTATTCGGCTAAAATTAAGAAAGAAGAGTTTGGGAGCATATTTACAATATTACAGACTCTTAATCCAACCGAGGTTGTAGACTCAAATCCTTACAAGCCACTTGAGAACTCTCGATTGAAGATTTTGAAGCTGGCAAATTGTGAACTTGGATCGCATGCCATTCCAACTGTTGTTTTTTCCCGTTTGAAGAACTTGGAGGAATTGGAAGTAAGCAACATGAATGTAGATACAATATTTGATATAATGAAGGAAGAGATGAAGGGATGTACCTTTTCGTTAAAGAAAATGACTTTAAATAACTTACCAAATCTGACAAAAGTATGGCGGGATAAGAATCCTGAAGGAATTTTTAGCTTTCAAAGTCTGCAGGAAGTGGTTGTTAATAATTGTGAAATTCTTGAAACTCTCTTTCCAAGTTGGCTAAAATAGTTAAAAAGCTTAAAAAACTTGAAATACGCTGCTGCAAAAAATTTCTAAAAATTGTTGAACAAGAAAATGCAATAACAGAGGCAACAGCAGAATTTTCATTCCCTCGTTTAACCTCACTGAATCTGCATATGTTACCACAACTCAGTTGCTTTTATCCTGAAAGATTTACTCTGGAGTGCCCTCATTTGAGTCATTTAGAGGTGGTATATTGTGGTGACTTTGTGACATTTGAAATTCATCAAGCACATGGTTCTACTTCGGTTAATAGAAAAGCTCTTTTCTCTGAAGAAAAGGTTTGTAACGAATCTGCTTTTCTCTTCTTTTCTTCTTCTATTTGTCTTAATTTGCTTGCCCTTTTGTTCTTTCATCACATACGCTAATTTCATTTTGGAGTCATTGAAGCTGGATTGCAAAAACTCTATGATGCTATATAATGGAAAATTTCTGGATGAGATGCTTCATCAAGTAATCAAATTTGAGCTGAATTTGGACAATGACAATGACAATGAAATACCAGATGTAATACTTAAGAAGATGCCCCATGCCGAATATATTAAAATTAGAGTTGTCAATTTGGTCCCTAGCCCATGGGCCACCCTGGCCCACTCTTCATAAAGCCCTCTTTTAGGGGGTCCCCAAATGAGGGGGCCAAAAAAACGCCCCAGCCCCCAAAGCCCCCTTTCTAGTGGGTTAGGGCTAGGGCTAAGGTGGGTTAGCCCCCCAATAATACTACATTAAGCCAAAGTCAAAGATCAAGTCGAGCGACCTGGATGGGCCTGATGACTCGAAAAGGCTCGACGACCCGGACAAGCCCAATGACCAGGACAAGCCCGATGACAAGGACGGGCCCGACGACCAAGATGGGCCCGACCACCAGGACGGGCCTGACAACCCAGACATGCCCGACAACACGAACGAGCACGACGACCCAGACGGGCCCGACAACCTAGACGGGTCCGACAACCCGGATGAGCCCGACGACCTGGACATGTCCTACAACCCAGACAGGCTCAACAACACAGACGGGCCAAACGATCCTAACAGGCCTAACGACTCGAATGAGTCCAATGACCAGACGAGCGTGATGATCCAAACAGGCCCAACGAACCGAACAGGCCCGTCGACCCGGATGGGCCCGACGACCCAGACGGGCGCGATGACCTGGACGAGCCCGATGATAAGGACGAGCCCAATGACCAAGACGGGCCCAATGATCCTAACAAGCATGACGACCCGAACGGGCCCTATGATCCAGGCAGGCCCAACGACCCGAACGGGCCCGACCACCCGGACGGGACCAACGAACCGGATGGGTCCGATGACCCGGACGGGCGCGATGAACTGGACGAGCTCGATGACAAGGACGGGCCCGACGACCAAAACGAGCCTGACGACCCGGATGGACCCGATGACTCGGAAGGGCCCGAAGACCAAGACGGGCCCAATGACCCGAACAGGCCCGATGACCCAGACCGGCCCGATGACCCAAATGGGCCCGATGACCGGGACATGCCCGATGATCCAGACAGGCCTAAGGACTCGAACAGACTCGACGACTCGTATGGACCCAACGACCTGAACGGGCCCTACGACCCAGATAGGCCTGACAACCCAAACATGCCTAAGGTCGGGCCCGTTCAAGTCGTCGAGCTCGTCTGAGTCGTCGGGCCCGTCTGTGTCATTGGGCCCGTCCGGGTCGTCAGACCCGTCCGGGTCGTTGGGCCTGTCCAGGTTGTCGGGCCCGTCTGGGTTCTCGGGCCGGTTCAGGTCGTCGGGCTCATCCGAGTAGTCAGGTCCGTCCAAGTTGTCGGGTTCGTTCAGGTCGTCGGGTTCGTTCAGGTCGTCGGGCCCGTCCAGGTCGTCGTCCCCATCCGGGACATCAGGCCCGTGTGTGTCGACGAGCCCGTACGTGTCATCGGGCACGTCTGGGTCGTCGGGCCTGGCTGGGTCAAAGGGCATGTCCGGGTCGTCAGGCCCATCCATGTTGTCTGGCCCGTCCGAGTCGTCGAGCAAGTCTAGGTCGTATGGCTCGTCTGGGTCTGGGTCGTCGTGCCATTTCGGGTCGTCGAGCCCATCCGGGTCGTTGGGCCCGTTCGGATTGTTGGTCCTGTCTAGGTGGTTGGGCCGTCTAGGTCGTCGAGCCCGTCTAGGTCGTATGGCCCGGTCATCTGGCTCATTGGGCCCGTCTGGATCGTTTGGGACGTCGGGCCCGTTCGAGTCGTCGTTCTTGTCGAGGTCGTCGGGCATGTCCTGGTCGTTCGACCTATTCGGGTCGTCGTGCTTGTTCGGTTCGTTGGGCCTGTCCCACAAATAGCAATTAATTTAAAAATATATATATATTTTTCATGTGAAAGATGAAAGCCCATGGGTTGGCGCTGACTCAGGTCTTTTGTAGGGTTTTTGGCCCTATGGAGTTCTTTGTTGGGGGCTTTTTTTTCAATGTGGGTTTTTTTAGCTCTAGCCCACATGGGCCAGGGCCAAAACCCGTGAGCTGGGCCAAATTGACACCTCTAATTAAAATAAGGGGATATTCTGGTCTTAAGAAGTGAACCTCATCTCATCATGAACAAGGTGAAACCAAAACCCTTGCACACAAGAAAACCTTTCCTTCATTATGTGTTTCAAAAGTTGGTAGGCACCTTTAAGAAGATAAAATTAAATAAATCTCTTCAAAAGTTAAAATTGACTTCTACATCGTTAAAACAAATTTTTAGAAAATTTATTATGTGATCTTACAAACTAATATTTATATAGATTAATTTTAGCATGCAAAAAGTTAGTTTTAATTTTTTTTTTCCTCTCGTGGAAATGTTTATAAAGAATCTTATCGAGAGAGATTTTAAATTGATTTACAAAAATTCAATTGTGTTAACTTGTTCGAAACCTTATTTATTTTATACAAATTATTTTAAGTTACGAAGAATAACTTTTATTTATTATCTTTTTATATAAGTAGAGAAATTTATTCAAACAAATAACTTTTTAAGATACTCAAAGCATATCCAAATTGCATATATTTGTGCATATAGTTCATGTTTTATTTTATTTTTATGTAGGAGAGACAAATCAAAATCTGGGGAGATGGAGACCACCTGAGAATAAGAAGAAAAATAAGATAATAAAATAGAGAATATTATCTTCATGTAAATGCCAACCACTTTTGGCTCACCAATAAAATAGCTGATGACACTCTATTGTCTCCTTTTTATTTATATTTTATAGTAACTTTCAAACTCCAATTTTAGTGTTTCTAAATACGGAGGGGGAAGGGAGACTTTTGTCACTTTGAAGACTGATCGAGGGAGTTATACAAGAGTTCTCTCTTATCTGGTTTGCTATATTTTCACTGTGTCCATGTCCTATTAGGAATTAGACATTTTTTTCTACTTGGTTTGATTGAATATTTTTTATAGTCGTTTGGTTTGATATTGTATTTGCAAAGGTCAAAAGTTGCTTTATCAGCAAATACATGCATACGTGTCTAAAGATAGCAGAGTCAAGAGAGGAGGAAAAGAGGTTTGGTGAAGATGTCTTCATTTTGGAGAGACATAGGATTTTGCATGAGCTTGATTATACCTTTATTTGCCTTTTCTTGGACAACATTACAATCTATCTGTATAACTTTTAGCTTGTGCAGATGATCAGATCAAAAGAAGCTGAGTGAAACCCTACATATTTTCAAAACAAAAGCTGAAAGATTTAGGAACCGAATTAAGCTTAGTAAAACAAAGTCTATATGACACGGTAAAAAATCTACAAGACAACAACCACCTTCCCGTGGCCCTAAAGCAAGAAGACTATTATCACTTAACTCATTCATCTCAATTAGAGGTGTCAATTTGGCCTCTAGCCCATGGGCCAGCCCTGGCCCACTCTTCATTAAGCCCCCTTTTAGGGGTGCCAAAGAAAGCCCCAGTCCCCAAAGGCCCCCTCTCCAGTGGGTTAGGGTTAGGGCTAAGGTGGGTTAGGCCTCCCAAATAATACCTAGCCGAGTGATCTAGACGGGTCCGAAGACCCAAACAGGCATGACGAGCCAAACGGACCCGATCACTCGGACAAGTCTGAAGCCCCAGACGGCCCCGACGACCTGGACGGACCCTAAGACTCGGACTGGCTTGAAGACCCGAACCGGCCCAACAAACTGGACGAGCCAAAAGACCTTGACCTGCATGATGACCTAGACGGGCTTGGCGACCCGGACAAGCACGATAACCTGGACGGGCCCTACGATTGGAGACCATCCAGACGGGCCCAACGACACGGATAAGCCCGACGACCCGAATGGGACCGACGATCTAGACGGGCTCGATGATTCGGACAGGCCCGACGACCCAGACGGGCCCGATGACTTGGACAATTGAAACAATTGAAGTTTCTAAGTGTTACTCTTTGAGGGAGATTGTGTCTGTGGAAGAATCGCAAAGCAACACTCAGGTATCCAAATTGGTGTTCCCGAAATTACTCTATTTGAAGCTACAATCTTTGTCTCAGTTTGGTGAAATAAGTAAATTAGGCGTTCCTGTTTATAATGAATTAGTTTAAATATTAAATTGCATGTCGATCAAAATATTGTGATACAGTTTTGTTTTTTTCTTTTTGTGATACTGTTTTTTTGTTCTTTTTGTGATACTGTTTTGTTTTTACTTAACTATTATAAGAAATTGAAAAAAGTAGTCCTTTTGAAAGTTACCATCCTGCACAGTTATTTTTACATAACCAGTATGTTTGCACTGAATTGCACTGGTTAAACATCTATGAATCATATTGTTATTAAAATTTATAAAAAGAAGTATTTTAAATTTATCAATTATATTTTAAATTCAATAGTAAGTAATTTATCATTGTGATATAAAATCATTTTTAAAATATATAAATAGTAAAAATATTGAATATGATGATAAAATTAGAAGAAGGGTAGTTTGATATTTAGAGACTTTATTTGCTGGTGGTGGAGTAATATAAATGCTGTTTCAGGAACAGAAGAGGAGGAAGAATAATAGTTTTGCTATTTTTGTAGATATGAAGTTCTATATTCACAAATAAGAAAATATGAAAAGTGAATGACAATTGATTAACTTAATACAGAGGAGCATATTAACTAATGGTAATATATATTCCCAGAAATTTTTTGAAGGTATGGACAAGATGAGTTTCTCTAATCACCCAGAACTACAACAAGCCTGGCAAGGTGGTGAAGTTGATCCGCAAAGTATTCATAGTTGGTTCTATAATTTGAAAGTTTTGAAGCTGGAGAACTGTGAAATTCAACAATGTGCAATTCCATCTAATATTCTTCCTTGTTTGAAAAACTTAAGTGAACTGATGGTGCAAGATTGCAACAAGGTAGAAGTAGTTTTTGAGATGAATGTCACAGAGGGAAATGGAACAACATCCCAATTGAGGAAATTAACTCTAAAAGGACTGTCAAAGCTTAAGAATGTGTGGGAAAGGAATGGTGAAGGAACTCAGCTTTCAAAATTTGCAGGAAGTGTGTGTTCAAGATTGTCACATGATGCAAACTTTGTTTCCTGTAGCCCTGGTAAAAAATCTTAAGAAGCTTCACAAACTTATAATTAAATCTAGTTGGGGGTTGTTAGAAATTATTGGAAAGGAAGACAATGCAGCATCAGTAACACAGAATTTTATGTTCCCTTGTTTAACTAAGCTAACTCTTATTGACCTGCCAGAGCTCATTTACCTTTATCGAGAATCATTTACCCTGGAATGCCCCGTGTTAAATGTTTTAAGTGTGTCAGATTGTTCACAGCTGGATCTGTTTCCTCGTTTCTTAGATTTAGAAAAGGTATGTAATATGCAGGTTACATTAAATTTATTCATTCTTTTCTTCATCTACTAATCCTAATTTCAATTTACACTCTTTTCTTTGTTATTGTGTTGCTTTTACTAGGTCGTCCAACCTTGAGAAATTGGTACTTGAATGGAAACACAGTTTGGTGTTGCAGTCAAGTTTAGGAGTTCATAAGGACGACCTTAACTTTGAGAATTTAAGATCTATTTTTCTGCGATTTGATGTTGATGAGAATGAGAAGCCTAATTTGCCCATTCAAACACTCCAGAAGGTGCCAAATTTACATAAAATGAGTATAAGTTCTTGCCATTACTTAGAGGCATTCCACACTGAAATTGATAAAAACAAGGTGCTTACAGACTTGAAAGTATTGGAGCTGATAGATGTATGGGAGCTTAAGTCTATTGGATCAGGGGATGCTCCATGGTTAGACAAGATTTGTGAGGAGCTACAAGAATTATATATTAGAAATTGTCCACATTTCACGGCATTAATATATTCCTCGTGTAAAGTATGTTTCTCCAATTTGAAAACAATTGTATGTGTTCAATTGTCAAAGGTTGGAGTATTTATTCACATCCTCAGCAGCAGAAAAGTTAACTCAGCTTGAGTGTATCTCTCTTTACAGATGTAGATCAATAAAAGAAATAATGGCAATAGAGCAAGGTCAAACAACTTCAAGAGATATCAAATTGCCACATCTATGCCGCGTATCGTTGTCTGATTTATCAAGCTTTGAATGTTTTTATTCTGGAAATCGCATTTTGCAGGTACCCTCTTTGATAGAAATGTGCATAATTGAGTGTCCCAAGATGGAAATTTTCTGTCAAGGATCAATAGGTCCGAATTTGTGCAGAGAAATTAGAACTTCCTAAATCTCAAATAATGGATTGGTCATCGTGCATGATGATCTTAACTCCACTGTCAAAAAGGTGTTTTGACAACAGGTAATTCTTCCAAATCAACTTTTGTGAGTTTAATGTCTTAATACCTTTTATAAGTTATCTAAAAAAAACATTAACCACTTACACACTGTATGAAGACATACTAAGCCACAGAGTGCCTTTTGCATGCGTACTTCATTCTTCTGCACGACTTGAGGGAGTTTTACATTTCACACATTGATTGACTTTGCAACTAACAGGGGAAAACTCATGGTTGGATAAAGATAAGACAATGTGCCTTTTACATTACACTTTGTTAGTATTTCAAAGGTTGTGAAAGGGGTAGTTGAAGGGATAGAGAAAATGTGTAGATAGTAGAGTGTGAAAGTTGTAGTTGGAAGGAGTATGTAGTTGTAGTAGTGAGAGTGGTGTGTTAGATGT